>ERZ827150.4916-NODE-4916-length-11238-cov-4.111777_pt1 | contig 11238 bp, 8 predicted proteins | sample MGYA00519779_ERZ827150 | MGnify/ENA primary metagenome ERZ827150 (study PRJEB31778, sample SAMEA3449267) | human gut metagenome | biome: human gut; feature: human-associated habitat; material: faeces | place: United Kingdom | collected 2010/2012 ...
CCTCCTCCTTGAACGAATCGACGGAGCAGAACCACTGCGGCGTGGCGCGGAAGATGATCGGGCTCTTGCAGCGCCAGCAGTGCGGATAGCTGTGAGTGAATTCCTCGGAGGCGAACAGCGCGCCGCTCTCCTTCAGGTCGGCCAGAATGACGGCGTTGGACTCGTCATAGCGCAGGCCTGCATACTTGCCGGCAGCCTCGGTCTGGCGGCCGCGGTCGTCTACGGGGACGATCAGGTCGATGTTATAGCGGCGGCAGGTCTGGTAGTCGTCCGCGCCGAAGCCCGGGGCGGTGTGGACGCAGCCCGTGCCGGAATCCATCGTGACATAGTCCGCGCAGACAAGCAGGGACTCGCGCGGCAGGAACGGATGCTGTGCCGTCATATATTCAAAGTAACGGCCCTCATGGCGCTCGACGATCTCATATTCCTCGATACCGCCGGCCTTCATCGTCTTTTCAAGCAGCGCCTCGGCGACGAGATAGCGCTCGCCGTTTGCCGCCTTGACGACAACATAGCTCTCCTGCGGGTTCAGGGCGATGGCGAGGTTGCCGGGCAGCGTCCACGTCGTCGTCGTCCAGATGATAACATAGGTGTTTTCAGCCTCGAGCTTTCCCTTCGTGTCCTTCAGGGCGAACTTGACGTAGATGGACGTGCAGGGATCGTCCTGATACTCGATCTCGGCCTCGGCCAGCGCCGTCTCGTCCTTGGGGCACCAGTACACGGGCTTCAGGCCCTTGTAGATATAGCCCTTGCGGTACATCTCGCCGAAGACCTTGACCTCCTCGGCCTCAAAGGCCTTGTCCATGGTCTTATAGGGATGCTGCCAGTCGCCGAGGACGCCGAGGCGGCGGAAGCCGCTCATCTGACGGTCGATGAAGTCCTGTGCAAAGGCCTGACAGGCATTACGGAACTCCGGGATCGGCATGGCCTTGTGGTTGAGCTTGTTCTTCTTGATGATGGCGGATTCAATGGGCATGCCGTGGTTGTCCCAGCCGGGAACATAGGGCGTGTAATAGCCGCGCATCGCATGGGAGCGGACGATGAAGTCCTTGAGCGTCTTATTGAGCGCGTGGCCCATGTGGATATCGCCGTTGGAGAACGGAGGGCCGTCGTGCAGGATGAACGCGGGCTTGCCCTCGTTCTTTTCGAGCATCAGGCGGTAGACGTCGATCTTGTTCCAGTGCTCCAGCATGCCTGGCTCGCGCTGCGGCAGGCCCGCGCGCATCGGGAAATCCGTCTTCGGGGTGATGATGGTGTTCTTATAATCCATAAATGCCTCCATTTATTTCTTTTAAACGCTTGTAACTGGTTATTGTCCCAAAAAATCCTCTGTCTCATCAAGAGACAGAGGATTTCTCTGCGGTACCACTCCTGTTCCCCCGGAACGGGGGCGCTTGGGGCGCGATAACGGGCGCAGGCCGTCTCCCCTTACGCAGGCGCATGGCCCTTCCGGGGAAAAGCTCCGGGGTGATGCCCTGCAGCGCGCGTCTGCCTTGCATCCTCCGGCAGCTTTCTGAACGCGCGGGGTCCGCAGGTCCGTCCCCTTCGTCGCTTGATCGGTATTCGATTCCGGTACGAATGTACAGAGATTCTTACCGCTTTTTCGGGTCGTAATTCCGCCCGAACTGCAGATCTTCAAATTTTTTGCTCACGGGGAAGCCGTGCAGCGTGTCGAGCTTGCGCGTATCGCCGGAGTGATCCTCCTGCGCGATGTCGCCGAGCGTCGAGCCGCTGAGGCTCTGCTCGATCTGCTGGCCGATCTCCTCGATGAGGGCGTCGGCCTTCTCCTCGGCGGAGGGATGAGACTGCTCTGCCTCGTAGTCATAGGCGCGGTTGTGAGACGGCTCCTTCGGCTGCTCCTTCGGGGTCAGCACGGGAGTCTGCGGCTCCACCGGCGGGGTGAAGCGGTGGACGCGCTCCGGCTCCTCCGGCTGGGAGGGCGTGAGCGGCGTCTCCCTGCGCAGCTCGTCGATAAGCTCGAGCTGGCGCTTCAGGCGCTTTTCCATGCCGTCCAGGAACTGCGACGTGGCGGCCTTGGCCGCATCGAGGCGCTCCTGCTCCTCGCCGACGAGAGCGTCGACATTGTTCGTCTTGGCGCTGGCGGCATCCTCTGCCTCATGCAGCATCTGCGCGCACTTTTTCTCGGCGTCCGCGACCATCTGGTCGCACGTCTTCTGCGCGGCAAGCAGGGCGTTCTGCATGGAAGCCTCCTGCTTGCGGTATTCCTCCAGCTTTTCCACAAGAATGCGCATCTTGCTCTTCAGCACGGAATTTTCTTTATAGAGGGTAACATAGTCCTCGGTCAGCGGCTCGAGAATGTCATCGACGGAGTCCATATCGTATCCGCCGAACAGCGCCTTCTCAAAGCTGATGTCCTGGATCTGCTGCGGGGTCAGCATCGTCTTCAGCTCCTGTCTCTGTCTTGCGTGGGATGGAACGCACCTTAGAAGTACATCCCGTTGTTTTCGAGTTCCTCAACGAGATCGCCAACGACATCCACGTTGTACGGCGTGATGAGATAGGTGGAAATGGCGATCTTCTTGATCTTGCCGTCGAGCGCGTAGGCGCAGCCGGAGAGGAAGTCCACCAGACGGCGGGCGACGTCCTTGTTCGTGGACTCGAGGTTCAGCACGACGGCCTGCTTGTCGCGCAGGTGATCGGCGATGTCGGAGACCAGATCAAAGCGGTCCGGCTTGACCAGCACGACCTGCAGCTGGGTGGTGGCGTTGATATTCACGACCTTGTTGCCGCCGCGGGTCGTCTGCGTATCCTGCGCGGCCGGGGTGCTGCGGCTATAGCTGCGGCGGGAAGACTGAGGCGCGGGAGCGGGATCGTTGTCCAGCGGCTCGTCGTCATAATCATCATAATCATCCTCTTCCGGTTCGGAATACGGGTGAGTCAGCTTCTTCAGTTCGTCCATAAATCCCATGGGTTCGTCCTCCAATATTGTTTCGATATGATCGTTAATCGCTCTTTACCGGCGCATAGTTCCGCGGCCCGAAAATGGCCGTGCCGATGCGCACCATGGTGCTGCCGCAGGCAATGGCGTCCTCGAAATCGTCCGTCATTCCCATCGACAAAAAATCCATAAAAATATTATCGTATTTTTGGGCTGTTATGTCAACAGCAATTCTGCGAATTTTTTGAAAATATCTGCAATTATCGCCCTTTTTCCTGCCGATCGGCGGCACCGTCATCAATCCGCGCACGCGAACAGCGGGATAATCTGCCATTTCTTCCACGATCCGGGGGAATTCCTTCAGCAGGAAGCCGGACTTCTGCTTCTCGCCGCCGGCGTTGACCTCCAGCAGGATGTCCTGCACGATGCCGCGCTTGGCGGCCTCGGCATTGATATCCGCAAGCAGCTCGCGGCGGTCCACGGATTCGATCACATCGACCTGCCCGACGACCTGCCGGACCTTATTGCGCTGCAGCGCGCCGATGAAGTGCACCGGAGCGCCGTCATAGGCATGCTCGTCCAGCTTTTTGACCAGCTCCTGCACGCGGTTCTCGCCGCAGCAGTCCACCCCGGCCGCAATGGCCTCGCGCACGGCGGCGCTGTCGTTCATTTTTGTTGCGGCGCACAGGCGGATGTCCGCCGGGTCGCGCCCGGCAGCCCGGGCGGCAGCCGCGATCCGGCTGCGGATCTGCGCCACATTTTCCGTGATCATGCTCATGCTTCCATCACCTTTCCGTCCTCGATGTCATCCGAGGTCAGGATAATATCGTCGCCCGGCCAGAGGTTTCCCGTGCTGGACTGATCCAGCTCGACAACGTAGCCGTCTCCGTACGCATAAAGGATCTCCACCGGCTTCCAGCGGGCGCGCGCGCCCTCGAGCACATAGACGCCCGCCTGCCCATCGACCATATAGAGCGCCTGCTTCGGCACGCGCAGGCCGGTATAAGAGGAGAAAATGATATCCGCGCTCTGGCGGCGCAGGGCCGTGACCTCCTGCGGCTCGCGCTCGCAGGACAGCACGATGGTACAAACGCCGTCCTCCGCCTCGCTGATGGCCTCGACCTGCATTCTGATCTGGGAGAGCTTTTCCAGTCCGAAGCTGACGGTCAGCGTCTCGCCCGCGGCAGTCTGCTCCGCGCGCGCCTCCGGGATCTCGGCTGCAAAATACCACTTCTGGCCCGTGATGAGCCTGCCGACGGCATTACCCGGAACGGCAGACGCATGCTGCGCAGCGGCGCGCAGCTCGCTCGGCTTCATCTGCAGCACGCTCTCCGGCGTGAGCACGCGCTCAAGGCCGTCCGTCCGCTCGGAAAAATAGCCGGCGCTCTCGACCGTCACGGCCTCGGCGCTCTGCTCCGTCTCGGCGGAGAGCGCGGAGATCTGCGACTCGAGCTCGGCGATGCGGCCCTCCATGCGCGCGGCGTCGTCCGCCGTCACGCTGCGGCGCAGCACGAGCGGCTGCAGCTCGGACATCACATCGTCGGCCTCCGTCAGATCACGGCGGGCCGTCAGTGCAGCCAGCTCGCCGAGGGCCTTTTCGATGGCGTCGTCCGTCTGGGTCGTGTCCTCCCCTGCCGTGCCGGAGGCCGCATAGCGCAGCTGCGAAAGCTGTTCCTGCAGGGCCGTGAGCCTGTCGCGCTTTTCGCGCGCCGCAGAGGTCTGATAGCCGTCTGCCACGCGCTGCCCGCTGCCGACGCGCTCGCCCTCGGTCAGGGCGCAGACCACAACGGGCTGTGAGGCCGTGATGATCTCCTCCTCACGCACTACAAAGCCGGAAACGGTCTGCCCGTCGCCGGCTTCGCAGCGCACGGCAGTCTCGAGGGTGTAGCTGCTCCCGCCGCTGCCGAAAAGGACCGACAGCACGAGATAGGCCACCACGATGCCTGCCAATACGATGGATACGATTTTCAGGTAAAGGTCTCCCTGCTTTTTCATCTGGGTACTCCTGTCCGGCCGGGGCACTCGGCCCGCGGCCCGCGGGAGCAGGGTCTTCAGGTACGAACGGGCTGCGCCGGGACAAGCGTGGAGATGGCGTGCTTGTAGATCATCTGCTGCTTGCCGTCCGAGCTGAGCACAACGACGAAGTTGTCAAAGCCCGTCACGATGCCCTTGAGCTGGAAGCCGTTCATGAGGAACATGGTCACGGCCGTGTGCTCGCGGCGCACCTCGTTTAAGATCAGATCCTGCAAATTTTCCGTGTTTGCCATATGTGGTACTCCTTTTCTTTGTTTTCCGGCTCAGCCGGTGTTGGAATACCACGATTGTATCAGATTCCGCTGTCGAAATCGGCCGCTTTTTGCAGGGCCGCGTGGAAAATCTCGTCTGCGCCCGCAGAGGCATCGAGCCACTGCACGGCGGGATTGGCGCGGAACCACGTCATCTGGCGCTTGGCATAGCGCCGCGTGGCCTGCTGGATGGTCCCGAGCGCCGCCTCCGGCGGCAGGCCCTCCTCCAGCGCCTGCACGACCTGCTTATAGCCGATGGCCTGCAGGCTCGTCGCCCGGTCCGGCACGCCGCTGTCAAGCAACGCGCGGACCTCCTGCGCAAGTCCCTGCGCATACATCAGCTCCACGCGCAGATCGATGCGGGCATAGAGCTGCGCGCGCTCCGGGAAGTGCAGGCCGAGCCACAGCGGCCGGTAGCGAGGCGGGATCGCCCGGCTCTCCCGGTCGAAGTCCGTCATGGTCCTGCCGGTCTCCTGCCAGATCTCCAGCGCGCGGACGATGCGCTTTACGTCCGAGACGGACAGCCGCGCCGCCCGCTCGGGGTCCACGGCGCGCAGCTCGTCCAGAAGCGGCTGTGCGCCCTCCTCGGCCGCGCGGCGCTCCAGGGCCTCGCGCCTGCCTGTCTGCGGCAGCGGCGCAAACTGCCGCCCCGCGATGAGAGAATCGATATAAAGCCCCGTGCCGCCGACGAGGATGACGGGCTTCCCGCGCGACAGGATGTCCTGCACGCAGGCATCCGCCTCCCGCACATAGCGGCTGACGGAGTAATTCTCCGCCGGGTCCGCCACGTCGAGCATGTGGTGCGGCACGCCGCAGCGCTCCTCGGGCGTGGGCTTTGCCGTGCCGATATCCATGCGGCGGTAGACCTGCATGGAGTCGAACGAAACGATCTCGCCGCCGAGCGCCTGCGCCAGCCGGACGGACAGGGCCGTCTTACCGGAGGCCGTCGGGCCGACGATGCAGATCATATGGTCTCGCTGCTCCATGGTCAGGCCCTCTTGAACTGCCGCTCAAGCTGCGAAGCCGTCAGCTCCAGACAGATGGGACGGCCGTGCGGGCAGTATTTCAGGTCATTGCGCGTCAGCACCTCGTGCACCACAGCCTCCCACTCCTTTGGGTCGGTGTGCCAGCCGCCCTTGATGGCGGCCTTGCAGGCGATGGTGTGCAGCAGGCGGTCGCGCAGCTCCGTCGGGTCGGCGTGCCGCCCGGTCAGAAGCTCGGCCGCCAGCGCGGTCAGACTCTGCGCGGCGTCGTCCGGCGCGATCTCCGTGGGGATCTGGCGGATGGCGAGCACGCCGTCGCCGTAATCCGAGATCTCATAGCCGTACTGCGCCAGCAGCTCGGCATTTTCCAGCAGCACGGCCGCCTCCTCGCGCTCCGGCTCGCACAGCACGGGCGTGAGCAGCAGCTGCGGCATCACAGGTTCCGTGTCGGCGCGGAGCTTTTCAAACAGGATGCGCTCGTGCGCGGCATGCTTATCGATGAGGAGCAGACTCCCTGCCTGCTCAACGAGGATGTAGGTGTTCAGCGCCTCGCCGATGATGCGGTAATCCGGCGCCTTGGGCAGCGGGAGCTCCTGCTGCGGCTCTTCCGTCTGCTTTGGCTCCGGCCGGGCCGGCTCCTCGCGCTTTACCGGCGGCTCATCGTGCTTCCCGGGCGTCTGCAGCTTAGGCTGCGGAGGCGGCATCTGTACGGGCGCTTCCCGCAGCTCCGGCGCAGCAGGCTGCGGAGCCGGGCAGGGCGGTTCGGGGCGAGTCACAGGCTGCACCGGCCTCGGCGAGGCAAGCGCCGCACCGTCGCGGCGCTCCGTCAGCGAGCCGATCTGCTCGAGCACCGTACGGGAGGCCGCCGGGCGCGGGCCGTCCTGCAGGGCGGCCGCTGCGGCGCGGTATTCCGCCGCCGACATGGTGCGGAAAGCGGAATTTCCGTCGTTCTGCGGCTTCAGCTTCATCTGCACGCGGCCAGAGGCCTGCTCCAGTGCGCCGAGCACGCCGTAATGCACGCAGTCGAACACCTCCTGCTCGCGCAGGAAGCGCACCTCCGTCTTCGCGGGGTGCACATTGACGTCCACAAGATGCTCCGGCAGGTGCAGATGCAGCACGCAGGCCGGGAAACGGCCCTGCAGGAGCTGATTGCGGTAGGCCTGCTCGAGCGCGGCCGTCATGAGCTTGGAGCGGACATGCCGCCCGTTGACAAAGAAGATCTGGCTGCCCCGCGTGCCGCGCGTTGCGGCCGGGCGGGTCACAAAGCCCGTGACGGAGAGCTTGTCCCAGCTCCCGTCCACCGGGGTCATCTCCTGCGCGGTCTGGCGGCCCATGACGGCATAGATCGCACTGAGGAGCTCGCCGTCGCCGGGCGTGGAGAGCTGCTCCTGCCCGTCGCGCAGCACGCGCACGGCGACCTCCGGATGAGCCAGCGCAAGGCGCTGCACCGTGCTGAGCACGGCGGAGGCCTCCACGGAGTCGCGCTTCATGAACTTCATGCGCGCAGGTGTATTGTAAAACAGGTCGCGCACGAGCATGGTCGTGCCGTTCGGGCAGCCCGCCTCGCCGCGCTCCGTCACAACGCCCGCCTCGAGATGCAGGCTCGTGCCGAAGGGGGCGTCCGCCGTCTTCGTCAGCACGTCGATGCGCGAGACGGAGGAAATGGCCGCCAGCGCCTCGCCGCGGAAGCCGAGCGTGTGGATGGCCTCCAGATCGGCCGCCTCATGGAGCTTGCTCGTGGCATGGCGCAGGAAGGCCGTCTCCACGTCCTCCGCCGCCATGCCGCAGCCGTCGTCCGTCACGCGCAGGAACGTCATGCCCCCGTCGCGCAGCTCGACCGTGACCTTATGGGCCCCGGCGTCGATGGCGTTTTCGACCAGCTCCTTTGCGGCGCTGGCCGGGCGCTCCACGACCTCGCCAGCGGCGATCAGGTCGGCGACATGGGGAGAAAGCTGTTGGATCTTTGGCATAACTACCTCACAGGAACGCTTGCATCAGCGAGCGCAGAAGGCTCGCGAGCACAGATTGGAAATTGATGAACATATGCAGGAAAATACAGGCCCAGATGTTGCCCGTCTTCTGATAGACCCAGCACAGCGAGAAGCTCGCCGGGAGATAGAGGCTCAGGCACAGGATCGTATTGGCCGCAGTCATGGAGCCAAGGAATTGGAACACATGCATCCCCGCAAACAGGAACATGGACAGCGCATAGGCAGCCGGGAGGCATCTGCGCGCCAGCGGCGCAAACAGCACGCCGCGGAACAGGCACTCCTCTGCCAGCGGCGCGAGCACGACGGTGCAGAGCGTCATGGCCAGCGGGTAACCGCCGAGCAGGGAGTTGACGGCCTCTTGATTGTAGTTCTCCGGCATGATATCCAATACCGTATAGGCCGTCGTCAGCACAAGGTTCGCGCCATAGCACATGCCAAAGCCGATCAGCACGCTCAGGAGCATTTTCCCCTCGAATTCCCGAAGTGACTGCCAAAGCGTGCGGCGGAAGATCAGGAGCATGACGGCAAAATTCACGGTCATATAGAGCAGATTCGCAAAAAAGTAATTGCGCGGCTCCGTCAGCGGAAAGCCGAGTGCCGGAAAGTAGGTAAGGATCGCAAAATTCAAAAAAAAGAGAAAAACAGGCAGATACAGTGCGCCGAGGATCCATTCGCGCGGCTCGGGCGCCTGGATCCCGCTGCGGCGGGGAAACATCCAGCTCATCCGGCATTCTCTCCTTTCCGTCAGAGCATTTTCTTCAGCTCGAACAGGGCGTTCATGGCCTCGATCGGCGTCATGGTCTCGATCGCAAGCGATTCGAGCTTCCGCCGCAGGGCGTCGTTCTCCATGCTCGTGATGGAGATCTGGTCGTCCGCCGCCACGCGCACCGTGCGCACGGGTGCGCCGCTCTCGAGCGCCCGCAGCAGCTCCCGCGCGCGGGAGACGACTTTATCCGGCAGACCGGCCAGTCGCGCGACCTCGACGCCGTAGGAATCGTCGGCAGCGCCGGGGACGATCTTGCGCAGGAACACGATGTCCGCGCCGCGCTTGCGCACGGCAATGTTGTAGTTCCGCACGCCCTCGATCTCCTGCTCGATGTCCGTCAGCTCATGATAGTGCGTGGCAAAGAGCGTCTTTGCGCCGATGCGCTTTTTGTCGGCGGCATATTCGAGAACGGCGCGGGCAATGGCCATGCCGTCGAATGTCGACGTGCCGCGGCCGATCTCATCGAGGATGAGCAGGCTGTGCGACGTCGCGTGCTTCAGGATCTCCGCGACCTCCGTCATCTCCACCATGAACGTGGACTGGCCGGAGGCCAGATCGTCCGAGGCGCCGATGCGTGTGAAGATGCGATCCACCACGCCGATGCGCGCCGTGCGCGCCGGGACGAAGCAGCCCATCTGCGCCATCAGCACAATGAGGGCGACCTGCCGCATATAGGTGGATTTACCGGCCATATTCGGGCCGGTCAGAATGGCAACGCGGTTCGCGCCGCAGTCGAGCGCCGTGTCGTTCGGGACGAACAGCGCATCCTTGAGCACCTGCTCCACGACGGGATGGCGGCCGTCTGTGATATGCAGCTCGCCGGAGAGGTCGATCTCCGGGCGGCAGTAATTCTGCCGGGCGGCCAGCGCCGCAAAATCTGTCAGCACGTCCAGCGCGGCCACGGCGCGCGCCGTGCGCTGGATGCGGGCGGACTGGTCGGCCAGATGCTGGCGCACCTGCGAGAACAGCTCGTATTCCAGCGCCGTGATGCGGTCCTTTGCCGTCAGGATCGTGCGCTCGAGCTCCTTGAGCTCCGGGGTGATATAGCGTTCGCCCGTTGTGAGCGTCTGCTTGCGGATGTAGGTCTCCGGGACCTGGGCCGTCTGGCCCTTTGAGACTTCGATATAATAGCCGAACACGCGGTTGTAGCCGACGCGCAGGGTCTTGATGCCGGTCTTTTCGCGCTCCTCGGCCTCGATGCGGGCCAGCGTTCCCTTGCCGCCTGAGACGATGTCGCGCAGCTGGTCCAGCTCTTCGCTGTAGCCGTCGCGGATCATGCCGCCCTCGCGCACGGAAAACGGGGGCTCGTCCACAATGGCGTTCCGAATTTCGTCCCGCAGGTCGGAAAGGTCGTCCAATTCGTCCAGCAGCACGCCGAACATGGAGGCATGCAGCCCGCCGATGGCGGCGCGCAGCTCCGGCAGCGGCTCACAGCCGTTTCCGAGCGAGACCAGGTCGCGGCAGTTCGCCGCGCCTGTGACGATGCGGGCCGTCACGCGCTCATAGTCCGAGACATCCTGCAGCATGTGCACAAGCTCGTCGCGGCCGATGCTGTTTTTCGTCAGCTCCTCCACGGCGTCGAGGCGCGCGTTGATGCGCTTCGGGCTGAGCAGCGGCTTTTCCAGCCAGCTGCGCAGCATGCGGCTGCCCATGGCCGTTTTGGTATGGTCCAGCACCCACAGGAGGCTGCCGCGCTTTTCCCCCGCGCGCATGGTCTCCGTCAGCTCCAGATTACGCCGGGCACTGAGATCCAGCTCCATAAAGCGGCCGCTGACATAGAATTCCAGCTCCCGCACATGGGAAAGGCCTGTTTTCTGCAGCTCACAGAGCGTCCGCAGCAGTGCGCCCGCACTGCGCCAGACCTCTGGCCGCTCCGTGAGGCCAAGCTCATCGAGCGGCCTGCCGAACTGTTTTTCCACAAGCTGTGCCGTCTCCTGCGGATCAAACAGCTCGTCCGCGCCGAGATCGGCGCAGCAGCTCAGCCGCTCCTGCAGCGTGCGGGTCAGCTCTTCGCTTTTGGCCGCGTCGCCGCCGCGCAGCACCTCGGCCGGGGCGAAGCGCCCCAGCTCGGAGATGACGCGCTCCATGGCCTCTGCACCCTCGGCCTGCGTGGCATAGAACGCGCCGGTCGAAATATCGCAGAAGCTCAGGCCGTAGCGCCCGCCCTCGCCGAAGACGCAGGCAAAATAATTGTTGCGGCTCTCGTCGAGCATGGAGCTTTCGATGACCGTGCCCGGCGTGACGATGCGGGTGATATCCCGCTTGACAAGGCCCTTGGCCAGCGCAGGGTCCTCCATCTGCTCGCAGATGGCGA
>ERZ827150.4923-NODE-4923-length-11221-cov-3.933011_pt1 | contig 11221 bp, 7 predicted proteins | sample MGYA00519779_ERZ827150 | MGnify/ENA primary metagenome ERZ827150 (study PRJEB31778, sample SAMEA3449267) | human gut metagenome | biome: human gut; feature: human-associated habitat; material: faeces | place: United Kingdom | collected 2010/2012 ...
CCTGCACAACCGGGTGCGCACGATCGACGAAAAGGCGAAGCAGCTGAAAAAGCTGATTCCGGAAGCCCGCTTCGCGGTCGCCCACGGCCAGATGCACGAACACGAGCTTGAGGAGGTCATGACCCGTTTCCTGCAGGGAGAAGTCGACTGTCTGATCTGCAGCACGATCATCGAATCGGGACTCGACGTGCCGAATGCGAACACGATTCTCATCGAACGCGCCGACCGCTTCGGGCTGGCCGAACTCTACCAGCTGCGCGGCCGGGTCGGACGGTGGAAGCACCAGGCCTATGCATACATGCTCCTGCCGAAAAGCCAGCTGGTCAGCACCGACGCGCGAAAACGGCTCGCGGCGATCCGGCGCTGTTCGAACCTCGGCGCGGGGTTCCAGCTTGCTCTGCGGGACCTCGAAATCCGCGGTTCCGGGAACCTGCTCGGCAGCGAACAGTCCGGCCATCTGAACACGATCGGCTTCGATCTCTACTGCCAGCTGCTGAAGCAGGAAGTCGCCGGCCTGCGCGGCGAACGCCACGACCTGCTGCCGGAGGTCGAGCTCGGCATCGACTTCGTAAGCTTCACGCTGACCGCCCCGGAGGGGCAGCTGGCCGCGGCGTTCCCGCCCGAATACATCGGCGGCGACCGGCTGCGTCTCGACGCATACCGGAAGCTCTCGGGGCTTGAGGACGAAGCACAGCTCACCGCCTGCGGCGAAGAGCTGCGCGACCGCTTCGGGCCGCTGCCGGAACCGGTGAAAAACCTGCTCGAAGTCATCCGCCTGCGCATTCTCGCAGCGCGGGCCGGTTATGAAATCCTCACCGTCGCCGACGGCAAAGTCACCTTGAAGAATCCGGGCGGCACCATCTTCCGCATCGACGGCAAACAGCCGGTCATCAGCTACGCAAACCCGCCGAAGCTGCGGCTGAAACACCTGCTTGAGCTGCTGCGCCGGGCGAACGAAGAGAGGGAGGCACTCCACCCGTGATTCTGGAAGAGATCAACCGGAAAGATTGGGAGAGATACGAGCAGATCGCGGTTTTCCGGCAGAAACACCCGCATCTGCATCTGGCCGGATTGTGGTTTCTGATTCTCCTCTCCTTCGGCATGGCGTTTCTGGTGATCGGAGGGATCGTCTGGATCATGCTGCGCGTCTGCGCCGCGCCGGGCACGGGGATATTCCTGCTGGTCAATGCCGTTTTTACAATCACATTCTATCTCGCCGCATTGCGCAACCGGCCGTGGAAACAGATGATGAAACTCGAACCGCGCGATTATCCGGAGCTGTACCGGAAAGTCAACTGGATCGCCTGCCGGATGAAAGCTCCGAAGATTCACCGCATCTACCTTTCGGCCGAATTCAACGCGAGCGTCGGAAGCATGTTCTCCTTCGTCCCCGGACTGCGGACCAACGTGCTGATGATCGGCTACCCGCTGCTCTGTTCTCTGAGTTCCAAAGGAGTGATTGCGGTTCTGGCGCATGAATTCGGGCATGTCTCCGGCGGCCATCTTTCGCGTCAGGCTCTGTTTTTTCATATCCGCCTCTTCTGGGAAGGGCTTGAACTGGGGCTTTTCGATCTGCTGCTCTACCCGTGGAAACGCTGTTTCCTGCGGAATTTCGATCTGCTGCTCCACCCGCTTCGCCGTTCGTTCGAGCAGGAGGCCGACCGGCGGATCGTCGAGTATTTCGGCCGGGATCATCAACTTGAGGCGATGGCCCGGACGGCGATGTGCAGCCGGATAATCGCCGGAGACAGAACGCTTCAACAGCTCATGATGACGCACAGCGCGGAAGAGATCGATTTTGCTGCCGCCATCCGTTCGGCACTGACCCGGGAATGCTCTTATGATGAGTGCCGGAACGGCCTGACAGCCGCCCTGGCGGAAATACCGCCGGTTTTCGACGAGCATCCGCCGTTCCGGGAGCGGGTCGGGAAATATAACGACGCAGAAAAACTTATGCCGTACGCGACAGCCGATCCGGATGCACTTGAGAAACTGCTGCATCCCGGCAAAGTGTTTTACGAACAGCTCAACGATTATTACCGCCGTTTTTTTGCGGAAGAAATTTCGGCACTTCATGCCGATTGCGAAGAATACGCCGCCCGTCTTGCGGCTTTTGATCCCGAAGCGGTCAATGATGAACCGGAGGCGATCAGATTTCTCGAATTTCTGGAATCAATCGGCCGGAAAAAGGAGTATGAACAGCTTCTGGCCGCCGCGCGAAAGCGTTTCCCCGGCTCCCTGTCGCTCCGCGGCCTTTCCCTGGTCAGGCAGCTCGAACAAAGCGGAACGGAAGAGGGACAAAAAACGTTGATCGCCCAGATGGAAACGATCCTTTCCGAAGCGCCGCTGATGATTTACCAACTCAACGATCCGCTGATGAACTACTATTTGAGGCATGGAGAAAATGAATCCATCAAGCGGCTGCTGGATTTGCGCGACTCCGGGCTGCGCCGCGAGCAGCATCGCCTGATGCAGCCGCTGAGTGTGCGGGACGATTTGCGGCCGGCCGGCTGGAATGATTATGAAAAGGAAGAATTAAGAAAAGCATTTGCGAACAATGCGCTCCAGATCGAGGCGGTTTACCCGGTGCAGCGGTATTACGACTCGAATGTGCAGGTTTCCACCCTCTTTCTGGTCATTCGCAAACGCAGGATGCCGTACAGGAGCTTTCGCTTTCAACGTTCCGACCAGGACCTCATCTCGGATTACGAAGTTCTGGACGGAGAGGTCGTAATCGGTACTCCAGAGCTGCTGGCGCATCTGGATTCCCGGCGGATTGAGCCGGTTCTCATCCCGCTGCGGTCCCAAGGCATGAGCGAAAAAAAACGGCAGCCAGAGCCAGAAGCATAGCCGCCCGGACACAGATCGATGCGGAAAGGCGGATTGCCAAAACTTATTTATCCTGAATGAAACTCCTCGATCCAAGGCTCGAGGCATCTTCTCGCAAATCCAGGTTCAGTTGTCGAAACAAAAGCCTTTCATACTCTCCATGAGCAAAGAGAGCTCTTATCTCCACAATGAATACAAGTCAAACGGCCCCTATCCGATTATTGAACGTTCCGGCAAGAGCACCAATTGAAATTGTTTTCACGGCCTATTTCCCTCCGGTCAGATATTGTTGATTGAGTTTCGGCAGAAGCGGTTCGCCGTCGATATAGACATCGGCGCCGATTCGGAAATATTTGTCCCGGTCGATGTTTCGGAGTTCGATAACACGGGCATTGGTCAGTAAGTCTGAAAGACGTTGTTTTTCGAAGATGGCAGACAGGCGCTCTTCCGGGTCTTTGCTTCGCAGTTCGGGAGTGTTGATTCCCCGGAGACGAATGGAGATATTCTTTCCGGCAATGGCCGAATGTTCGTCGATGTCACAGGCGAAAGTGTCGCCGTCAATGACACGCAGGAGGCGAGATACTTTGACGTCGGGATAAAGTTTATCCTGTGTCTGCGGATGAGTGGCACATCCGGCCAGCAGCAGAATTCCGAACAGCAGAAGCAGCATTCTTTTCATGATTTTTCGTCTCCTTTGTCATCTTATGCCGGGATCTATCGGCAATCTTACGCAGCAGACGAAAATTTGTGCAAAAGAAGAGGTGCATCCCCAATTGCATCAACTAGAGGCCCCACTACGAGCCCACACGAGAATGCAAGAGGGGAGCACCAAAAATATGGTGCTCTCCTCCAGCAATGACTCTCGTGTTAGAAATGTAGTGGGTTTCTAGTTGAGCATCTGCTGAGAAGTCAACATTGACTTAACTTATTCAATTGTAAGATTCGGTTATTGCTCCGATATATCCTCCAATATTTTCTGTATCTGTTTTTTCAGGGCCGGCAAATCATCCATCGCCGTATCCCAGACAATACTGTAGTCAACAGCCATATAATTATGTACCAGTACATTGCGCATGGCAATGGAACGTTTCCATGAAACATCTGGATGCGCTTTCCGCAGGTCATCGGATATCCGGGCGGCGGCTTCGCCAATCATGGCGAAATTAGCGAAGACAATGTCTTTTTTATCCTGATTGCAGATAAATTCATCATAAGACACCGTCAGAGTCTCTTCGACACGGGAGATACTCCTGAGTATATGTTCCAACCGATTGATGTCAGGATTCAAAGTGCCACCATATCCTTTTCTACCTCGCGACTGAACGTGTCGCCGTTTAACGCACCCAACGAAACCACATCAACTCTGGAGTGCAGAAATTCAGACAGTTGCTCCAATAACTCCGCTTGGTCGAACAGCGTGGTTCCACGCGAAAACTTAGCGATGAAGTCCACATCACTTTCCGGCGTCTCCTCTTTTCGGGCACAGGAACCGAAGACGTAAAGTTTCTCCACCTTGTGCGCTTTCGCTATCCGGTAGATTTCATTCCGTCTGGCTCTGAGTTCGTCGAGTTTGCACATGATATCCTCCTGCTCTGTTTAAATATAAGCCGCTTACGGGAAATTTCAATTACATCAATGAAAAATACCGATTGCATTATCGATATCTCACCGACATATCGGAGCCGAAGACGATAAAACAAAAAATCCATCCGCCTTAAGCGTTTTTACGCTCAATCAAGATGGATTGCTCATGCTGTTTCTTCCGGCTGATACCGTAAGTGAATTCATCATCGAAAACATATGAGGCGTTCAATCAGGTCCATCCAATCGGGATGCTAATGGTCAACGGCCCGAATGAATTCCCATTCTCTTTCGCAGACCGGTTCTTCTTATTTCAGCTTGGAGAGCAAAAGGGAAAAAGAGCTGGAATCAGGGCAAAAAAATTGGAGGCGTGGACCGGAGACGTTTTGAACCTTCCAAATTTTTTCCTTGTCAACTCTTGCAAATCAACTGTTTGCAAAGTTAATTCTATTCAAAACAAACACTTTGGCAATAAAAGCTGTGTCACAGTTGTGTCACACTTTGTGCCTCAGCGCAACGCCTCCATTAATTTATAAAATAGCATACAATCGCTTCATGTCAAATTCTTTTGATGGAAATTACTGCACTCTTCCATTATCTATTCACATATAAAATTACCAAAACTTATCTATTTTGAATTAAAAGAAAATAAAACTGGATAAATTTAGATAAAATCAATTATTTTCAATAAGTTATATCATTTATCTTTTGGCAAAATAGAGCGATTATTTCAGTTCAGTATATCAAACAAAAAAACTTGCGCTATTTCGCGCGAACAAAACGCGTGAGAGCGATAAATTAGGCTCAGAATTTTTGCTCAAATCACAGTCCATTGCAGGGTGAATAGTTCTTGCGTTTCCAATGCGGGGGCGTAATCCCGGCGTGCTTGCATTAGAGTGAGCTCTTTTTTCAGGGCGAGAGCTTCCTTCTCATTCCGGTATTGCTGCCAATGACGGTCGAATTCCAACGAATCCGGCTTCAGGGTGGTCAATCGTTCTTTGAGCAGGGTGAGTTTTTCGGATTCCCATTGAGACAGGCGTTCCTCGAAGCTGGCGATGTGCTGTTTGAATGCTTCCTGCAAGCGTGTTTGCTCATTGGCGATTTGCAGAGCTGTGAGCTGTTCCAATGTCTTTCGCGGTCTACGAAGAGTACCGGGAATGATTTGACCGTGCTCCAGCAATCGGCGGCACTCTTCTTCGGTCAATGCTTCGCTTGCGTCGGAGTAGCCAGTGTGAATAATTTTCTCGTATTCGTAATGGCATCGGCATTTCAGAAGGCACACTTGGAGGAATCCTTCGGTTCCCGGCAGGATTCCGGCAGGGATTTGCAACATGGCGCTCTGATTGGGGAGTTGCCGACAACAAGCCAATGCGGTTTGCACGATTGGGCTTTGCTGGTCCAGCGTCTTATATCCGCGCCGTTTTGATTGGGGGAGAAGCGAATAGTTGCCCGGCTTCAACTGGGTTCGCTCATATTCCAATTCGGGAATGTGAAAGGTCATGGTCTTGTCGCTGAAAGTGCCGAAATTCCCGTAAGCGTATTTGCAAATCTGCCAGAGCTTCCGGCGATGTTCCTCGACTTCATCGGCAATGTGAAACAGGAGCGTTTGCTTCATGGAGTCGTCAAGTTCGACCGGAGCAACCTCAATCGCTTCAAATGCCCGGTTGATTTCCTCCGGTGTCCGGCATTGGAGGAAGATGTCACCGATTTGGCGTTCGAATTTCTTGCCTTCCTGCGTCTGCCCCAATGTGGAATCACTGCTACCCAATACCTGATTGAAAATTTTCAGCTTGTCGGTGAGAAGTTCCAATAAACGCTGTTCCGCGAAGTTGTCGAGATTGAGCAGATTGACGACGACCACATCGCCTTTCTGCCCGTAACGGTGACAGCGGCCGATTCGTTGCTCGATGCGTTGCGGATTCCACGGCAGGTCGTAGTTGAGCACGAAGGAACAGAATTGCAGATTGAGCCCTTCGGATGCGGCGTCGGTTGCAATCAGAATGTCGGCTTTGCGTCGGAAATGGTCCAATATCGCGGTCTTGCGGTCAAGATTGAGATTGGACTTCAATTCTGGTCTTTTCTCTTTCCACGCATGATAAATCTCATTGGCTTGCGAATTGAGATTGTCGCCGTTCATCATGACCACCCGGAACTTCTTCCTCAGGAGTTCAAACAGGAATCGTTGCGTCTGGAGAAATTCGGTGAAGACCACTGCTTTCCGCTTGCCGGAGTGAAATCCTTCTTCGAGGGCACGAAGCAATGCCTGTGATTTTCCGGCGCTGGCGGTTTGATTTGCCAACCGGCGCAGTTTCCATAGTTCTTCCGATTCGCGCTGAAGCTCCTCCAATTCCTTGGGCGTGGGATGGTGACGCTTCGGTTTCAGAAGGATTTTTTCCATCTTCCGCAGTTCATCGGCAGAGGCGGCAATCGTTGGCGTGACGGATTGCGAATGCATCTCTCGCAAGCGTTCGGCCAGCCGGTCCAGCGTTCCCGCCAGATTCGACGGACAGGAGGCCAGCAACCTCCTCAGAGTCATTTTGACCAACTGGCGATTGCCGATGTTGAGGCAATGCAGATTGTCCCGTTGCAGAAACTCTTCCATGCGGGCGTATAAGCGGCGTTCGGCGGCATTCAGTTTGAAGTTATGCGTTGCCGCAATGCGATTGACGAAATGGACTCCCGAATCCTTGCGAAGGTTCCGAATCAGAATCGGACTCCACGTTTCGGATTGAGGCCGGATGGTGAAATATTCGTCTATCAGCCCCGCCAATGCGTGCAAATCCTCCATTGAGTTCTGAATCGGCGTGGCGGTCAGCAGGAGCTTGGGAACGTCGCGCAGGGCGTTTCTGAGTGCTGTGGCTCTTCGCCCGTGGCGATTGCGCAGATTGTGAGCCTCGTCGATGCAACAGAGGTCCCACGGCAATCCGGAGAGGTACTTCGCCTTGTTGCTGGCGAAGTGGTAGGAACAGAGCACAATCTTATCGCTGATGAATGGATTCGGGGGATTTTTCCGCCGCAGGTAACGGCTGTCCACTACGGTCGTTGACAGGTTGAATTTCTCTCTCAGCTCCTTGCTCCATTGCCCAATCAGGCTTGCCGGAACGACAATCAGGATTTTCCGCTTGCCCTGTTGCCAATGACGATACATGACAATGCCCGCCTCTATCGTTTTTCCGAGCCCGACTTCATCGGCGAGAATGGCTCCATTGTGTTCCCGCAGGGCTTTCAGTGCGCGATTGACGGCGGTTATCTGATGCGGAAGCAGGTCGATTCGGATGTCGTTCAACGCGAGCGCAAGATTGCTTGCGCCGCTGTCTTCACTTCGGAGTGCCAGTTGATGGGCCCAATATTTCAGAAAAATCGGATGCATCTCTTTTCTCTGCTTGACTTTACAGCATAACGATATTACATTTCTTCGAAAATATCAAGCGGGAGACAATCGGCAATGGCGAAAATTCAGAAGAAATTAGAGCAACATCCGGTAGCGAAGCTGTTTCCCGCTCCCGATGCCGCCGCATTGGATGCCTTGCGAAAGCGTATCTTTCACGCCGGAAAGCTGAAAAATTCGGTCGTCCTCTTCGAAGGCAAGGTCATTGAACATTGGCCCGAATATTGCGCCTGTATTGAGTTCGATTTGCCGTACACCACCACGGAATACAAGGGAACCGCCGAAGAGTTGGTCGAACACCTGTTGAAAACCCATTCGGTTCAATTGGGAAAGGCGCATCGTGCGTTGATTGGGGCATATCTGAAAAAGTTCTACCGGACACAATCCAGAGCCAATCAATCGGCTGGCGGTTCCGGGCAAACCTTCATCCCGCAATACCACGCCAGAGAGGCCGCCGCCGAAAAGATGAAAATTTCTTCCCGGTTGATTGCCGAAGCCGAACGCATCCTCGATAGCGGAAACGACAATCTGATTGAGCTGACACTCAATGGAACGCTCAGCATCTCCAAAGCCGCGAAACTGGCAAAAGAGCGCCCGCATGTATTGGATACTCTCGCCGGATTGACGGATGAAGCCCTATCGCAATTCCTGCCGACGCTGGATACAAACAAACTGCAATCCGAAGACCGCCAGAGGGAGGATTACGAATCGGAAGTTCGCAAAATCAAGACCGTTTACAAAGATAAGCGGCAAATCCTGAATCACGATATGCACCTGCGTTTATCATTGGCCGATACAGATGAAGAGAAAGCGCAACTCCAAGAAGAGCTGGCAACCAAACGCCGGAATATCACCGAACTTCAAAACATCCGGCTCGAACAACTTCAATTGCGATACGAGAAAAAGCGGACAACACTCCTGAAGGCCAATGCGAAAATCATCCGCGCTCTCCGCAAAGCGTGTCAAGCCGAAGTCGTCAGCCGCTCCTTGGAAGAAGACGCCCAATACCTCGTCTACATGCGCTGGGATTACGAACTCGGCAAATTGAGCTTACAAGCCGCATGGGACAAAATCCAACGATTCGACGAAAAGGCCAAAATCTACACACTGAAATCCGGCAGACAGGTCTTAGCAGAAACCGAGGTCATCACCATTACGCACACTGCCGAAATCGCCAAAGCTACGGCCAATGCGATTAACCGAAAAAAGTTCTGCTCCGGTCAAAAAGTATTAAGGCCGGATTCCTATATCCCGCGCGTATTTGACCGAGTGGGAATAAAGTTTATGGAGAAGACAAAAAGTATTGCGGGAGATAACAAATGAAAATGAATAATTTTGAAATGAATCCCGAAATCAACGGGATAAAAGTAGAAGAAGCTAATGCCATTAAAATTCAACATGTTCATAGTGGAGAGAGCACCACATTTGAAAAAATACTTGCTTGGTTATCTCCGGGGCGATTTGAGCAGGTCAAAGATATTGATATTGAATCTACTCGACAGCATTTATGCAATATGCAGCAGTTTCTGGACGACAATCCAGATGTTACAGAACTCTCTCAAGGTGGCATCATTGTAAAGAAAGCTCCAATGTCTCCACAAATTAGAAGTGAGATGGAGCAGACTGTCACTAACGCCATAAGTTTGAATGCGAGAAAAATGATTCGGGAGCAAATCAATCTCGAAAAAGTTGCTCTCAATGCATTGGAGGTCAATAAAGATGATATGCGGCCTAATCAGCCTATCAGCGAAGATTGGTGGCACGCATTCCAAGAAGGTGCCAAAGGATTCAGTGATGACACTATCCAAACGCTTTGGGGAAAACTTCTTGCTGGAGAAATAAAGCAACCGGGAAGTTTTTCTTTGAGAACATTGAGTGTTCTCCAAACCATGAATAGTCATGAAGCGAATATTCTTTCTTTGGTAAGCAAATATGAAATAAAAGACATTGGTATTGCTCCGTATTTCACTAAGGATTCGCTACATATTGGCAACGAAGAACTCGATGATTTAGTGGAGGCTGGTTGTTTGTTGAAATTAAAATACGACGCATCAGAATTCAATCGAGCCAAAAAATTTCCGATATGTCTTTTAAAATATAATTATGCCCTTGATATATCAGTTTCAGGTAAAGATTTTCCATATCGTTCAACCAAATACAAATTATCGCGAGTAGGTAAAGAAATTACATCTCTTTTATCATACGATGATATTCCCTCGAAAGACTTCTTTCTCGCAATAAAGAACTATCTTTTGCCCGTGTTCAAAAACGAAAAATTTTATATCCTTAACACAAAAACAGGAGAAAGAGAGGAAATTTGATAAAAAACTCCTTATGTTTTACAGTTTTGAATGTTGGCATTTGAATTTTTACATAAATACGTTATAATAACATTATGCATGTGTTTTGGCTGTGGACTTTATATAGTTTGTGAGTTTGGTTTGACGCTTGCGATTTCCGCCTCGATAACCATAACGGGTACGATTTATTTGGCCTTTAGTGCAATTATCTTGATGGAGGTTTATATGGTGGCAAAAAAAAGTTTGTGTGGGCAGAGTTGGGCGTTTCTGGTGGAGCAATCGCCAACAAAGCAAACTGCAATCTAGTGAAGACACAGTCTTAATATACATGAGTGCGCCGAGGGTGCAAATCCCTCCCCACCACCATTTTACCTTGCCTCTTTTATTGTGAACACCTACTGAACACGGTGTAAACCGAGCATGAATCGGCGTCCGTCTTGGCCTTCGCCATTGTAAATGAGCTTATACATTTGGAGTTGGCCCTTCTTCATGGATTCGGGGAGGACTAGTTCCATTTCGATTAGCTCTGAGAGGTGGATATGGAGGCGGGTCTTGGTCCAGCCGGTGTGGTCCATCACTTCTTTTCGGGTGAAGACTCGGGGAAGCTCCAATAGAAGTTGGAGCAAGTTTCTGGCGGGTAATGAAAGGTCGTCGAGGCTGATTCCAAGGAGTTCGCTGGCGAGTTCGGTGGCTTGCTGGATGTCTTCTCTCGAAACTTCGATGTACTCAATGCCATTGTAGTTTTTCTGAGGCTTTTTCATTTGATTGATGAAGGCTACGGCCTTGCAGAGGTTCAGAAACTTGGGTTGGTCTCTTCGGGCCTGTAAACGGTCGTCTTCGTAGAAGAGTTCTTCGGCGTAGGGATTGACCACTGCATAGGGTTCCAATAGGCGCTGGAAGGAGTGATGTTTGCGAATGATTCCTTCTTTGTCGGATTGGTCTTTCAATCCTTCGAGAGTGTGGGATTTGCGCTGCATCGCCAATATCCTGCGGGTCTGTTCGTGGGATTCGTCTACGCCCAGTATGAAGAAGCGGGATTTCGTTTCCGGGTTGATTTCGGGGTTGGTAGTCGTCTGGAATATCGAACATCCCCCTTCGACGTAGCGGGATTGGCCTTGACCGC
>ERZ827150.4926-NODE-4926-length-11218-cov-4.111260_pt1 | contig 11218 bp, 7 predicted proteins | sample MGYA00519779_ERZ827150 | MGnify/ENA primary metagenome ERZ827150 (study PRJEB31778, sample SAMEA3449267) | human gut metagenome | biome: human gut; feature: human-associated habitat; material: faeces | place: United Kingdom | collected 2010/2012 ...
CGCAAATGCGCGGCGCGCTCAAAGCCGCCAAGGCCGGCGACAAGAAACTCGCCGCCCCAAATGGTCCCATCGGTGCCGGCGCCGGTGCCGTCAAAGGCGATGCCAAGGACGCGCGCGTCGGTTGTAAGCTGGCCCGCGGCGATGGCCTCGGCCATTACGCTCGCGATATGCGCATGATGGTGCTGCACCTCGACGAGCGGCAGATTGCATTTTCGCGCCTGCTCGCGCGCCCACTGACTCGATAGGTAGCTGGGGTGCAAGTCGCAGGCCAGCGCGGCGGGCATCAAGTCAAAGAGATCTTCCAAGCGCGTGCGCGCGGCGTTCCAGGCATCGAAGGTCCCGCCGTTTTCAACATCGCCGATATGCTGCGACACAAAACAGGTTGCCTCGCCGTTCGTCCCTTCACGCGTGAGCGCAATCGTGGCCTTTTGTTGTGGCCCGCAAGCGAGCACACAGGACGGAGCGCCCTCGAGCGCCGGCAACGGCAGCGGCTGGGGTGCATATCCGCGAGCGCGGCGAACGGGCATAACGATGCCGTCGACCACGCGTACCACGGAGTCGTCGTAGCGCGAGAGGATCGCGCGGTCGTTACCGAGCAACGCGTCGGCGATGCCGGCGGCAACGAGGTGTTCCCAGGCAAGGTCGTCGTCGGTCTCGATGGGTTCTTCGCTCAGGTTTCCGCTGGTCATGACGAGCGCGTACATACCGCGGGCTTCTGCCGCGGCAAGTAACAGATGCTGAAGCGGGGTGTAGGGGAGCATAACGCCAAGCTCGGGCAGGTCGCGCGCGACGGACGGTGCGAGTACGAGGGCGTCGGAAGAATCGCCGTCGTTCCCGCAAACAGCCCGCCGGCGCAGCAGCACGATGGGGCGGATACTGCCGGCGAGCAGATCGCGTTCAGCATCGTCGATATGGCACAGGCGCCCGGCATCGGCAAGACTGCGCACCATGACGGCAAGCGGCTTATTGCTGCGACGCTTGCGACGGCGCAGCTCGGCCACCGCCTGCTCGTTGGCAGCGTCACAGGATAGATGGAATCCGCCCAGGCCCTTGATGGCGACGATGCCACCGCTGGCCAGCAGCTCAACGCAGCGCTCGATGATAGCGTCGCTGGCCTCGCGTGTGGTGCCGACGGCCGGTGTCGCGGACGAATTCCCGCACGCATCGCTGTTTACAGCCTCGCGCCACGTAATATGCGGCCCGCAATCAAAGCAGGCATCGGGTTGCGCGTGAAAACGCCGGTCGAGTGGGTCGGCATACTCCGCGGCACACTTGGGACACATGGGGAAACGGTCCATCGATGTGGCCGCTCGGTCATAAGGCAGCGATCGGATGATGGTAAAGCGTGGGCCGCAGTTGGTGCAGTTGATAAAGGGGTAGTGATAGCGTCGGTCGGCGGGATCGAACAACTCGCGCAGACAATCGTCGCAGGTGGCGATATCGGGCGAGACGAGCGTCGTGTGCGCGGTCTGGTCCTGCGACGCCACAATGTGAAAGCCCTGCTCATCGGCAGTGCTCCAGCCGCCAGGCTCCAAATCCGCAATATCGACTCGCTCAACGCGGGCCGCCGCGGGCGCATGCTCAGAAAGCGCGGCAACAAAAGCATCGAGCGCATCGGCCGGAGCGTGCGCCTCGATATGCACGCCGTCGCCCGCGTTGAGCACCCAGCCGCAAATGCCGTGCGCCATGGCCTCGCGATACACAAACGGTCGCATGCCAACGCCCTGCACAATGCCCGTTACATGGATATGCGCATGTCGCATGCGACCCTCCTTCGTTGAAATGTGTGCTGTTACAGCCCCAGGCTCTGCTTGGTGGCGGCGCACGTGAGCTCGCCGTGCTTAACGCCGCGCAGGCCCAGCAGGCGGTCGGCTAGTTCGTAGACGCGCTCGCCGCGACCCTTGAGCGCCAGAATCTCCAAGCAGTTGTGGTGATCCAGATGCACGTGCATGGTCGATACGATCTCGTTGGTGTAGTCGTGCTGCACCTCGTCCAGGCGGCGCGTCAGATCGCCGGTGTGATGGTCGTAGATCATAGTGAGCGACCCGATAACGTGCTCATCGGGCGTGCGCATCTGCTCTTTGGCGATCGAGGCGCGAATCAGGTCGCGCACGGCCTCGGATCGGTTGGCCACGTCGCCGCGGCGTGCGATCTGCTCGTCAAAACGGCGCAGCAGGTCGTCGGGTGCGGTAACCGAAAAACGGACCAGCTCGGAGCCGGAGCCACTACAGTGGCAGCCCGCGTCACCGTCCGCCCCGTGCGGGTGCTCGTGCTCGTACCCGCAGCAGTGCTCGTGTTCGGCCACCTTACACCAGCTTCACGGAGCCGACGGAGTTGTGGTCGGCCTCGATGGCTTCCTCGTAGCCCTCGAGTGCGTCGTGGGCCTCGTGGAGCGCGGCCATGGCGGCCTCGAGCTTGGCGCCGATGCGCTCCATGTCAAAATTCTCGGTCGCATGCAGCAGCTGATGGCTCCACTCGTGAGCGAGCTCGATGGTGTCGTCGACCTGCTTGACGCTCATGGCAAGCTGGCTCATGTTCATTCCGACGTCATGCATGGAAAATCTCCTTTTGTATGGGGCAGTTCAGTGGTTCAGATTTTACTACGCCCGCTCTGTGCGCAGCTGCATAAGAAAACGGGTGCGAGTCTGTGCGACCCGCACCCGTTCACTGGGGGCTGTTTGTGACTACCATACTATCCGTGGTTGCACTCGGTGCATCCAGAAGTCCGGCGAGCGGTGCAAAAGCGCTCATGGACGGCAGGCAGACGGCAACATGTAACAAGCGTATTACAGATGCTTCTCCAGCAGCGCCTGCAGCCTCGCCTTGGGCAGAGCGCCAACCGATCGGTCAATCTCCTCGCCGTTCTTAAACACAACCAGCGTGGGGATGCTCATGACGCCATACTTCATGGCCAGGTCCTGGTTGTCGTCGACGTTGCACTTGGCAACGGCAAGCTTGCCCGTCAGCTCATCGGCAACCTCGTCAACGATGGGCGAGAGGGATCGACAGGGTCCGCACCACGGTGCCCAAAAATCGACCAGCACGGGCAGGCTGTCGTTAACGATGGAATCGAAGTTCTCGGGGGTAATCTGATTAATGTCAGCCATGGTGACCTCCATAATGCGACGCGGCTCGGCCGCGTAAAACTCAGTACGACCGTGCTTATACCCAGCCGCCCGCAAAGCAACCACTCGCGGGCGGCTCTTTTATATAATGGTGGGCACGCAAACGATTGGAGAGCGCATGTCCACGTCACAAAGCCAGAAAAAAGAAGCCATCGCCCAGGCGACCGAGCAGGAGCTCGCATCGCTCGCGGGTCGTGGCGTGCGTATCGCGGGCAACGCGTGCTCGCCGATCGTGCTGGTCAAAGGCGATTTGGACGAGGCCGAGCGTTCGGGTGGCGAGCTTGCCGCCGGCCCGGATGGCGCGGCGTTGCGCAAGGCGCTTGGGGCCATCGGCTACGCGCCCGAGGATTTTTGCGTGCTGGCAAGCGTCGCCGGCGTGGGTGACGGAGCGGTCGCGGTGGGCGAGACTCTGCCGTGCGAGCTGTTCCGTGAGGCGCTTGAGGCTTTGGACCCCGAGGCGGTGCTACTGCTCGACAACAACGCGGCTGACGCCATGCGCGAGACCTACGCCGATATGCTCGTGGCGATCGATGACTTCGACACCGCCATGCTCAAGCCCGGCCTGGTCGCCCATGTGCAGGGCCGCCGCGTGCTTGCGCTCGACGGTTTTGAGGCGGCGCTCACTGACAAAGCCGCCAAGCAGCGCATGTGGGCATACATCAAGCAGCTGACCCCGGCAGCCGCTCCGCTGTAGCGGATTGGCGCCGGCGAGCGATTGTCTGGCGGGCAAGGCGCGCCTCGAGATCGGCGCCGCACTTCTACATCACAGCGCGCAGCTCAAACCGATCGCCGTTAATGCGGAACTGGCAGTTGCCGTTCATGCGCTCCACGGCAAGTTTGATGCTCCTGGTGCCAAAGCCGTGGCCCGCATGCCGGGTCACGGGCATGCCGTCGACCATGCGCGGCGCGCGGTCAAACGTGTTGGAAACTAACAGCAGCAGCTGGCCGTCCTCTAATCGCAGGTCAAAGTCGACGAATCGCTTTCCTTGGGGTGCGGCGCTTGCGGCGGTGATAGCGTTTTCCAAGGCATTTGAGAGCACGCTAAACAGGTCGGCGTCACCTACGTGGATTGTTTCGGGAACGGCGGCGCGCAGGTTGGCGGTAATGCCGTTTCTATTGATATCCGAGTTAAATGACGAAAGCGCGATGTTTACGGTCTCGTTGGCGCAGAAGCGGCGTACGGCGGTGCGGTCGCCGGCTTCGCAGAGTTCGTCGATGCGATCGAGCGCCTCGTCGGCGTGGCCCTCCTCAATTAAAGCGGCCAGGCCGCGCAGGAAGTGGCGCATGTCGTGGCGAAGAATCGACAGCTCGCGCCCAGATTGACGCCAAGCCTCGAGCTCTTTGATGGCGACGCTGTCGCGGGTTTCGAGCATCCAGCGCTCTCGCTCGGCGGTTTCCTTTTCTTCGTATTCACGCAGGTAGACGGCGAGGAACATAAGGTAGAACGCGCAGAGCGCAAAGGCCAAAAACTCAACCGTCACCACCGAGCCCGAGTGGAACAGCGTGGTGTAGACGTTGGTGGCATAGTCAAAGACGTAATAGACGAGCGGCAGGATTAAAAGGATGCCCAGCTCGGTGGTGCTTTTAATCGCCAAGCGCGGACCGATGTCGCCGGCCCAATGCAACAGGACGGCAAAGACGGCGAGTGTGGTCGCGATGCGCGCCAGATAGTACGCGATCTGAGAATCGGTTGCGGCAAATGCGGCGATGCCCATCCAATTGCTGAACTGGCAGCTCAGATAGGCACTCGTAATGCCGAGCACGGCAAGCAGCGGGCTCAGACGGTAGCGCGCGCACAAATAGATGACGAGCGGCAGATGCACGACGAGCGGATATACCTGGCGGGCGAAAAGCTCGCCGCCGACGGCATTGGCGATCGAAAAGGCAGCGCCGGTCACGACGCCGACCAGCACCAGTTCAAGCGCATGACGCCGGTTGATCTCGACACCGCACAGCGCCGCCGAGGCAAAGACGCCAAAGAGCAGCGTCGTGGCGTGGTGGATTGCCCAAAGGACCATTTCGACCGAGGAGACCATCAGTGTCTCCCACCCTCAAAGCGCGCCGCAAAGTAGGCGTCTTGGAATCCCTGCTTGCAGCTGCGCGAAAGCGGGATGCACGCGCCCGAGCGCATGACGATGTCCGTGCGGTCAAAGTGATCGATATTGCGCAGGTTGACCTGGTAGCTGCGGTGGCATTTAAAGAAGACCGCGTTTTGCTCCAAGCGGTCCTCGACGCTGCGGAACGACTCGAGTGCCTCGATATCGCGTCCGTCGCGCAAGTGGAAGACCACGTGCTTGTTGCGCGCCTCGGCATATTCGATGTCGGACAGGCGCAGGGCGTGGTAGCCAAAGGAAGTTTTGATCACGAGCTCGTCGGTTGCCGCCGGGCGCATGCTCGAAAGCTCGTCGAGTAACTGCGCCAGGCGTTCGTAAGTCATAGGCTTGAGCAGATAGTCGAAGGCACGGACCTCGTAGGATTCCAGCGCGAACTCGGGCGACGAGGTGAGGAACACCAGGCGCACGGCGGTGTCGGCCTGGCGCAATTCGCGTGCGGTGTCCATGCCGTTGACGAGCGGCATGATCATGTCGAGCAGAATGATGTCGGCGCGCGATGCGGCATGGCGGGCCAGCAGATCCTCGCCGCGCGTGACGAGCGCAACATCGACCGCCGTGCCCGTCTCGGTCGACCAACGGTCGATCATCCGGTGCAGTCTATCTAGAAAAGCGACATCATCGTCGCAGGCAATAATCTTGAGCATTCGGCCCCCTTAAGTAGTTCGATTTTGCCACATCGGGCACGCGCCGCTTGCGGGGGTGCGGACCGTTTGCGCCCCACGGCGTGCAACTCGCGCCGAGCGGTATTGCGGTGGCGAAAGATGCTTCCTGCGCTATCGAGAGCTCGGCTATCCTCAGCTTGCCAGTTCGAATATGGACCTGCCACATGATTGAATCTTTATTTCAACTTTACACCTAGGTTTACAGCTGTCTTGTCAGCTGTAAACCTAGGTGTCATACTAAAGCCCCAAGATTCGCCAAAAGAGAGGGGCCTTGATGGCACAGAGCGCGAACATGGATGCGTCGGAGCTTGCACGCGATATCGCAGCCGGCCTAGCATCGGCAACGACGGCAACGGAGCGCGCGGCACTGGTGCCCGCAGAGCTCGTCGAGGCCATTCAGCAACTAAAAACCCAACGTGACGCGGTGATCCTAGCGCACTATTACGTGGCGCCCGAGGTGCAGGCTGTGGCTGATTACGTCGGCGATAGCTTCTACCTGGCCAAGCTCGCCAAGAGCCTGCCACAGCGGACCATCGTGCTGTGCGGCGTGGAGTTTATGGGCGAGAGCGCCAAGCTGCTCAATCCCACTAAGACCGTGCTGCTGCCCGAGCCGGGCGCGGACTGCCCCATGGCGCACATGGTCAAGCGCGAGACGGTCGACGCGGCGCGCGCCGAGTACGGCGACGACCTGGCTGTCGTCTGCTACGTCAACTCCACGGTCGAGATCAAGAGCTGGAGCGACGTGTGCGTCACCAGCTCCAACGCCGTCAAGATCGTGTCCGAGCTGCCGCAGCAGCATATCCTGTTCATTCCCGACCAAAACCTGGGCCGCTTCGTAGCCGAGCGGGTGCCGCAAAAGCACGTCATCCTCAACAACGGCTACTGCCCGCGCCATCACATCATCACCGTCGAGCAGATCGTCGACGCGACGGAGGCCCACCCCGACGCGCTCGTGCTGGCGCACCCCGAGTGCAAGGCCGACGTCCTGGCCGAGGCCGACTACATCGGCTCCACCGCCGGCATCATCAAGTATGCCGAGGAGTCCGACGCGAGCGAGTTTATTATCGTGACGGTCCGCGGCGTGCTCTACGAGCTCGAGCGCCGCTGCCAGGGCACCGGCAAGAAGTTCTACTTCCCCGCGGTGCAGCCCACCTGCGTCAACATGGACCTCATCACGCTCGAAAAGCTCGTGCGCTGCCTGGAGACGGGCGAGGGCGAGGTGCAGATCGGCGTGTCGGACGAGGCTGCCGACCAGGCCAAGCTCACGCTCGACCGTATGCTCGAGTACGCAGCACGCTAGAACAATGTTGCATGAGGGACGGTCCCTTATGTTACATTCAAGGGAGAGGATTCCTGTGGAAACCAAGCAATACCCCGATATGGAGTGCGACGTCGTCATTGCCGGCTGCGGCGTGGCGGGTCTGTACGCGGCCCTCAATCTGCCGACGAGCACGCGCGTGATCATGCTCTCCAAGGGCGCGGTCGATGAGTGCGATTCGATGCTCGCGCAGGGCGGCATCTGCGTGCTGCCCGAAGGCTCGGACTACGATGCCTTCTTTGAGGACACCATGCACGCCGGCCACTACGAGAACCGCCGCGAGAGCGTCGACATCATGATTCGCTCGAGCCGCTCGGTCATCAACGACCTGCTAGCGATGGGCGTGGATTTTGAGCGCAAGGCCGACGGCAGCCTCAATTTTACCCGCGAGGGCGCGCACAGCCGTCCGCGCATTGCCTTCCATGCCGACATTACGGGCAAGGAGATCACGACCAAGCTGCTCCAGGCCGTTCGCAAGCTGGACAACGTGCAGATTTTGGAGCACGTGGCCATGACCGACATCCTGACGGGCGAGCGTGACGGCGCCACGGTGTGTACCGGCGTCGTCGCCGTTCCCGTGGACGAGGACAACTCGGTTCGTCCCGCCGACGAGCTGGCAAATGCCGCCGAGGGTGTGCATGCCGGCGAGCCGTTTAAGATCCATGCCCGCCACACGCTGTGGGCAACGGGCGGCATCGGCGGCGTATATGACCACTCGACCAACTACCCGCAGCTCACGGGTGACGCCTGCTACATCGCGCAGGAGCACGGCATTAGGATGGAGCATCTGGACTACGTGCAGATCCACCCCACGGGCCTGTTCTCGCCGCAGCCGGGCCGCACCTTCCTGATCAGCGAGAGCTGCCGCGGCGAGGGCGCGATTCTGCTCAACGCCGCCGGCGAGCGCTTTACCGACGAGCTTCAGCCGCGCGACGTGGTCGCCGCCGCTATTCGCGAGCAGATGAAGCAGGACGGTACCGAGCACGAGTGGCTGAGCTTTGCCCCCGTCGAGCGCGACGTGGTGACCGGGCACTTTGCCAATATCCGCGCGCGCTGCCTGGAGGACGGCCGCGACATTTTGGACGAGCCCATCCCCGTTACGCCCACGCAGCACTACTTTATGGGCGGCGTATGGGTCGACAAGGACGGCCGCACCTCGATGCCCGAGCTCTACGCCGCGGGCGAGACGGCCTGCAACGGCGTTCACGGCAAGAATCGCCTTGCATCAAACAGCCTGCTCGAGGCGCTGGTCTGGGGTCGTCGCGCCGCGTGGTACATGCGCACCGGCGAGTCGCTGGCCGTGGAGCAGGCGGGCGATCCCGCGCTCGATGGCCGTCATCGCGCCCTGAGCGCCGACACCCTGGCAATCGATGATTTGGCCCGTGCCGCCGGCACGCAGGCCGTGGAGGAGTAGACCATGAATCCCATTACCATGAAGCTCGTCGTCGATGATCTGATTCTGCAGGCTCTGCGCGAGGACATTACGTTTGAGGACGTGAGCACGGCGAGCGTGTGCCCCACGGCGCGTCCCGCTACCGTTGAGCTTATCGCCAAGGCCGATGGCATCATCGCCGGCTTGGATGTGTTCGCCCGCACCTTTGAGCTGCTGGATTCGCAGAGCTCGGTGCTGCTCGACGTTGCCGATGGCGACGAGGTGCACGCCGGCGACCATGTGGGTCAGGTGCGCGGCGATGCGCGCGTGTTGCTTTCGGGCGAGCGCGTGGCGCTCAACTACCTGCAGCGCATGAGCGGCATCGCTACCTACACGCACAGCATGGCCGCGGCGCTCGAGGGAACCAAGACCGTGCTCGTCGACACGCGCAAGACCACGCCGGGCATGCGCGTCTTCGAGAAGGCCGCGGTCGAGATCGGCGGCGGCAGCAACCACCGCTACAACCTGTCGACGGCCGTCATGCTCAAGGACAACCACATCGATGCCGCCGGTTCCATCACCCGCGCCGTGGCCCGCCTGCGTGAGACCTACTCCCCCTGCCCGCCCATCGAAGTGGAGTGCCGCACCCTCGACCATGTGCGCGAAGCCGTGGCCGCCGGGGCCGACCGCATCATGATGGACAACATGGGCGCGCCCCTGCTGGGCCAGGCCCTGGAGCTGGTGCCCGCCCACATCGAGGCCGAAGTGAGCGGCGGCGTGACCCTGGAGACCATCCGCGGCATCGCCCTCACCGGTCCCCGCCATCCCGATTTCATTTCCGTGGGCCGCCTGACGCATTCCGCCGTGGCTGCCGACTTCAGCATGACCCTGGCCAACGCCTGATCATCCCCAACCCAAAGGAAACCATGTCTCGATTCTCCGACGCCATTACGGCCATCAAGCAAGGACTGGGCGACCGCCTGTGCATCATGGGGCACCATTACCAGCATGATGATGTGGTGCGGCATTGTGATGTGACCGGGGACTCCCTGGAACTGGCCCGCCGCATCGAAGGTATCGATGCCGAGCACATCGTGTTCTGCGGCGTGTACTTCATGGGCGAATCCGCGGCCCTGCTGGCCAAACCGGGCCAGAGCGTGCATATGCCCGCCTGGGACGCCAACTGCATGATGTCGCTCATGACGCCGGCCGGGCTCGCCCGTACCGTGCTGCTGCAGCTGCAGGCCACAGGCCGCAAGATCGTGCCCCTGGCCTATGTGAACACCACCCTGGCCCTCAAGGCCGTGGTGGGCGAATTCGGCGGGGCTGTCTGCACCTCGGCCAATGCCCGCACCATGCTGGCCTGGGCCCTGGAAGAAGCCGGGCCCGACGGCGCCGTGCTCTTCATGCCCGACAAGCACCTGGGCCGCAACACGGGCCTGCAGCTTGGCCTGGGCCCCGATGACTGGCACGTGCTGCGCCTGAGCGGCAAAAACGGCCTGGCCGAGAGCGAACGCCGGCCCGGCAGTGCCGCCGCCTGCCGCCGCCTGCTGCTCTGGCCGGGCTGCTGCGCCATCCACGGCCACCTGCGTCCCGAAAGCATGCAGGCCGCCCGGGCCGCCTATCCCGGCTGCCGCGTGCTGGCCCATCCCGAATGCCGTCCCGAGCTCATCGGCCTGTGCGACGGCTCCGGCTCCACCTCCTACCTCATCAAGGAAGCGGAAAAGGCCGCCGGCGAAGGCGGCACCCTGATCATCGGCACGGAGACCAACCTCGTCCACCGCCTGCGTGACCGCTTTGCCGGACGCTGCCGGATCGAGCCTCTGGCGCCCGCCATCTGCCCCGACATGGCCAAGGTCACCGAAGAAAACCTGCTGGCCTGCCTGCAAGGCGTCGCTGCCGGCACAGCCCCCATCATGACATTGCAGGACGAGCAGCTGGCGCCCGCCCGGGCATCCCTGACCCGCATGCTCCAGGTATGCGCGGCCCAACGCTAGCGCAAGAAACAAGGAGTCAAGATGAGCTCGACACGTCGTCACGTCACCATCCTGATCATCGGTTCCGGCATCGCCGGTTGTACTGCCGCCCTTACCCTGGCCGATGCCGGGCGTGACGTGCTGCTCATCAACGCCGGTCCCGACCTGGACGACGGCAACACCCCTCTGGCCCAGGGCGGCATCATCTACAAGGCCGCAGATACCCCCCGTGACGCCGAAGCCCGCGCCCTGGAGCACGACATCCTCGTGGCGGGCCACCGCTACAACAACAACCGCGCCGTGCGCTTCCTCTGCCGTCAGGGCCCCGACTGCGTGGACAATATGCTCATCGAGCGCGCCGGGGTCGATTTTGACCGCAACGAGGACGGCACCTACAACCTCACCCGCGAAGGCGGTCACGGTGCCCACCGCATCCTCCACAAGGCCGACTATTCCGGCCGCGCCCTCATGGACGGCCTGGCCGCCCAGGTGAAGATCCATCCGCGCATCACCTGCCTGCACAACCATTCGGCCATCGACCTGCTGACCACCCACCACCACGCCAAGAACTCCCAGTACCGCTACAGCGTCACCAACCGCTGCCTGGGCGCCTACGTGCTCAATGCCGAGACCGACGAGCCCGAGACCATC
>ERZ827150.4930-NODE-4930-length-11200-cov-2.966353_pt1 | contig 11200 bp, 8 predicted proteins | sample MGYA00519779_ERZ827150 | MGnify/ENA primary metagenome ERZ827150 (study PRJEB31778, sample SAMEA3449267) | human gut metagenome | biome: human gut; feature: human-associated habitat; material: faeces | place: United Kingdom | collected 2010/2012 ...
CCCTGCGCGTGGTCGAGGTGGCAGAAAACGCCTGCGAGCCGGCAGATATCTGATAACAAAAAACGCCAGCCCTACCGGCTTTCGGTTGGGCTGGCGCATTTTCCGGATGTGGGTTTTCAGAGCTTGCGGACGGCAGACTTATGATGATACTGAGAACCTCTACCGATTATCATTACGTTACATATTCCGCCGATTTCGGCGAAACCTGGTCGCATGCTGTTCCAACTGCGTTTCACTCAACACTTACCAACCCGTATTTAATGCGCTTATCAAGCGGGAAAATACTTTTCTTCTATAACAATACAAAGCCCCTGCCCGAGCAGGATAAGGAAAAGGTATTCCCGCCGCTTGATAATGACGAAAAAAGCGGCGTATGGGAGGATGTTTTCACAAACAGAGACTCAAACTGCATTGCAATATCCTCTGATGAGGGCAAAAGCTGGCAGGGCTTCAGGGAGCTTTACCTTAATCCCTTACGCAACAGCTGTGATTTCCGCACCGTGGGCGGCGGAGGCGACGGCGAGAGACAGAGCTCCCGCACAGAGACAGTTCTGGATTTTCATGGTTTTCCCCTCATATTTGCTCAGTAACTGCCGTCGCGGTTGCCGTACCAGAAGAGCTTGCCTTCCTCGTCGAGCGTTTCGGACGGGAGCTGAGACGGGTAACGCGCGACATGTCCGTCGAGATAGGAGACGTTCATTCTGCCTCCGTGACTGTAACGCCGCCAGTGGATTGCGGCGGACTGCTCCATAGCGACGACCGAACCGTCCGTATTCACATTCTGGTTCTGTTCCGAAAAGGTGTTGACCCGGCTCGGCTCCCTGACTTTACCGATTTTCAGACCGCTTTTCCGGCTCCAGTCGCCGGGGCTTTTGTAGATGGTCAACCGGATGTTCATTGCATAGTTCGTGTACCAGATCGGATTGGGCGGCTCGAACGAGGCGCATTTCAGCAACTTGTACGGCTTGTCCGCAGGCTGAAGCGCCTCCTGGATGAAGGTCCGGCTCGTCCACTTCGGATTGTTCCACTGCGGATCGTTGCAGCTCCAGGTGCCGGGGCGTTTCGCCTCCGGAAAATAATCCTCGTTCGAACCGGCATAGTAAAGTGCGAACGACTGGACCTGCTTGAGATTGTTCATGCAGCTCGAGGCCTTCCCTGCCTCCCTCGCCTGCTGCAGCGCCGGCAGCAGCATCGCCGCCAGAATGGCGATGATCGCTATAGAAAAATGGAGAAAAATTCATATTTATTGCAGTCATATTGCTTGAAACAAACAAGTTATGAAATAAATAAATTTTGCAATTGATAAATTTTATTTTTGCAACGCAAACAAATTTTAAGCTCAGTTTTGTTTCTTTTATCAATGTGCTGATACAAAAAATGCAAAAAATTGCAAAAGGATTTTGGACAGAATCTGGTTTTGAAAATAGTACCCCAAAAATCATTTTTACGAGCTATTTGTTCTCTAAGTTGAAAATGTCATGAGAAGTTCAACTTAGAAATTTTTTTGCTCTGTTTTTTCGTCATCATTGAGCTATGATGACGAAAAAAGAAAAAACTTTTCGTTCCAATCCAAGTAATGAAGGAGCTGAAAATATGCCGGCAAGAAAGAAACGTCCGAATGGGAGCGGGCGCGTATTTAAGAGTGGGGACAACTACTATCTCCAGTTTACTCAAAGAGACGGAACCCGCAAGTGCATCACATTAAAAGATGATTCGGGGAAAAACATCACAATAAAACGCGAAGCCGAAGATGTCGCCAAAAAGTTTCTTTACGAACAGCAGCAAATCAAGGAGATCGAAACTCAGGAAGAATATCTGGCCCAACTGAAAGCTGTGCGGAAATTTAAAGCGAAACTCTTGATCACTCTGGATAATGCTTTTGACCTGGCTCAATCAAAACCGCATATTCGAGAAGCCTGTGACGATGTCAAGGCGGTTTCCCGCAAGTATTGGTTGGACTTTGTAAGCTATGTCAAAGAAAATTTTAACCTGAAGACTTTGGACGAGGTGGAACGTACTCATGCGGATTCTTATATCGCATATATCAGGAGAAATGGACGCTGGAACAAGACAATCTCATACCATCCGGAGAGATGTCCGGTAAGAAAAACGTTCAAAGATTACCAGCAAGGAGGACAATTAAGCCATACCACCCTGAATCGCTATCATTCCGTTTGCAAAAGCGTATTCTCATTTCTTTTGCCGGACATAGGATATGGTTTTGAAGAAAATCCATTTTCGCATATCCTGCCTTTGAAAATAGAGCCGGTTCGCCGGGAAATCTTTACTCCGGATGAGCTGGACAAAATTTTCGAATCAGTTCCTCCGCTCTGGGAGGGTCCTTTTTATGTCGGCCGTTATACCGGATTACGTTTGGGGGACGCCCTGACAATCAAATGGGAATCAATCGAAGGCATTCCCAACCGGTCCGTACAACAGCCGCCCGATTTTACCTGCCGGGAAATCTCCTTGATTACCCGGAAGACCAAACATGATGTGCATGTACCGGTATTCCCGGAGTTGAATCCGATTTTGCAGAAACAATGGAAACGATCCCGCCACAGCGAATATATTTTTCCAGAACTTGCGGAGATGTACCTTTCCAACCGGAAAACCAAAATCAACAATATGATCCAAAACTATCTTCAATCACTGGGAATCGTGACGAGAATCCAAGTAGAAGGCCGTTCCAAGAAACAGACAATAAAAGGCTTCCACTCTTTCCGGCATACTTTTTCCTATGATGCGGAACAAAAGGGAGTTCCTCCCTCCACCATCAAGCGCTGGCTCGGCCATAAACGGATTGCCATGACTCTGCATTATCAGGATCATGCCAACAAACAGGCAAGTCTTGAAGGGCTGAAACTGATGATCCGGATTCCGGAACCGATTACAGCCGAAGAAATGTCTGAAAATTCCATACGGAAGGCCAAAATTCTGAAGATGGTTCAGGAAGCCTCGGAATCCAGATTGATTCTGTTTGAAACCTTGTTGAATAATCTTCCCACGAATTTGGAACTTCCAACAGAGACAGAATTTTTTCAGGCGAAATAATGATTTCCAGCAGTGATTTAAATTATAATTTTTCAGACAAGTTGAACATCTCATCAGATATTCAACTTAGAAAATCAATTTTCCTTGTTTGCCATCGTCATCTATGGTATAATCTTTTCCAGATTCATAACTCATCTATGGAAAGGGTATAAAATGATTCAGGAAAAGACAATTGATACTTTGATGCAGCTGGCTTCTCCGCTGGTCGCCTGCGGTGTTTTACCGCAAAATGAACTCAACGAACTGAAAAAGGTAGTAAAGCAGGATGAGCAAAGTGAAGAAGTCAAATTCCCCCGGCTCGTAAAGGTCAAGGAGGCGGCCCAATATCTTGGAGTCACTACCAAAACGATCAATGACTATGTGAACAGCGGCAGATTAGTCCGGATTAAATTCGGTCGCCGCTCTTCACGTATCACTGCCGATAGTATCAGGTTACTTCTGCTGGAAGCCCAGAAATAATCCGCCAAGCCTTCCGGCCTCGATGGGAAACAGCTTCATCGGGGCCGATTTGTTTTCAAGCTCGATGATTTTTCCGCATCATCTTTTGAAAAACAAATAAGTACGTGTATTGTAGTTACTGAACTTTGGGGACATGGTTATGACCGAAAATGATGCGTGGTATAAAAAACTGATAAAGACTTCAGAAATGGCGCCAGCCATAGTCGACCTCCACGCATTTTTCATCTTTGCGCAAAAAGAAACGGATAAATCCCCGCAGGAACTCCTTGCGCAGTGCGGCCTGAATCTGATTTCTTTTTTATTGACTAAAATTTACCAAAAATATCCGGCCATCGACATGAATCAGCTTGACGAACCACTGGCCAGTTATCTTCATGAGGTGGAAGAATTCATTTCTTCGCAGGATAATTTACGTTTACTCACTTTTGCTCCGCATAGAAATTCCACGATTGCGATTGACACGGCATTGATTTTCAGTCTGATGAAAAAATTTCCCAAGCCGGTGCCGCTATGCGACGAGCAGCTCAGTAATATCTATGATTTCATTCCTCGCATCATTTCCGGTTCGGCTTTACCGGAAGCGGAGCAATGGCGTCTGCTGTATGTTCTTTCCTCGGAGTGGAACATGAAATTATTTGCGTGCAAGACATTGTTGATGAACAGCAGAGAGACGCAGAACTTACTGCAGATCGCCATAAAGCGTTTGAATACCAAATCTCAGAATAAATATCATAATGCGATCATCTGGGGAGCGGAATACGACCGCTACTATCGTGCTTATCTGGCCGAAGGCTACAAAGACATGGCAGCCCGGGGTAAAGCGCGAAAACAGTTTGCGGATAAACACAGTTTCCCACAGAATAATTTAGAACAGCAAACAGCCAAAGATTATCCGGGGCTTTCCGCACCGGCGCTCCGGCGATATCACCAAACATACCTCTCCGTAAAATACGGGGATTTCAGCCCAGAAATAACCGAAAGAAATCCATAATGAATGTAAATCATAATTCAGCTTCGGCAGCCGAACCGATTAAAAATCTCGGTCACCTGATGCGCTGGAAAGATTATATCAAGAACAATTATTCCCATAAACGATATGTTTTTTTCCTGCTGTGCCTTGATACCGGAATTTCTCCGGGAATTATACTTAACCTGAAAACCAAAGAGATTGACGGACAGACTCTGCTTGTTGATCCAGCCACCCGGCAAACGGTTAAACTGCATTTAATAAACATTCCGTCATCCGGCGAATTCGACGACCAGATTTCCATCCGAATATCAGATGAAGACTTTAAGGAAGTAAAGAAACTTCGCGCCCTGGAGCCTGACGCGACCTATCTTTTCGAAAGCGAAGCACGGCAGGTAAATAATCCGAAGCCCTGGTCACGCGACTATATCACCCGTTTTTTGAAAGAATCGGCGGAACATGCAGGTTTAGACGAAAAAATCGGCTTTCTGACCCTGCAAAAGACCTGGGGATATCATCTGGTGGTTCATGCCAACTATTCTCTCTGGGAAATTCAAAGGATTCTCCGGAAACATTCCCTTGCAGCAACACGCCAATACTTAGGTATCACGACTGAAGAAATTCGTTTGCGCTGAGTCTCACTCGATCGGAATGCGCCGGCCGCCGGCGCCTTTAAACAAAAAGTGGGCAACAGCGGCGCCTCCCCATGTCAGGATGTAACCTGTCGCGGACTTTCCGGTGTATATCGTGTGTTGAATCAATACGGTGATAGCGAATGAGAAAAACAGGTAAACCCATGTACAGGTAATCAATGGGACTCGATTGATTCTCTTCTGTTTTTTCCGTCTGGTTTTCTTAATTAAAGCTCCGATAATCTCCACCCCTATTCTGGCCACCTCCAGCCCCGCATCCATTGTAAAAGAAAAATCGTACCGAGGGTAATAATTCCGACTTCTGGAATAAACCAGAGAAAAATATCCCGTTCGGAAAAAATCAGCCATATTCCGACCCCTGTTGCTGCCAGAGTGATCATGAAGATTGTTCCTATCAGGTAATCATTTTTGTGGAGCCATGAACTCTGATGTCTGCCCCCGATCTGCGGAATGGGAGGACAATGCCGGACAAAACGCGCCCCGCATATTTTGCGGCATTTCTGCTCAAATGTACCGATCAGGAAAACCTTGCCGTTGTTTAAAATTCTTCCGCTCTGCCAGAACACATAACCGACCTTGCAATGCCCGCGCGGGCCGCCGGCCTGCAGAGTGGTATAGGTGACGATATCGACCATGTAATCTTTCTGCTCGGACCAGCCCTCGGAATAACTGTCCGACCTGCTGTAATCGCCTTTCATTCCGCCTGATTTGCTGTCTCCGATATTCTGGCTGCGGCGCCTGATGATTTCCTGCCCTATGCTGTCGGCAGCCCATTTATTCGTTTCGTAATCACCGTTTTTACAGAATATTTTAGTTCCCAGGTTTCCCAGCAGGGAAGATGACTTCTCCTTGCCGTAACCTTCCTGAAGATTACTGATATTCTGAGTTGCATAAACGGTCAGCGTCCGAGACGAACGGGCTGTGGTCTGAAACATCTGATCGTTGTCAAGGGAAAAATACTGCGCTTCATCGGCCCACAGGAAAACCGGAAGAGCATCATCCTGCGTGATGTCTTCGCGCCGTTCGATCATACGCTCAAAACACAACTTGATGATCGCGGCAGTAATCTGGCCAACCAGACCATACCGTTTTACGTCCTGGTCAACAATAAGGATCTTTCCCTCCCGGTACAGGCTTTCCAAAGAAAATGACGATTTGGGGGCTCCGAAGCAACGCAGAAACTCTCCCCGAAGCATGGAGTCGGCCAAAACGGTGAAGGAGCTGATCGTATTGCTTCGCGTCCTTTCATCCAATTGCGGGAATTCCGTCAGGAAATAATTCAGGGCAAGTTCGTAATCCGGCCCGGTTCCTTTACCGAAATAGATAGCTTTCAGGATCAGCATGTTGGCATATTGCCGTGTAACGGTCAAAATTTTCCTGTTCAGGGCCTTGCCCTGTGATTCGGTATATTCGAGGTCAAATTGTCTTACTGCCTCATTATAGCCGTCTTCATCCTGTCTGGCAATGAATCCCAGATATCGTTTCGAAGAACAAAAGGCTTTAAAATCGCTGCAGTAATCTTGCATTGCATCGGCGATGACATCGCTCCTCAAGGCGGTATCGATGGTCATTTTAATATTCGGCAGCGTCACGGCCTCATGCGCCATCACCAGCAAAGCAATAGTATTTCGCAGGAATTGTTTGATGGCATTTTGCCAGTATTCATCATTGGTTGCAGCTTTTTTATCTTTCCCTATTTTGGTCACTTCGAGAAAAATGCCGACAACATTCTCGATTTGCCCGCCTCCGGTGCCGGCGGGCCGTTCCATTTCATAATTAAGAAACGCAAACGTGTTTTCGCTCAATCGGATCAGATCATCACTGCGGCCGGTTTCGCGGGCGTATCCCTCCCATGTTTCACATTCATCCGGTTTTGCACAAAACACAATACCGCCGAATTTCAATTCCAGAAAGCGCAGGGCGATGCTGCGAAGGGGTCCCGAACTTTTGCCTGTACGGGATTGATCCGCTTCCTGTCATTCCGAAGCAGATCAATCCCGTACAGGCGTCCCGGACCGTCCAAGAATTACCGTCGAGGTTCAGAATTTCGTGGTCGAGAATAGACATATCATCCCCATACTGAGTATATGAAAAATGTACCTAAACCGGCCAAGACGGAGAGAATCGTCAGTGCGCAAACCAGAATGAGACGGTTTGCGAACCGCTCCCGATGGAGAGCCGTCAACCGTCGGAACTGAGAGCGGCTGATCTGTTCCTGACGGCAGACCAGGGCCAGAATTTCCTCCTGGTTCCTGTTCAATATTTCGGTCATCCGGTTCACCAGCAATTCGTGGCGCTGATTGTTTTCCGTATGAATCCGCTCCTGCAGCCAATGCAATACTTCAAGCTCGAATACGACAGCATACACAATATCGTCTTCATTGCCGCATTTGTCATACATCGACAATAAATCCAGCACTTTCACCCGTGATGTTCCGGCGCCGGCCAACGCGCGAACTGCCAGACTTCTCAATGTTTCATTGTTTTCATCCATTGCCATACCTCTCCACACTTCCCCGCGCTGACGAATCGGCGCGGGGAAAAACCGTTCATCGACTCATGCCGGAAACCTCCGGCGCCTTCGCCTGCTCGGGCGACGGGGCCATGCTGTTCTGTTTTCTTTGATTCTGCATATGTACCATGCGCAATTCACCGAACCTGGCCTGAGTCAATTTCTCCGGCCGCTTGAGGACTGCGGGATCGACCGTTCCGCGGGCCACCCATGTTTTAATGTTTTCCAACTGATCGTTGGAGATCGGCTGCTTTCCGTGTTCCTCGGCAATCAGCTTATCCAATTGCCGGTAAGTCGGATTTTTCGGGATTTTGATTTTTGCTCCCTGTTCCTGATACTGTTTGAGAATCGCCAGCTGTTCATCCGAAGCAGGCGGATCGATTTTTTCGACCAGCTCCTGAAGCGCAGCCGTATTGATATTTCCGTGCCGATCTTTCCGAACCAGAATATCAATCATTTCGGATGCCTGGCCGCGCTTCAGGCTGTTCTTGACGAAATCGGGAATCAGGTTTCCGGTATTGGTTTCCCGGATCAGATAACCGATTTTTCTGATTTGCGCCTCCGAAGGTTCCTGATTGGCGATAATGCTTCTCGCTTCGCCGTGGCTCATTTCCGCAAGCGGCTTGGGAAGTTTCATCTGGGGATTGGCTTCCAGGATATCCTTGATTGCCGCAATATCATTATCACAGATAGGATCAGTATCGGCGAGAGTTTTTCCCCTCATGGTCACCTTGGCCCAGAGTTCGCGCGCCTCCTTGTAGCTGAAGTTCTCCGGATTCGCGGGTTTCAGCGGATGGTTGTCCGACATATTCCGGAAATTTTCAAGCTGCTTTTCGGAAATCGGACAATCATCAACGATTTTCATCGCCTGATAATAATTGAGCTTTTCGATCTGCTCAGGGCCAATCACCGGCAAATTGATATATTTCTTTGCCGTATTGATCGGGAAAGTGCCGTTTTCCAGGCACTGATTCAGATAGGAATTCTGGAAATCGCTGATCTTCATTTTTGCCTGAATGTTCTGGATTCTGATCTGGAGCTCCTCCTCGGAAACGTAGGGCCACATAGAACTTGAAATCTTAAATTCCGGTTTATCCCTGGTCAACCAGGTAAACAGATTCCGTGTCTCTTCAGTTGCCGGATGTTCCGGCATCATCTGTTCACGATTGAGACGCGGAGTATTCTGGATGTAGAAAGTCGCCTCCTGCCTTGACAATACGGCAATGCCTTCCGCCGGCAGAGAAACATCTTTCAGAAGCCCTGCCTTTTCCTTGCTCTTGAGCGTGAATAACTGGTCATCCGTGATCTTGTTCTTCGGATCGCTCCGAAGAATATCTTCCACTTCCAGGAGCGACATTCCCGCCAGAAAATCATCCGGGATCGGCTCCATTTCACGGCGATTGATCATGTTCCTGACGGCAGAGATCAGATACTTGCGTTCATTTTCCTGATTGATACTCATGGCTTCTTTTCCTTTCTTTTGGGTTGTTTTCTGGAAAGCACTGCATACGGCTTCCCGGGAAAATGGTATTCCTGCAGCCTCGAAACTGCTTTTAAGATTCAGTAAAAACATCGGATCATCCGGAAGCGGCTGATTGAATAACCTCAGCCAGTCACTGAATTTTTCCTGTTCAGCCAGCAATGGAATTCTTGTTTCCGCGAACTTTTCCGCAAAATCGGCATCCATCGAAAACCATTCATCTTTCTGAAAACGAGGAATAATCCCCACCTGGCTCAATTTAAAGAACAAAGACCGGAAAAAAATCATTCTGGCTTCTTCCCGATTCTTCTGGAAGTCCCTGACGAATCCGGCCTTCCAATTGATTGTTTCTTTCGCAGTATTGAATTCCCATGAAGAAAATGCCTTCTTCAATCTGCTGAAATTGTACTGTCTGTTGATTTTTGTGGGGATCGCACTGTTGATATCCTGATTAAAGTAATCAATCCAGTCACATCCGGATTTCAATGTTGTTCTATGGCTGGTGCATAATTCCTGAATTCCGGGATTTCTATCATAAAAATCCATAAGCTGGAGTTGCAGGCTCTTTTCACTCTCCGTTACGGTCATGACTTTCTGCGGCATAAAATCCGGCAGCGAGTTCAATTCCTCATTCAGATCATCTTCATCCTGCATTTCTTTGGTATAGGACGGATACAAATCCGACTTGAAACGATTGTTTCGGGGATCATCCTCCTCACGATTTTTGTTCGGATCATTTTCCCTGTCGATTTCAACAAGCGTTTTGGAACGGAAATTGAACTCCGCCAAATTGATGAAATGAAGACGCTCCATCGGTTGCCCCGGCTGCTCCAAAATCACTTCCAGATCGACCAACGGCGGCAAGCCGCTGATAATTTCTTCCGCGCGCTGCGGAGTGCACTCATAGTAATCCAGAGGTGAAATGATTCCCATGCAAGCCAGCCGGGCAAGCAGATCCTGCCTGCGCTGCTCCAATAACCGTTCCGCATGACTGATGATGGAACTCACGTCGGCAGAAAAACCTTCCGCTGCTCTCTCCGGTTCATAGTCAATATCCCAACAGTAAAAACTGTCTCTCAGAATTTCCTGATTTACGGTTTGAAAGTCCTGATGAAAAAATTGAAGCCATGCGCCGGGCGAATACTCTTTGGTAAAAGAATGTTCCTCCGGAAGCCCGGCAAGAGAAAAGTCATTCAATGTTTCAACCAGCCTGCTTTCGGCTCCGGCCCGGGTGATATCGAATTGCCAGACAAGAACTTCTCCCTGAAAACGATCCTGAATCCGCGTATGAGCGCCACAAAGACTCGGCAGACCTGCAACAATTTCTTCCGCCTTCTCGATCGTCATATGGTCCAGCGCCACCGGCGGCGTAGCTCCCATGCAGACAAGGCGGGCGACCAATTCCCTTAAATCATTCGGGTCGTGCAAAATCGGATAAAGGTCAATCACTCTGTTTTCCGCCATTTTCCACCACCTTTCCGGAAGCGGCATTCCTGAAGAATCCGCCGAACTCATCTTTTATTTTTGCATACATCAGCCGTATTCTGTGCATATCCATGAAACCAAACGATTTGATTTGAACAAGCGATTTGGCGACCTGGCCGTAACTGGCCCCATTCTCGCGGATACGCCGCAGGTGCCGGCTGCTTATTTCCGGAAAGTCAATCACGATTGTCGACGAGAGATATTCTTCCTGAACTTGCTTCATTTTATCATCGTAAAAATCAAAACTTTCTCCGGCGATCTTGTTCTTCACAATAATGAAGCGCAATTCACCGGCCAGCGCCGCCTCCCGGTATTTCAGCAGCCATCGTCCCCAGGTCAGGCTGCTGTCCACTTCCGCAGTCAGGCAACCGACCAGAAATATTTCCACCCCCACTTCGCTCAGGTGGGCAAAAGGAAACGCTTCAAGCCATTCAAGCGTGGAAACGCTCGTTCCGGCCTTCATATCCAAAATATAGAGCCGTTCGTTCACGTCCTGTGAAGAGCTGCTTTCCAACTGCTCAATTCGATTGATTACCGCATCCAGGGGATAATCCATATCCTGAATGGAATCAGGAGTGACAGAACTGACT
>ERZ827150.4939-NODE-4939-length-11167-cov-2.758279_pt1 | contig 11167 bp, 7 predicted proteins | sample MGYA00519779_ERZ827150 | MGnify/ENA primary metagenome ERZ827150 (study PRJEB31778, sample SAMEA3449267) | human gut metagenome | biome: human gut; feature: human-associated habitat; material: faeces | place: United Kingdom | collected 2010/2012 ...
GCCCGATCGCGTTGGTCACCATCTCCGCCGTCGTGCTGACGAAAGCGGTGATGAAGCGGAAACTCCTGCTGCCGTAACGCAATTCGATGAACTGCCCTTTGGAAAGACACTTGGTTTCGCGCCAGCGGTAGGTGCAGAAACCGGTCAGCGCCAGTACGATACCGATCGGCGCGGTAATATTTGCCCAGAATGACACGCCGAATCCGGTCTGGTAATATTGTTCCGCATTGGCAACGAGGGTAATGACGGAAAGTCCGGCCATCAGGTCGCCTACCGAGATCACATAACGGCCGGCTACGCGGCCGGCCGCCAGATAATCCACCACTCCTTTGACGTATCGTTTGGAGAAGAAAGCGATCCAAACGACAAATGCAATCGGCAGGATAACGATCAGCCAATCAATCCACGACATAATTTTATGTCCCCCCAATTCTTTCTTGGTTTACTGTTTATTGTATTTCGTAAAATAAAAAAACGGAATAATATATCATGAGATTTCCAAAAGTAAAGACCAAATTGGTCCGGTAGGCTTAAATAAATGCCATAAATTTCCCGAAGGACCTATAAAACTATTGATAATACATGATAGTTGATTATATAAAATCTCTTTGGAAAGTTTTTTTCTTATCTTCGAATCTTCTCGCATGGCATTGATCGGTGACGAATATCGGAGTAATGGATTGCAATTTTGCTTCGATGCGTTCGATGGCTGCCTATGTCAACGTGATCCGGCAGTTTTCAGGCGCCGGCTGTGCCGCTGATCTTCCTGCGCGGAGAGGCAGATCGCGGCAAAGTTGAAAATTTTGCCCTGAGCGGTCCCGGATGAACCTGGCTGTAAACGGAGTTTTCCCGACCTGCATACGGTGTGCTTTCATCATTCCAGCAGGCACGGGAGGTTCTTTCCGTCAGAGCGGGTTTCGCGTATGGCGGTGTGCGGTTCCGGATAGCGGGGTCAGCGGACGGCGGTGAGCCGGTATGCCCTGCCGGGCATATCGGACGCGAGAATCAGCAGAAGCCGTTCAAGTCCGTGTGCGGGCGTTCCGTCCGGCGGAATCGGCTCCTCCGGGAAATCGTCGAAGGAGAGCGGCAGCTCCAGAAGCCGTTTCAGGGCCTCCGAGCGCGCCCAGAACATGCTGCCGTGCGGAAAATCGACAACCGGAAATTGCCGGATATCCAGATCCGTGTACCGGTTGAGCAGCCGTTCCGCTTCATCGTAATTGCAGCTCCAGCCGGTCGCCGGGTCCGGCGTCACATCGGCGGGCGGCGCGGGATAAACGAACTTGCCGTCCCGGGAGAGCAGCTCCCGGATGCCTGCAACCCGTTCGGGGCTCCCGAGCAGAGAATCAAGGGTGCTGCCGAGCCAGCCGGAGAGGCGCCGGTCGTGCGGACTCTTCTTGCTGTGGATATGGCAGATGAAATCGTATTCCAGCAGCCTCCGCCCGAACCGGATGATGAGCGGGGCCAGGTCCCGGCCGCGGTTCGGAACCGTCTCCACCGCTGTCGGAAGGCCCGGAAACGCGGCGGCCAGCCGGGCCGCCGTCGTTTTCCGGACGGAGTCGGAACTGACCGACACGAACAGGTCGAAGCTTCCGGGAATATTCCTCAGCCTGCCGATGAAGCCGTCGAGCATCTCCGGGTAGAACAAATGCAGATGCACCGCCGTGCGCCGGGCGGCCGTTTCCCGGTCCGGAACCGTATGCAGCTCCGTGACTCCGAGGCGCGCAAACGACTCGCGCCGCACCTCGCTGAGTTGTGCGGGCGGCAGCGCGATCCGGCCGAAGCCGGAGGCGTTTCCGCCGCTGCGGATGCAGTGCCAGAGCGGATTGATCGTTGTCTGCACGATCTCCGGATGGGCGGCGAGGTAGCGGGCGGTATCGAAGAATATGCAGGGATTGCGCAGCTCCGCCGCGCCGCGCCGGACATAGTGGGTAATCGGGTGGGTCGCCAGGCGGCCGAATTTGGAAATGACCGGGAGACGCTTTTGGCCGAGCCGGTACAGGCGGCTGCGCCTGACCGGAAGAAACGCATCCGGGTTTTCATTCCAATACCAGAGCGGACAGAAAAGCTCGCGCTTTCTCAGGGCGCGGATGACGTAAAAATCGTACAGCAGCCGGGCGGCTTTCCCTCCGCCGCCCGCAAGAATCCATGATTCCAGATTGCGTGTTTTCGAAGACGTCACTTGATCTTTCCGCATTGCTCCTGGGAAATCATGTGTTTTTCAAGTACCAGTTCCCGGGCATTCCGGGCGATCTGTTCCCGCTTTCCGCGGTCGCGGATCAGGTCCGCCAGGGCAGCATACCACGCTTCCGGATCGTCGCCGTCGACAACGACAGCCGTGACGCCGTTCTCGACGAGCTTGCCGTAAACGACTTTGCTGCACACCGTCGGCAGACCGCAGATGCTGTTTTCAAGGAACTTCAGGGGACTCTTGAAAGCGTTCATCGGCTTCTGCGAAGAGAGAGGAGCCACTGCGATATTCATCCATTCCGACACGCTGCGCAGCCAGGAGATGAATGCGTAATATTCCGAATTCGGAACCGGCAGTGTAATCCACTCTTCACAGCCTGTTTTCTGGCGTGTTCCGCCGATCATGAAGAACTGAACAGGAAATTCCTTCTTCAGGCGGGCCACGACCGGATTGATCAGCGCCAAGTCATCATCGTGCGTCCGCGAACCGAAATAGATCACATTGACTTCACGGCGTTTATTCTGGATAATCTCCAGCGTCTCGATATCCAGAGGGGCTTTGATCCCATCGATCCACGCCTGCCGGTTCAGCGCATTCGGCTTGACTGAAATATTCGAGGCATAAGGCGCGATCGCCTCCGCCAGCTCCGGTACCGAAACAACGACTCCCGCCGCGTGCCGCATCAGCCGTTTCAGGACAGGCAAATACAGCACATGTTCCTGCGTCAGCAGCGGATTATCGTCAAGTTCAATATAAAACGGCAGCTTCAGAAGGGCGCATTTCAGCAGAAAAGACGATACCAGTTCCTCAGGAATCGCGTCGCGGCAGATGACCACCGCATCATACCGGTCGAAGGCGGTTCGATCCAATGCCAGTGCATTGAGCACATCGACTCTGGCTCCCGTTTCCTCGTATGCTTTGCGCCAGTCGAGCAGACGGACACAGCTGCTGGCAAAGAAACCGTTGCGGGAAGGACGTGGAATCAGCCCGAGACGCGGCGCGGTTTCAAGCAGTTCGCCGAACGTTTTTCCCGGTACCGGTTTCCCCGCATGATCGGGCTGAAGCAGCCCGGAATAGATGTCCATGTACATGGAAGCCATCCGTTCGATGGTATTGTTCCTGCCGAAGCCGGACTGCCATTCGGCAATCGCCTCAAGCCGCTGCAGATAGCCCGGCTTGTCGGCTTTGATGTCCAAAAGCTGCCGATACAGAACCTGGGGATCACGGTCAAGCAGCCAGCCTCCGCGGCATTCCCGCTGCAGTCGTCGGCCGACCGCTCCAAGGTCGAATGCCGCCACGGGAAGGCCTGCGCTCCAGCTCTCCGTCAGCGTGTGGCACCAGGTTTCCGGCCAGATTGAAAAAATAACGGAAATGACCGGATTGATACGGGCGACACGCGCGGCAAACTGATCCCGCTCGTATCCGCCGTGGATGATGATTGATTTTGCAAATCGTTTGGACCGGAGTTCATTGACGGCTTCGCCGAGAATATGGAACTCCAGGCGATTTTCCACATCAAGCTCCTTCAGCCGCAGGATGATGGCCGCACCTTTCTCCCGGGAGATGTTGCCGGGGACGAGGATACGGAGGCGCTCGCCGCTTTCCGGGAAACGGTCTTCCGGCTGAAGGTATTTTGTGAAGTTCCGGCCGTGCGGAATCACATGAAAATCTTCCGGCCGCCGGCTGATTTCGGAAAAGTTCTCGAGCAGCAGATCGCGGGCGAAGGACTCTGTCGTTACGAAGCGGTCGCAATATGGGAACACCGCCGTGTTGAACGTGTTTTTCCAGCGTTTCGAAAATGCCTCGTTCAATTCGGGCAGGAAAGCCGCAGGCAGCTTGCCCAGACCGATGTTTGCCCGGTTGTTGGTGATTCCGTGCGGCCAGAAGGTTCCATCCCGGTCCACCAGCTTCACGCTGGGGCAAATGGTGTAAAAATCATGGAAGGAAAACACCACCGGGATGGCGAGGCGCTTCGCCAGCGGAAACAGCCCGATGCTGTTGAAGCCGATGTGACGGACGTGAATCAGCTCAATTTTGTATTCGAGCAGGATCGATTCGGCAATCCGGTCGTATTCGCCGGAGCGCAGCGAAAAGAAATTCACCGGGTTTTCCAGGCGGTACTCCTCCAGCAGCTTTTCCGAGCGCCGGCAGTCGAACAACTGCAGAGTGCGATCTTGGCAGAACAGGAGAAACGGTTCGTAGTGCTCCCGGATCGCCGACATCAGATCGCGGTTGGTCTGCGGCGTTCCGCCGGTACGGACACAGATGACGTAGAGCACCCGCGGCTTTGCCGTACGCCGGGCGTACATCCACTGTTCCAGCTTTGCCGCCTGCTCGCGGATCGGCTGGAATGCGCTTTCCAGCAGAGAACGGTTCAGCTGCGGAAGTTCCGGATAGCGGGAGTGAAGAATTTCCCGGGCTTTCTGGACCCGTTCTTCTTTTTGTGGACCGAACGACTGGGCGTTGACGTGATAGACCAGAACGGCATCGGCGATGGAATGCGTCCAGCCGCGATAAAATGCCCGCATGCAGAAATCGTTCTCTTCACCGTAGCCGAGTCCGAACGTCTCGGCGTCGAACATTCCGACGTCGTCCAGAAGCGCACGTTTGATATACATGCAGAAACCGTGTCCATTATGGATTTCCGGGCCCCAGTTCCGCGCATGCTGGAAATACATCCGGGAAATCTGAGGCAGAGTCTGATGCGGCGGAAGCGGATTTTCTCCTTTGATCGGGACGGAAAAAGCGTTCGAATTATTTGAAACCGCCGACACGGTTCCGATGGCATCAGAACGATAAGCCGCCAATTTCAGCAGCGTGCTCCAGCGGTGGGAAACAACCGTGTCGCTGTTGAGGATAATGACATCGCAGCCGGCGGCAAGTTCAAAACCGCGGTTGACGGTTCGGACAAAACCGAGATTGGTTTCATTCCGACAGGTTTCGAGCCGGGGCGCAAACCGTTCCTTCAGTTGTCCGAACAGCTCCCCGATACGCGGATCCGGGCTGCAGTCATCAATCAGGAGAAGCCTCACCTCTTTCGGAGTGTATTCCAGAAGAGAAGTCACGCAGTCCAGCAGAACGGAAAAACCGTTGTATACCGGAACGACCACGGCGATTTTCGGCTCTGCGGCAACTGCGGCCGAATGTGTGTAATTCACTCCGGAGGGATGTTTCTCCTCCGGAATCGGCAGGCATACCGGCAGCTCGCTTTTCTTCTTCCGCATCAGGGGCTGCCGGGATTCGTACCGGCCGCGGGTAATGAAATGAAGCAGCGGATTCTGCCCGGAATCGCGGACATCATCATTATTCCGCAAATAGAATAAAACATCGAAATCCGGTGAAGGATTGCGTCCTTCCAGCCAGCCGTTCCGGCAGAAATGCACGATGGGCGAAAACAGGAACCTGCCTCTCAGATCCCTGTTGTTCTGCAGATAGAAAATCTCGTCGAACATTCCGCTGCGGCGGATGGTCTGAATTTCGCGCAGCAGGTGCAGCCCCCGGCGCGGGTGAAGGAGACCGCATTTTCCCACCGACAGCAACAGCCCGCCGAATCGCCCCAGACGGACAAAGAAGCTTTTTTCTCTGATTTGAAGCTGAAGATATTCTTGATGTTTTTGCAGAAAACGGAGCTTTTGTTCCATTTCTGCCGTATTCTGCCGCAAAGAGGCTGCATTCCGCACCAGCATTTCCCGCACAGCGGAAAACTGTTCCGATACGAATTGCTCCGTCAAGATACTTTCATCCGTTTTGTTCATAATGCTATCTGTTTTTTCTGTCGATTTCGGAATTTGCGCCAGACAATCCGCAGCTTTCTCGGGAAATATGTAATGCACTGGCCGGCCCGATAACTACGGGAGTTCCGGATTTGCATCAACTGCTCCGTCAAAAGCCGCAGCTCCACGCATTTGTCGTCAATGATCCGCCGATTCTGCGCCAGCCATCCGTCCCGTTTGGCAATTGCCGCCTGATGCCGCAGCAAAGCTTCATCCCGTTTCGCGATTACGGCCTTATGCTTCACGAGGGCGGCGTCCCGTTTATCAATTGCCGCCCTGTGCTTTTCCAGTGAAATGGATAATTCCTCAATACGTCGTTTCTGTTTTTCCAGTGCTTCATCGCGCCATATGACGGCTGTGCGGCATTTTTCGATCTCCATTTTTCCTGCCGCAATCTCGGCGTTCCGTTTGTCTATCACACTGTTGCGTTCTTCCAGCAAGCGGTGCATGCATTCCGTTTTTTGAACCAGCGCTTCTCGTTCGAGCTTCAGCTTCTCAAGCGATGCATCGCGGCGTGAGACGGTATCGCGGAGTGCCGCCAGCAGCTCCTTCTGCCGTACGCATTCGGCACGCCATTTCTCCAGTGCCTGCTTCGTTTCGTTGAACTGAAGTAATGCCTGATCGCGGCGGACAATCGTTTCCCGATGTTTTTTCAGCGCAGCCTGCAGCTCGCGTATCGTCTCCGCGCTTTTTTCACATTCCGCCTGGAGTTTTCCGGAAAACTCTTTCTGGACATCATGCCGGAGCGTCTGCATCTGTGCCTGGAATTCCTGCGTTGGTCTCCCCAGGATTCCGGCCAGGAAGCGGGAAAGTTCCTCGTTCGAATTTTCCCGGATGCAAAGAAGGCTGTCCCGGTTCGGCGCGATCGTGGAATATTCAATATCCATGAATCGGTTTACAATTTCGCTTCTGCGGTCGCTCAGCACGGTTGAAGCGGGGTTCAGATTTCCGACGAAACAGAGGCCCGAAGGACCGATGTTGAGATTGTATATCTTTAGATCCGGGCGGAACTCTTTCAGGCAGAGGACGAATTTATAAACATCGCCCGTCCAGAATCGTGTCTGCCGTTCGCGTTTTACCGATAATGCGTCTGCCGGAACCGTATCGTGGATCAGGACGATCGTGTGCGGCCCGGCCCAGCGCTCGACATGGATGAAATCATCCAGGACGGATTCAAACAGATGCATTCCGTCGATGAATGCAAGATCGATCACTCCATTGCCCAAAACATCTTCTTTTTTTCTGGCGGCAAAAAAATCATCGCTTTTTTCAGGAAAAACGGTTGTATTTGCCGTCAGCTCATGTCGGATTTCAGGTTCCGGATCGATGCCGATCGTTTGCGTTTCCGGTTCTGCCAGGCAGAGGGATTCGCCGTATTGCACGCCGATTTCGAGATAATGAGCCGGCCGAAGCAGCAGATGAAGCTCCCGCAGCAGATAGTAATATTCCGGAATCGCCCGCATGGTTTACTTTTCCTCCATTCGTCCCAGTCTGGTCATTTTTATCTCATGCATGGGAATTCCGGCCAGACCGACCGCAACGGAAGAGGCATGAGATTCGAACAGAAGCGCCTCATACATCCACTCATGCTGAACATTTTCCTTCTGTGTTCCCTCGGCGGCGGAAAGCAGGACGGAATAGTGTCCTTTCGGCAACAGCGGCATGACAAATGTGAAATCCGCGGAAAACATTTCACCGGCCCTGATTGTCAGCGGATTATCCAGATAAGTGAGGCAGGTGTTGTCGCCGAACAATTTCTGACCGAGCTTGTCGTTGACATAAAAACCGACGATCGGGGAGTGAATATCCTGCTTCGCCAGGCATTCTACGTGCAATTTCACGATTTCCCCGCCGACAATCCAATTTACCGGCTTATTCTTTTCGTCGGTGAAACAGACGTTTTTGATTTTGATCCCTCCGGCGCCGAAGCTTCTGGAGTCCTCCTTGAAGGTGAATACCTCCAAATCATTGCGCAGATTCGTCCGGTTCAGGAAATCGGTTCTCATATCCCGCCATTTGGCCGGACCGCCCGGAACCGGCTTTGCCGCCGGCGCTTTCCGGGTCCCGTCGATTTTCTGATTTTCCGCATACAGCTCTTTCAGGTAAAGGTCCGCCACTTGCTTGGGTTCCCCGCTCGTGACCATTCGCCCCTTTTTCAGGTAGATGGCATGGGAGCACAGGCTTTTCACGGAAGAGATATTGTGGCTGACGAACAGTACAGTGTGGTCTTCCATGAATTTACGGAGATAGCGCATGCATTTTTGCTGAAAAGCCGTATCTCCGACCGACAGGGCTTCGTCGATAATGAGAATATCCGGGGCGGTCACGATCTGCACTGCGAACGCCAGGCGCATCCTCATGCCGCTGGAATAAGTTTTTACCGGCTGGTCGATAAAGTCGCCGATGTCGGCAAAGTCGATGATTTCGTCATACTTCGCCAGTATTTCCCGGCGTTTCAGGCCGAGAATCGTTCCATTGAGGAATACGTTTTCCCGGCCGGTGAATTCCGGATTGAATCCGCTGCCCAATTCCAGAAGCGCGCCGATTCTTCCCCGGCGTTCGACTTCGCCGGTCGTGGGCTGAAGTGTGCCTGCGATGATCTGGAGCAGTGTGCTTTTGCCCGCCCCGTTCCGTCCGAGAATGCCGATGCACTCTCCGCGGCCGACCTCGAATGAGATGTCGCGCAGTGCCCAGAATTCCCGGAAAAAATTCCGGTGTCCCATGCAGAGCGTCTGATAGAGACGGTGGACCGGTTTCCGGTAGATCTCGTAACACTTCGATATGTGAGAAACCCGTAATACGGCTCCTTCAGATGACATCGGCAAACCCCTTTTTGGTTTTGATAAACCAGACCAGCCCCAGGTGGGCACACAGAGCGCAGGCTGCGATCGTGGTCAGCATAATCGTCCAGTTTGGCGTCATGCCATACCAGAATACCTTGCGGGTTTCTTCAATAATATATGCCAGCGGATTGAAGCGGATGATGAAACGGAAGCCCGGCGGAACGGCATTGATCGGATAAAAAATCGGCGTAATGAAAAAAAGAACGCGGATGATTACAGCCACGCATTGCTGGATATCTCTGATATATACTCCGATTGACGCCATGAACAATCCTACTCCCAGCGACAGAAGTACAACTGCCAGAATGGGCAGCGGCAAAAGCAGCATTGTCCAGTAAACCGTCCCTTTTGCCAGCACGACGGCGATAAACAGCAGGACGAACCAGGCCAGGCCGAGCACAAGGCTGGAAAACACGCGGGCTATCGGCAGAATTTCCAGCGGAAAAACGACTTTTTTCACATAATTCTGTTGTTTGGTGATCTCTCCGCAGCATGTACCGAGACTTTCACTGAAAATATTGAATGTGGCCAGGCCGCAGAGCATGATGATGGCGTAAGCGCTGCGCGAATTTTCTTCTCCGCCCCAGCGGGATTGGAAAATCACGGTGAAGACAAACGTATACACGGCAAGCATCAGCAGCGGCAGAATGAAACTCCAGAGGATTCCGAAAAGAGATCCGCGGTATTTGGCGTGAATGTTGCGCCGGACCAGTTGCTCAAGCAGATCCCGGTTTTTCCAGATGATCCGGATACCCAGTGCAGGATCGAATAAAGGTTTTATTTTGCTCCAGAAAGATCTGTTCATTGCCATATTGTTCCGGCTTCGGCACATGTGGACCGAAGCCGCTGTTTCCTGTGATTACCGAATAAAAACAGCTCGCAAGCCGGCAGGAAACCGCAATATCCAATTCAATATCCAGAAGTCCCGCTATTCTTTTTACTATACACTCTCCGCTTTCCATTTTCAATATGCAGCCGCCAATTAAAATCCCGTATTTGAAAAAAATGCCGCTTCCTGTCGAACCGGTCTTGCCGGAATGGTCTTGCCGTGCTATTTTAACTGTTTGAAAAAACACATTCAGCCGAATGGCGCGAAGGCGTGTTCCGGAGTTTCATGAAAACCGGCTGCGGCCGTTGTCCGGCTGAAATCATCAGGGATTGAAAGCAATGAATGTCATCGACATTGCGGCTGCCGTCCGGCCGGCGGCGCCCGGCGGCGCAGGCCGTTTTTTCGGGCCGCGGAACAGGGCGGAGTCCGCTGGGACGGGCCTCGGCGCCGGTCTCGGGCATAGGCAGGCGAATCCCGTGCGCGGCGCCTTCCGTGAATTTTCGGCCGAAAAAATCCGGGAATCCGCATGACGATCGATATTCTTCTGGCAACCTTCAATTCGGAGCGGTTTCTGGCGGATCAGCTGGATTCCATTCTGGCGCAGGAGGATCGCGACTGGCGGCTCCTGATCCGGGACGGAGGCTCCTCGGACGGGACCGTTCCGATTCTGGAGGAGTACCGCCGGCGGAATCCGGACCGGATTTTCCTGCTGCCGGGCGGACGGGCTTCGGCCAAAGAGAATTTCGCGGCGCTTATGGCGGCTGCCGATGCGGAGCTGATCATGTTCTGCGACCACGACGACCGGTGGCTGCCGGTCAAGGTGGGGCACAGCCGCGCCGCATTCGAAAAACGGGCGGCGAAGCTGCCGGCCGGAACTCCGCTGCTCCTGTTCACCGATCTGCTGGTCGCCGATGAGACGCTGGAAAACGTTTCCGGGTCGTTTTTCCGGCACGAGCACATCGATCCCCTGCGCCTGGAGCTGCGGGAGCTTCTGCTGCAGAATGCCGCGTCCGGCTGCACGATGCTGTTCAACCGTCCGCTGCGGGAGCTGGCGCAGCCGGTTCCGCCGGAGGCGTTCATGCACGATCACTGGCTGATGCTGACGGCCGCCTGTTTCGGGGAGATCGAACCGCTGTCGGAGCCGACGCTGCTTTACCGCCAGCACGGCGGCAATGTATTCGGCGCTTCCGGGTACGGGGCTGCCTATTTCTGCCGCAAGCTGTCGCTGGGCGTGAGGGAGATCAGGGAGCGCCTGTTCCGGCAGAGCCGCCAGGCGGGGGCGTTCCGGGACCGCTTTCACGACCGGCTCGCGCCGGAAACGCTGGCGCTGCTGGAGGACTTCGCCCGGCTTCCCGAGGCGGGATTTCTGGAGCGCCGCCGGATTCTCTGCCGGCACCGGATCTTCAAGAGCGGCTGCCTGCGCAATTTCGGCATGTTCCTGATCGTCTGACGGATCGGCAGCCGTGCCGCTCCCGCCGGGCCGGAACCGATTTTCTCCCTGAAAAAAAACAGGTCGGAGCTTGAGAGAAGCGCT
>ERZ827150.4942-NODE-4942-length-11165-cov-4.576238_pt1 | contig 11165 bp, 12 predicted proteins | sample MGYA00519779_ERZ827150 | MGnify/ENA primary metagenome ERZ827150 (study PRJEB31778, sample SAMEA3449267) | human gut metagenome | biome: human gut; feature: human-associated habitat; material: faeces | place: United Kingdom | collected 2010/2012 ...
GTCCTGTTCGGCGTCTGGCGTGGTGAGGCCGGCGTCGTGTTATCCAAGGCGATACGCCTGTGCATGGAGTGCGTCGGCATTGGGTAAAAGACCGCTCCCCCTGCTCGTCCGCCTGCGCGGCGCGATACAGGCCGCCGCCGCCCTGCTCACCAACATCCACCTGCCGAATTTCCTTTCCGGCAGGCTGTATCAGGGCAACGGCAAGCGGGTCTGTGTGCCCGGACTGAACTGCTATTCCTGCCCGGGCGCGGCGGGCGCGTGCCCCATCGGCGCGTTTCAGGCAGTCGTCGGCTCGTCCGGCTTCCGCTTCTGCTATTACATCACCGGCCTGCTGATCCTGCTGGGCGTGCTGCTCGGACGGTTCATCTGCGGCTTTCTCTGCCCGTTCGGCTGGCTTCAGGAACTGCTGCACCATATCCCCTCCCCGAAGCTGTCCTCCGAACGGCTGAAGCCGCTGCGGTATCTCAAGTATGCCGTGCTGCTCGTGATGGTAGTGCTGCTGCCGACCGTTCTGGTGAACGAGCTCGGCATGGGCGACCCGATCTTCTGCAAATACCTGTGTCCGCAGGGAATCCTCGAGGGCGCGATCCCGCTCGCCCTGGTGAACACCGGCATTCGCTCGGCGCTCGGCGCATTGTTCACCTGGAAGGCGGCTGTGCTGGCCGCCGTGATCCTTCTCAGCGTGCTGTTCTGGCGGCCGTTCTGCAAATGGCTGTGCCCGCTGGGCGCGTTTTACGCGCTGTTCAACCGCGTTTCCCTGTTTCAGATGCAGGTAAACTCCCATCGCTGCGTTTCCTGCGGAAAATGCGCGAACGTCTGCCCGATGGATGTGGACATCACACAGAATGCAAACCACGCCGAGTGCATCCGCTGCGGCCGATGCATCAAGGCCTGCCCGGCAGAGGCGATCTGCTACCGGTACGGCTTCGGCAACGAAAAAACAAAGGAGAACTCATAAATGAATATCAAACGTGCAACCGCCCTTGCCCTCAGCCTGAGCCTGCTGCTGGGCGCCGCTGCGTGCGGCAAGTCCGACTCTGAAGCTGCCGATACCGGCAGCAAGACCTCTGCGGAGCTGCTCGAGGAGGAAAACGCCATCCTCGACGCACATCAGGAGCTGTGGAATCAGGTTTTCGCCTCCATGGACAAATCCTCTCCCGCAACGGCGGAAAACTACGGCGATGTCCTGCTGAGCGCGCTGGAGAACTGCCGGGACAGTCTCTCCGACGGGGATTATCAGACGCTGAAAAGCGATGCTGAGAGCATCCGCTCGATCGAGGAGCAGATCGCGGCCCTGCCCGCCGACGACAGCGCCGGCCAGACTTACGCGAGAATGGAGACAAACGCGGATAAGCAAGAATAAGCAGGAATCCGCCCATTGCGCTGTCCGCAACGGCGTCAAACGCGGCCGGAGACAGGCGCGCCCGACGGACACAGACGCATTTTTTCGGTTTTTTCGTCTCCGACCCTTGACAAACGGCGATACATGCGTTATAATCAATGCATACTAATTTAGTAGGTTTATGGGCGACAGGAAAAAATCAGGTCCGGCCGCGGATAACGACGATGGCCGTCGGCCGATACTAAAGGATAAGGGAGGCTGCGGAACATGTTTGAAGATTTGACCGAAAAGATCCGCCGGCTGGTCGACGCGCGGGCCGTGTATCTTTTCGGCTCGCAGGCCAAAGGCACGGCGCGGGCGGACAGCGATATCGACCTCTGCGTGATCGCACCGACGGCGAGCAAACGAAGCACGCTGGCGCTGCTGTATCTGGAGCTGGACTGCGACAAGCCGATCGACATCCTTCTGTACACGCCGGAGGAATGGCTGCACCTGACGGCGGACGAGTCGTCGTTTGCCTATAAAATCAAAGAAAGCGGGGTTTGTCTGTATGGCGGACAGCAGAATTTATAAAGACTGGCTGGCAAAGGCGCATATCGATTTGGACAGCGCAAAGATCCTCTACGCGCACGGCGGCGACTACGCGACCGTCGCCTTCCATTGCCAGCAGGCGATCGAAAAGGGGCTGAAGGGCTTCATCCTCAAAGCCTCCAAGCAGCTCAAGGACGGACACAGCCTGATCTACCTGTGCCGCAAGGCCAGCGCGTACAACGACGATTTCGAGCCCTATTTCAAGGACTGTGCCTACGTCAACCAGTTTTACATCGAGTCTCGCTATCCGGCGGACGTGCCGGAGGCGCTCACCAAGCAGGACGCGGAGCAATGCCTGTCCATCGCCGAACGCGTTCTGGCCCTGTGCGAACAGGAGGACGTGCGATGAAACGCATCTATCTGGACAACGCCGCTACAACCGCCCCCTATCCCGCCGTCCTCGCCGCCATGACCGACACCGCGCAGCGCTTCTACGGCAACCCGTCCTCGCTTCACAGCGAAGGACAGGCCGCGCAGAAGCTGCTGAGCGACTGCCGCGCCCGCATGGCCGCCCGGCTCGGCTGCGCATCGGACGAGCTGTACTTCACCTCCGGCGGCAGCGAGGCGGACAACTGGGCCATCCGCGGACTGGCGCAGGCGGGCGCGAAAAAGGGGAAGCGCCACATCGTCACCTCCGCGTTTGAGCACCACGCGGTGCTGCATACGCTCAAAGCGCTGGAAAAGGAGGGCTTCGCCGTCACCTACCTGCCCGTACACGAGGACGGATACGTCCGCCCCGCCGAGCTGGCCGCCGCGCTGCGCGACGACACCGCGCTGGCGACGGTTATGTACGCCAACAACGAAATCGGCACCATTCAGCCGGTCGCCGAGCTGGGCGCAATCTGCCGCGCGCACGGCGTCCCCTTCCACACCGACGCGGTGCAGGCGGCCGGGCATGTGCGCATCGACGTCGCACGCGAAAGCATCGATCTGCTCTCGCTTTCGGCGCATAAATTCCACGGACCGCGGGGCATAGGCGCATTGTATGTGCGGAAGGGCCTGTCCCTCCCGAATCTCATCGAGGGCGGCGCGCAGGAAAGAGGCCGCCGCGCCGGAACCGAGAACCTGCCGGCCATCCACGGGATGACGCTGGCGCTCGAGACGGCGCTGGACGGGCTGGAGCGGACGGCCCCGCACGTCCGCGCGCTGCGCGACCGGCTGATCGCCGGCGCGCTGGAAATCGAACGCAGCCGCGTCAACGGCGATACGGACAGGCGTCTGGACGGCAACGTGAGCGTCTGCTTCGAGGGCGTGGAGGGCGAAGCGCTGCTCCTGCACCTCGACCTGGCGGGAATCGCGGCCTCCTCCGGCTCGGCCTGCACCTCCGGCTCGCTCGACCCGTCGCATGTGCTGCTGGCGCTGGGGCTGCCGCACGAAATTGCGCACGGCTCGCTGCGGCTGTCGCTGAGCGAGAGCAGCACCGAGGCCGAAGTCGATTATTGTATTGAAAAGCTGAAGGAAATCGTCGCGCGCCTGCGGGATATGTCCCCGGTCTGGGAGAAAATACAGGCCGAAAGCGGCGGGAAAGGAAGATAAACCATGGCATACAGTGAAAAGGTAATGGACCATTTCGCCAACCCGCGCAACGTCGGCAAGCTGGAGGACGCCTCCGGCGTCGGCGAGGTCGGCAACGCGAAATGCGGCGACATCATGAAAATGTATATCAAGGTGGAGAACGACGTCATCACCGACGTCAAATTCAACACCTACGGCTGCGCGTCGGCCATTGCAACCAGCTCGATGGCGACCGAGATGATCAAGGGCAAGCCGCTCAGCGAAGCGATGAAGCTGACGAACAAGGCCGTCATCGAGGCGCTCGACGGCCTGCCGCCCGCGAAAGTGCACTGCTCGGTGCTGGCGGAGGAGGCCATCAAGGCCGCCATCGCCGATTATTACCACCGGCAGGGCATCGAGATGGAGGTCCCGGGCTGCGACGGGCACTGCGAGGGCTGCCACCTTCACGAAGCCTAAGAGGGGAAGCCGCGCTGGGCAAGGCGCGCAAGCGGGCAGCGTGCCGCTGTCTGCACGAAGCCTGAGAAAAGCTGCGGCAGTCGGGTCGAAGCGCCATCTGTACAAAGCCCGAGAAACGACACGGCAATCGGGACGGGACGGCGCGGGGCAGAATGCGTCTATCTGCACAAAGCCTGCGGAAAACCGCCCCTGCCCCCAAGCGCGGGGAGAACGCACAGCGACTCGTTTTCCCCCTTTTATGTTTCCCACCGCGCAGCGGGGCGTACTGCCGTTTTTCGGGCCGGCGGGCTGCGTCGCCCGTGTCTTCCGAAGCGGAAATGCCCGCTTCTTGCCGAGCCGAGAGGCCATACGCCGCCGACCGAAGACGATTTTTTCGCGCTTTTTGGCGCTTCCGTCCGCCGCCGACGCCTGCCGGCTGCATTTTCCGCCGCCGCAGCGCGGGGAGGGCTTGACAACGCCGAAGCGCCGTGGTATAATAAAGCATCCTGTAAAAGTGAGGTGAGGACAAAATGACAAAGCTGAATCTGATACGACCGACTGCCGTTTTGTCCCATATGTAAAGACCTCCCTCCCCTTTTTGCGCAAGGCAAAAAACCGCACTCGGGTACGATCGGGTGCGGTTTTGTTTTTATGAAGCCAAAAAGGGGGATTTTTTACGAAACGACTCAAATACTATTTGCTGCAAATGCAGAACGACGCCTCGACCTACCGCGATATGTATGAGGGTCCCGTCGTGTTCGACGACGGCAGCACGGACAGCGACAACGTCTATTGGCACGGCGGCGTCGCCTACGAGATTACGATGACGCACAAGCAGGCGCTCGACAAGCCCACGGTCACCTGCCGCATCCCGGCCGCCCTGCTGTCGGCGGAAACGCCGTCCGCCGCCGCCGCGGACTTCCTGCTGCGCGCGTTCCTGCCTTACGCGGACGAACTCAATGCCGGGCTGTACAACCGCAGCCGCACCGAGCGCGAAAACGGCGCCTACCTCCTGCCGCGTCCCGGCAGCGAGGTTCTCGTGCGGAACGCCGCCTTCTTCGCCGTCTGCCCGCAGAAATACTATGAAAACGGCAGCGCGAACATGATTTTCCCGCTGCCCGCCGACGGCCGACGGCAGCTTTCGCCGCAGCTCTGCTTCTGCCTGCGGATGCAGGTGCAGCTTCCGCTGCGCAGGCTGCGCAAGTCAATCCAGATGCTCTGCCGCGACCTGCCGCAAGCGGTGCAGCGCTTTGTCGATTCGCTCGACACAGGCGCGCTGCAAAACGCCCTTGCGCTGGCCGAAACACAGCGCCGCATCCGCGCGTGGCTGAAAACGAGCGACTGCTGCGCCTTCATCGCCAACGGCAGCATTCTGCCCCGCGCCAAGGGCACGGACGCGCCGCTGCCGGACGCCGTCCCCTTCCGCTCGACGCCGGAGGACGAGCGCGAGGTCTGCGGCGTGCGCGGGATGGCCGTCCGACGCGGCATAACCGTCATCGTCGGCGGCGGCTACTCGGGCAAAAGCACGCTGCTGGACGCCATCGCCGCCGGCATCTATGACCATATCGCCGGCGACGGGCGCGAGCTGGTGCTGACCGACGAGAGCGCCGTCACCATTGCCGCGGAGGACGGCCGCAGCATTCGGAATCTGGACATCTCGTCGTTCGTCCGCTGGCTGCCCGGCGACGGCGACGTGCGCGACTTTTCCACCGACCACGCGTCCGGCTCGACCTCGCAGGCCGCCAACGTCGTCGAGGCGGTCGGGCACGGCGCGTCGCTGCTGCTCATCGACGAGGACCGCAGCGCAACCAACTTTATGATCCGCGACCCGCTGATGAAGGCGCTTGTCGAACGCGAGCCGCTCACGCCCTTCACCGACCGCGTGCGCGAGCTGTACGAGCGCCTCGGCGTATCGACGATTCTGGTCGTCGGCGGCAGCGGCGAGTATCTCACGCCCGCCGAACGCGTGTACCGAATGGAGGACTACCGCATCAGCGACACGACGGCGGCCGCCAAAGCGCTTGCACGTCCCGCCGACCCGCTTCCGCAGCCCGCTCTGCGGCGCATCCGCCGCGCGCTGCTGGCCGACCGCTTTTCCGCGTACCCCGAGGGCTCGGGCAGCGAAAGGCTGGCCGTGTCGGAGCTGGGCTTCCTCTGCATCGGCGACGAGCGCGTCGACGTCCGCGGCCTGCACGATATCGTCAACGGACGCCAGCTCACGGCGCTCGGCTTTCTGCTGCGGCATTTGGCGGCGCACAACACCGACTGTCGGCTCGACATTGCGCAGAGGATCGACGAGCTGTACTCCGAAATCGAAGAAAACGGGCTGGATACCGTCTATTCAAGCTATTTCACGACCTGCGGACGCTTCCTCGACCTGCCCCGCAAGGCCGAGCTGCTCGCGCTTTTGGCGCGCATGCGGCTGATTCGGTTTGCCGAAATGCCCTAAAGCCGCCGCACGCCGCCGTTCCCAAAAGCAAAGCCGCCCTTTTGCAAAAGGGCGGCTTTCGTTCGATATTCCTTTGTAAGCGCTGAAGGCGCCTATCGCTTGCCGCATAGGCCGATGATGAAAAGGGCCAGCGAAAGCACCGCGAAGGTCAGCCCGAAAACGGCGGCAGCGCCCGAGTTGTCCATCGTCGCCGCCGCCATACAAATGCCCGCAAGCAAAAGCAGATAGATTCCCGCAAGCATACATTTCATCGCGCGCATAACCAACACCGCCTTTTTTTCCTATCGTTTCAGCACCAAACCGACGATGAACATCACAATCGCAAGCAGGACGAAGAAGAGTCCGACAAAAAACAGGTCAACGCTTAAACCAAAGGTCACAAAAATGCAAAGCATTCCGACCAGCAGCGTAAAAACGCCCGAGAGCATCCATTTGATGGACAACATATATTTCCCTCCCTAATTATATTCCAACACAATGGTTTGCCCGTAATAGTCTGTGCGTAAGATTGCACCCGTAAAGCTGAAACCAGCGCCGCCTGTACCTATGGAGATTCCAATATCACCTCCGAGCCGTTTATGAGAATAGCCGGCATGGACGGGCGAATCATATGCCTGCAGATAAACCTGCGTTTCCAAATACAAAGTTGCTGTGTCCATTTGCAGATAATTTTTCTGAAAACCGTCCGTATCGGTATGATAGCACCCATACCCGCTGGGCAGATCGCCAAACTTTACCCGTGCGGCGATCGCAGAGCCGCTGGGATAAAGGATATTGACATGCGAAGCCGCGTCCTCTCCCTCATGCCGGTCGACTGTGTTGGAACGGTAGTGCCACCATGAATAGCTCTGCGTTCTGTAATGAGAAGGATGCGAACACTTTTCATAACGTTACAGATGCGCGCGGCTTTCATAATGGGTATCAAGTAGCGCGCTTCCGAAAGACAGAACCTGCAAATCCTCCAGCGCCCAATACGGCTGATGCAGCCATTTGGCTCGTGTTGCAATTTTGAAATACCGATTCCGCGAATCGCTGCTGTATGAGGGTTGTGCATTGAGACGAATTCCCTCCGTATAAATCTGCATATAGCCGTCGTCGGAGGTTTCCCAGCTTGACCACAAATTTGAACTGGCGGCGACCAGCGCGCGTCCCCTTGCGTTGACAGCCTCCTGCGCTGTGACCGGCGTTTTTGTGCCGTCCCGGCTGACCCGATAATAAACGGTTGAACGAACAATTTCCGCATAGTTCAATACTTCGGAAAGCTGCTCGACGGTAAAGGATTCCGCCAGATCGGCGCTCCCGATTCTGCAAAGCAGCGTTTTGGCGATTTCAGCGTCCGAAGCATCGCTCTGTTCCCGTGCCTTTGCAATAAATGTCTGCAGGTTGTCATACGTTGTTTCCGTCGCCAACGGCGTCTCGTTTTTCAGATGCACTTCAATCTCCGACTCGGCAAGAGCGGAAAGCTCGACCGATTCCACCGGCTGCAAACCTATAGCCTGCGGCTCCAGAGCAGCCGCAGGCCAAGCGGAGCAGCCAAGCACGGCGGAAATACATACGGCGGCAATTCCTCGTTTGCACTTCATGTTAAATTCTCCCTTCTTTGATACGACGGCGCGCCTACGGCACGGGACGGCCTGCCGCAGCAGGCAAACGGAAGAGATATATCTAACAATTTCATTATATTCAAATATATGTCACCCGTCAATGGGCAATTGTTCCAATTCGCGGCGAACGTTCTTGTGCATATATGCCAAATCTCAGGCGCTAAATCAGTATTTTTTATTGCGTTATGAGCCGGCGGAATGCCCTGCGCCATAAGTAAAACGCACACCGTCGTCTCCCCCCCCGCTATGAAAACCGCAGAAAAAAACGCCGCAAGGCGGACGCTTTCAAACGCAGGGGACGGCGCGCACCGTAAAGAACGCGCCCGCCTCCCCTTGCGGCTGCGGGCCGCTTCACGCGGCCGGTGCGGCTCGTGCGGCTCGGAATGCTTTCGTCGCAAACCGAGCGGGACGCGCGGCGCGCATGCAGAACGAACCGCCGTATCCTCAATAGCGGTCCACCTCCAACGCCCAATCTACGGACACATGGGAAACGCCGCGCACAATGCGCGTCTGTACGCAGACCGAGCGGGCGGCAGAGGCCGTATACTCGACAATCTCCACATTGTTTCTGCTCTCCTCGGCAGCCGACAGGACGGCGCCCGTGGCGGCGTCCACCAGCCGCAGATCCATATCGTAATACTGCAATCCGTTTTGGATGATCGCATTTGTGTTTTTGTTGCTGAAAGCCAGCGTCGCCCGCAGCTTCTGTCCGGCGGAAAGCGACACCGTAAACTGCGTGATATAATTCGGCTCCACTGCGCCGTGATTCCACGCGTATTTATACGCATAGCCGGACATCGCGCGGGCGGCGTTCACCATCCCCGCCCCGCTGAGGTCGCGCAGATACGGGTTGCTTTCCGTTCCGTTGCTGACGGTCGTCACCGACGACGGGAGGGCGGTATTCATAATTTTCGCCTTCACTGCCTGCGCGTTGCCGATTTTCGCCGAATGCTCCTCCATCATCTGCGCGACGATCCCGGTGACGACCGGCGCCGCAAAGCTGGTGCCGGTCGGCTCTACGCCCTCCGAATCATAGAAAAAGGGATTTGTCCCCGAGCTTGTCCGCACGGCTCTTACCCATGTGCCGGGCGCGCAGATATCCGGCTCGCTGGGCAGCGAATTCGGCTCTTCCCAAGACGATGACGGGTGCAGGGAATAGGGCTTTGCGCCAATGCCGCTCGCACCCGAGCTTTTGGTGCGCAGATTGCCGACTGTGATGCAGTTCATCGCATACCCGGGGCTGTTGATATACGCCGACCCGTCGCCATACCCATTCGCATTGTTTCCGGCTGCGACCACACAGGTCACTCCTGTGGTATTTATAAAATAGTCCAAATCTCTGTCCATATAAGTATACGTTTGCGAACCGAGCATCACAAGGCTGATATTGATTACCTGTGCACCGCTATCATGCAAAGCATGTAGTCCGGAAACAAACGTAGCGACACTGGACGCGCGCGTAACATATACGGTTGCTTCGGGTACGATTCCCGTATAGACCACGCTGTTATAGCCGACTCTTTCTCCCGCTGCAATCGCCGTTACCAACGATGCATGCGTATCCGCAACCAATTTTTCATTACCATTTGGCACAATTATCATTCTGTCTTCATCAAAATGAGGAGATGCTATGTCGATGACCCCTCCCGCTTCAAGAATACCGATTGAGATTCCATGTCCTAAAAAGCCATTACCATCGTTGAAATTTACACTCTTCGTACCTGTTGACGAATCCGCGCCGACTTGGGCAGGTATATCATTCAATGCCGGAACAAGCTGAAAGTCGGGATCATCGTAGCAAATCGACACAACATCATCTTGCTGTGCATAATACAGAATATCGGCTTTTTTTGACGTAATATAAAGGGACGGAATATAATAACTCACAAACCTAACTTCATTGTTGTTTGTCTCAACATGCGTTTTTACAAACGCATTATTCACAGCTAATTGTTCTTCCTTTAATACCTTACTTTTTTCGGACTGATATTTGCATCTCACATTGAGAATGAGTTCATCGGCAATTTTATTGGGAGAAATTTCAGTAATTTTCTGCAAAAGGTCATCATCTGCCGCATACTGCACTTCTGCGGAAAGGGCCGTTTTCAGTGAAGCCAGCGACGCGTCCGATAACTCTGCGGCATCGCCGGCCGGCTGCGCCGCTTCTGCGCGGAACGCTTTCTCTACCGCTTCCCGGATTTTCGAAGCGACTTCATTTTCAAACCGCGCTTCATCAAGAAATACCGCAGGATCCATCCCAGTTTTGGTCTTGATTTTACCTTGCAGTTCCGTTTCGTCCATACCACAAAGCAGGATGTTGATCGGTATCCATTCGTCCTCGCTTGACGCACACATTACGTCCCAGAGAGCGGCGTCTATTTTATCGGGACGGTTCATTTCCGCTTCGCCGGACGCCGTCTGCGGCGCAAACGCCGTCAAGCTCAACGAAATAGTCAGCACGAGAAGTAAATACAGCTTGCCATACTTTTTCATAAATCAATTTCTCCTTTCGTAATCGAAAATCAATCCGTTGACGAATCCGCGCCGACTTGGGCAGGTATAACTCCCAATGCATTTTCCGCTTGGTATACCGGCGCATAGAAAACAGCGGCGACTTCTTCCAACTGCGCATAATACCGAATATCCTCGCTTTTCGCTCTCACCAATATAGAAGCAAAATAGTGCCTTACGCTCACGACCTGATTGTTTCTCGGCTCCACATAAAGCGCCGCAAATGCTTCATTCGCAGCCGTCTGTTCCGCTCGCAGCATTTTGTTTTTTTCAGCTTGAAACGTCTTTCTCGCTTTGGCAATCAACCGATCTGCCACTCTGTCAGGTTCAACTTCTCGAAGCTCCTCCCATAAAGCGTCATAGAACAAATACTCCAACTCGCCGGAAAGAGCCGTTTTCAGCGAACCCAGCGATGCATCTGACAATCGGACAGTATTGCCGGACGCCTGCACCGTTCCCGAACCGATTGTCTGCTCTACCGCTTCTCGGATTTTCGAAGCGACTTCCTTTTCAAACCGCGCTTCGTCGCGGAACACCTCCGCATCCAGCCCTGTTTTGTCTTTCAGCTTGGCAAACAATGCGTTTTCATCCAAATCGTAGAGTGAAATTTCAATGGGTATCCACTCGTTCCCGTCTGACGCACACATTACGTCCCAAAGGGCAGCGTCTATTTTATCGGGACGGTTCATTTCCGCTTCGCCGGACGCCGTCTGCGGCG
>ERZ827150.4945-NODE-4945-length-11159-cov-4.890580_pt1 | contig 11159 bp, 9 predicted proteins | sample MGYA00519779_ERZ827150 | MGnify/ENA primary metagenome ERZ827150 (study PRJEB31778, sample SAMEA3449267) | human gut metagenome | biome: human gut; feature: human-associated habitat; material: faeces | place: United Kingdom | collected 2010/2012 ...
CAGGCGGCAGGCGATCTGACTGGAATGCCCTGCGCCGCCGAGCGTCCCGTCGAGATAAATCCCGCCCGGCGCTTTTTGTCCGAGCGCGCCGGCAAGGCTGTCCGCTGCGGCGGCGACTTTACGCATCGGGAGCGGTCCGTCTCAGCGGCAGAACCGAAGCCGCTGCATCCGCTGCCGCCGGACGGCCCACCCGACGCACAGCGTCGCAGACGGCAAATACGGCGGAAAAGCGTCGGGCTGAGAAACGAAAGAAAGAGCGAAAGCACAGAAGGCTTTCGCTCTTTTTCATTCTATACGCACGAAATCGTTTTCGTTTTACACGCATGATTCTATACGCGTTAAATGTAATATCGCGGCACGCGGTTTTTGACCGAGCAGAGCAGCTCATAGTGAATGGTGCCGAGCACGTCGGCCATCGCCTCCGCCGGGTTTTCGGGGCCGAACACGACGACGTCGTCGCCCGGCGCGCAGGGGATGCCGGTCACATCCGCGACGCAGAGGTCCATACAGATTTTGCCGATCAGCGGCGCAGGGCGGCCGTTGATGCGCACGCTCCAGCGGCCGGAAAGCGCGCGGGGCAGTCCGTCGGCGTAGCCGATGGAAATCACCGCCGTGTCCAGCGGCCGGTCGGCGGTGTAGCTGCGCCCGTAGCTGACGGTATCGCCCGGGCGGATGCGGGAGACGAAGGCTACGCGGCTGTGCAGCGACATCGCGGGACGCAGGCCGGCGTCGCGGCTCTCGGGCGACGGGTCGCAGCCGTAAAGCGCGATGCCCGCGCGGACCATATCCAGATGCATTTCGGGAAAATTGAGGATTCCGGCGCTGTTGCAGCAATGCCGCAGGCCGCAGTCGACGCCGCGGCGCTCCAGCTCGGCCAGCAGCGCGGAAAAGACGGCGAACTGCCGCCGTGTGAAATCCGACTGCGGCGCGTCCGACTCGGCGAAATGGGTGAAGATGCCCTCGACCTTCAGCCCCGGCAGCGCGGCGATGCGCGCGACGTCCTCCGCCGTGCGCGCGACGTCCTCGAGCGTATGGCAGTAAAGGCCGAGGCGCGACATGCCGGTATCGATCTTAATATGTACGCGGACAGGCCCGCAATCGGCAAGCTGCGACGCGTATGCAAGGGACGAGACCGTCTGCACCACGTCGTATTCGGCAATGGAGGGGTACAGCTCCTGCGGGGTGATCCCGAGCACGAGCAGCTCGCCCCGTATGCCGCTGCGGCGAAGCAGCGCCGCCTCCTCCATACAGGCGACGGCAAAATGCGTCGCGCCCGCGTCCGAAAGGCGGCGGCAGACCTCGACGGCGCCGTGTCCGTAGGCGTCGGCCTTCACGACGGCCATCACGATCCGCTTTTCCCCCGCCTTGCGGCAGAGCAGGCGGTAATTGTGTTCTATGTTCGCCAGACTGATACGCGCTTCAGCCCTGTTTTCACTCAAGTGACCACGTCCTTTATTTCGGTGATAAGATACTCGGTTTTTCTTGCGTCCTTCATATAGGTAATGTTTTCGATGCGGTCGGCGCTCTCGTTATAATACAGCATCACGACGCATCCGTCAATAGCCAAACTGTAAACAGATACGCCGTCGGCGCTTTCGGTGCGGACCGCGTCGGCGATAAAGCGGCCGCGAATCAGCTCCAGCGCCTCGTACAGCCCCTCCGGGACGCGCAGCGCGATTTCCGCCACCTCGGTCTGGATGCCGCCGTAGACGGCGGTCGCCGCTTCCCCGTCGCGCTTTTCCAGAGACAGGCCCTTGAGCGCGTCGGGGCTCTGGAAGGTGTACAGGCAGGCGCCGTCGGTCAAACAGATTTCAAAATCCAGCTCGGCGGTCTGCGCGTCGATGCGGAACGCGCCGTCAAAATGGGAGACGATTTTTTCCTTCGCGTCGTCGGACGCACAGCCGGACGCGGCGAGCAGCAGGAGTACGCAAAGCGTTGCAAGCAGCCGTTTGATAAGCCATCCACTCTTTCGATATGAAGCTAAGAGACGTCAGCCCAGCAGCCTGCCGATCTCCTCCGGAAGCTGGGAGGGCAGTGCGCCATGCGCGCCGAAGCGCGCGGCGAGCCGTTCACCCGCGCGGCCATGCAGGAAGGCGCCGACGGTCAGCGCGTCGAACAGGTCGTAGCCCTGCGCGGCGAGCGAACCGACAACACCGGCCAGCACGTCGCCGCTGCCGCCCTTGGCCAGCGCCGAGCAGCCCGAAACGGTGATGCGCACGCGCCCGTCCGGCGCGGCGATGACCGTGCGGCTGCCCTTCAGCAGCAGAAAGCAGCCGTGTTCGGCCGCGAACGCGCGCGCGGTACGCACGCGGTTGCGGTTGATTTCCTCCACGCCGCAGCCGGTCAGGCGCGAAAGCTCCATCGGGTGCGGCGTGAGCGCGGCGGGGGCCTGCATCTCTTTCAGCACATCTATATGCGAGGCGAGAAAATTTATGCCGTCGGCGTCGATGACGGTAGGCACGTCCGACCCGCGAAGCAGCGCCCCGAGCGACGCGTCGAACCCGCGGCCGAGCCCACAGCCGACCAGCAGCGCGGTTTTGGACGTCTGCGCGGCCGCCTCCGCCCCGCCGGAAAGGAACACCGGCTCGCTGAGGCGGTTTTTAAGTACGCCGAGCGCGGAGGCGTCCGAGGCGAGCTTGACCAGCCCGACGCCGGCGTGCAGGGCGCCGGTCGCGCAGAGATAGGCCGCGCCGGGCATGTCTGCGCTGCCCGCAAGGATAGCGAGCGTGCCGAAGGTGCCCTTATGGCTGTTCTCCTCGCGGTCGCGGATCATTCCGTCTACGGAACGGATCAGGCGCACCGGCGATTCCTCGGGTACGCCGGCGGAGGCGGGGATGCCGATGTCCTCGACGAACACCTGCCCGCAGTGCGAAAGCGCGGAATACGACGCGGTGGCGGGCTTTTCGGCGGTAAAAGTACAGGTCGCGTCGGCGGTGACGCAGTCGTCGCAGTAATCGCCGTCCGCCTCGGTGCCGCTGGGAAGGTCGATGGCGAGCACGAACGCGCGGGAGGCGTTGATGCGGCGGGTCAGCGCCGCGTCGTGCGGAGACAGGCTGCCGCGGAAGGAGAAGCCGTACATCGCGTCCACAATCAGCGTGGCGCTGTCGAGCGCGGATTCGTCCACGCGGGGCGAATCGCAGCGGGAAGCGTAATAGATACAGTCGCGGCTCTTCGGCTTGGCGCTCTCGAGCACGGCGACCGGAACACCCGCCTCCTCCATCAGAATCGCGAGCGCATAGCCGTCGCCGCCGTTGTTGCCGCCGCCGCAGACGACGACCGGCGCCGCGAGATCGACGCCGAGCGTCTGGATCCGCCGGTAGACGGCGGCTGCGGCGTTGCGCATCAGCGTGAGCGAGGGGATGCCGCCGTCGATGGCGCGCCGGTCGAGCGCGCTGATTTCCTCCTTGGACAGAACAAGCTCGCGATCCTTCATTTATCTTCAACTTCCTTTCCGCGGTTGTCAGACTCTATTTTAGCACAACCGGCGTCTAATTGCAACAGTTGCCCGCGATATCGTCCATAATGCTGCACATCGACAGGTCCGTGGCGGGGAACACGCCGTCGGACACGAGCGGCACGAGGTATGTATAGAGGTAGCCGCTGGTGAACGCGCCGTAAATGTCTCCGTCCTGTATCGTAAAATTGCGCAGCGTCAGGCCGCGCGGCACGACCAGTCCCGCGCCGCAGCCGTCGGACGAATGAACGATATACGACTGTCCGTCGCGGACGATGTGGGTCAGGCTCTCGTCGCCGGAGCGGATGTAATGCCGCGTCGCCACGCCGGGGCGCGGGCGGACGACGGTGCAGAGCGGCGACCCGTCGCGCGTATAGGCGACGACGCGGTCCTCAAACGTCGCGTAAAGGCGGCCGTCGTACATCGTCACGTCGTACAGCGGGCCCTCGCAGGCAAGGCTGCCGAGCGAGGCGGTGCCGATCTCGGCAAAAAAGCAGTTGAGGTAAAACACGCGGTTGCCGCAGGTATCGCAGCGGGCGACGAAGCCGTTGGAGACCGGGTCGTACCGCAGAAGCGAATAGCAGCGCAGGCTGTTGACCGATTCGATGCAGGTGCCGCAGGTGTCAAACAGGAAAATGCGCGTGTGCAGCCCGTCAACCGCGGCGATTTCCTCCCCGAAGAAGGTGGCCGAGCGGACGGCCGTCCGGCTCGGGAGGGTCAGGCATATGTTCATAGCCAATAACCATCCTTTCTGTATGTAGTATATTTTATGCGCGAAGGGTATCGGATGTCACGCATTCGGTTGACAAACCGTACAATTTCCGATATAATGACAGACAGAAAAGGATTATAACCGCCGCAAAGGCGGAGAAACGGGGACAGGATATATGTACAAAAATCTCAAGGAAAACTACCCGCTTTATGAGGTGCGAACGACCGAGTCCTTCCGCGCGCTGCTCGACGAGGGCGCAGAGCTGTTCGGCGACAAGGCGGCCTTCCGCTTCAAGGTCAAGGGCGGCGAGTTCAAGTCGGTCAGCTACCGTGAGTTCCGCGACGAGGTCGACGCGTTCGGCACCGGTCTCTACGAGCTGGGGCTGGGAAAAGCGCACATCGCCGTCATCGGCGAGAACTGCTACGGCTGGGCGCGCGCCTACTTCACCGTGCTGACGACGGAGGGCGTCGTCATTCCGATCGACAAGGACCTTTCCGACGAGGAGACGCAGTACATTCTCGATTTCTCCGACGCGGAGGCCGTCATCTGCACCAAAAATGCAGAAGCCAAGCTCGACCGGCTGCTGCCGTCGCTGCCGAAGCTGAAAACGGTCATCTGTCTCGGCACGCCGGCGGAGGGGGAAGGCCGGTACGCTGCCGACGCGCTGGCCGAAAAGGGCCGCGAGCTGCTCGCGGGCGGCGACAAGCGGTTCACCGAAGCGCCTATCGACAATTATGTCCTCAAGGAGCTGCTGTTCACCTCCGGCACGACGGGCAAAAGCAAGGGCGTGATGCTGTCGGCGGACACGCTGCTGTTCAACATTATGCAGTCGCAAAAGCTGATGAAAATCACCGACGTCTGCCTTTCGGTACTGCCCTATCACCACTCCTACGAATCGACCTGCGGGCTGCTGACGATGTTCCATCACGGGATGACGATCTGCATCAACGAGAGCCTGCGCAGCGTTCTGCCCAACTTCAAGGTCTACAAGCCGACCGAGGTGCAGCTCGTGCCGCTGTTTGTGGAAAAGATTTACCGCGGCATCTGGGACAAGGCGGAGGAGACGGGCAAGGCCGGCATGCTGCGCAAGCTGATCAAGGTATCCAACGCGATGCTCAAGGTGGGCATCGATATGCGCAAGAAGCTGTTCAAGTCGGTTACATCTACGTTCGGCGGCGAGCTGCTGGGCATCATCTGCGGCGGCGCGCCGCTCAAGCCCTTCCTGCCCGACTTTTTCGACAGCATCGGCATCACGCTCATCAACGGCTACGGCATCTCCGAGTGCGGGCCGCTCGTTTCCATCAACCGTCCCTGCTTCCACGACTACGAGTCGGTCGGGCTGCCGCTGCCCGAGACGGAAATCCGCATCGACAACCCCAACGAAAACGGCGAGGGTGAAATCTGCGTAAAGGGCCGCAACGTAATGCTGGGCTACTACAAAAACGAAACGGCGACGGCGGAGGCCATCACCGACGGCTACTTCCACACCGGCGACATCGGGAAGCTCGGGCACGACGGGTTCCTATTCATCACCGGACGGATGAAGAACGTCATCATCCTGCAGAACGGCAAGAACGTCTATCCCGAGGAAATCGAGGACAAGCTGAGCGCGATGTGCGAATACATCGGCGAAATCATCATCTTCGCCTCGAAGAAGGACGAAAACGGCGACCAGACCGTGCTCGGCGCGGAAATCTTCCCCGACGCCGAACGCGCGGCCGCCCGCGGCATTTCCGACGTACAGGAGGTCATAAAAAAAGCCATCTCCGATTATAATGAGAAAGAGCCGAGCTACAAGGTGATCAAGAACATCGTGTTCCGCACCGAGGAGTTCGAGAAAACGACTTCCAAGAAGATCAAGAGGAAATACGACTGATGAAACGACTTTTCTGCATCCTGCTCTCTCTCCTGTGCCTGCTGGCCGCCTGCACGACGGGCGGTCCGGCAGAGGATTCCTCCGCCGGCAGCGAATCGCTGCCGGCGGAAACCTCTTCGGCGCCTCCCAAGCGCCGCTATGTGGCCCTGGGGGATTCGATTGCGCGCGGCTACGGGCTGGACGACCCGGAAACGCAGGCTTACCCCGCCCTGCTGCGCGACCGGATGCAGGAATACAGCGAAGTCGAATACGCCAACTACGCCGTCGACGGACAGACCAGCGCCGGACTGCTCGAGCTGCTCAGCAGCGGCGGCGCGCCGATGCTGGACGGCGCCGACGTGGTGACGGTCTGCATCGGCGCGAACAACCTGCTCGGCCCGACCATCGGTCTGCTCTCGGAGCAGCTCGTCGGGCTGGCGCTGGATATGCCGTCGCTGCTGCGCAAGTACTACGAGGCGATCACCGGCGGTGACACGTCGGCGCTGGAGGAGGTCCGCAGCGACCTGAACCGGCTTGTCAGCGCGCTGTCCGCCGCGCTGGAGGAGGACGAATTCCGAGCCGAGCTGCAGGCGGGCATACAGGACATGTCCGCCCACCTGCCGCAGATTATCGCCGCCATCCGGCGGCAGGCGCCGGAAGCGGACATCTATGTGACGACGGTTTACAACCCCTACAAGGGCTACAAAATCACGCTGGGCGGCCTTCAGGCCGAGCTGCCGCTGGACGCGGTGGCGGACAACGCGGTGCGCGCGCTCAACGCGGTCATCACCTCGCAGGCCGACGCGCTGGGCTACACGGTGGCAGACAGCTACACCGCGTTTGAAAACAGCGGCGCGGATCTGGTCAACGCCGGCGCGAACTTCTCGGTCGACCCGCACCCCAACCGCGCGGGACATGAGCTGCTCGCTGAAACGCATGCGGAAAAAATACGAATGTAAACGAAAAGGCAGGAAACATACATATGAGAAAACGACTACTCGCCCTGTTCTGCTGCGCGGCGCTCGCCGCCCCGCTTCCCGCGGCGGCGGCCGAAACGCCGGTGAATCTGGCGCGCGGCAAGAGCTATACCGTCGAAAAGGGCGTCGACACCTCGCATTCCTATGCGCTGTACGCGGAGGGCGGCGAATCGTTTGACGTCGACGGCGGGCAGTTGACCGACGGCGCGAAGGACGACTATTACAAAGCCTTCCGCGCGCTGTCGCGGACGGTGACGATCGACCTCGGCGCCGTCTGCTCGGTGACAGGCTACGAGGCAACCTTCTACTCGACGTCATCGAGCGGCGTCTATGTCCCCCGCTGCATCTCGATGGCCGTTTCGCAGGACGGCGAGCAGTATATGACGGTTTCGCAGGCCGCGCGGGACTACTCGATCTTCGGCACGCCCAACCGGACAAGCACTCTCGGCGATGCGCTGGCCTCCCCGGCGGCGGCGCGCTATGTGCGCATCGAATTCCCCGTCGACGTATTCTGCTACATCAGCGAAATCGAGGTCTACGGGTACGAAACCCCGCAGGGAAACGAGCTGCCGTTCCGGGCCGACGAGCCGACGGCCTATCCGAACGCCCTGTATGAAAAATACGCCGAAGAAATCGGCGGCGCAGGCGACGTCATCAAAATCTACAACGGCTATTACGCGCCCGACCAAGCGCTGGCCGACAACACGGCGGACGAGCTGCTCCCCTACGCCGCGCACCTCGGCGCGGACGGCAGCATACAGGACACGATGTTCGACGCGTTCGCCTTCGTCCCCTGCCACGGCGATTACCCCTCCGGCGGACGGCTGGTCAAAACGAACGGCAAGCCCGGCGCGGTGATGAGCGACTGGCTGCTGTACCTCGAGAACACGTTTGCGGAGGGCATCAACCTCGACGCGCTGGACAAAACCGTCGCGCGCGTCAACGAACAGCTCGGGCGGGACACGCCCTGCAAGGTCTTTCTGACCATGCCCTACCCGCTCACGCAGGACAAGCCCTTCGGCGACATCGACGGCGACGGCCGGGAGGAATACACCCGCACAAACGACGAACGGCTGGCGGTTCTGGCGTGGTACGAATCGGAATGCGTCAGACGCTTCGACGAAGCGGGATACGAGAATCTGACGCTCGTCGGCTTTTACTGGTACCGCGAAGAGGTCAACTCCGCCGACAGCGCGGACGAGGACGGCTTCACCCGCCAGGCGACGGCGCTGCTGCGCGAAAAAGGACACAAGCTGCTGTTCGACCCCTTCTTCACCTCCGCGGGCTTCGAGCGGTGGAGCGAATTGGGCTTCGACGGCGCCGTGATGCAGCCGAATCTGGTCTTCAACGACTACTTCGAGACGGAGATGCTGGAGGAATTCACCGAAATCATCCGCAAATACGGTCTCGGCGTGGAGATCGAAACGGCCGAGCCGGGCAGCTTCCGCAGCGCCGCCACGCGGGACAGGAGCGCGCTGCTTTACGAGCAATACCTGTATTACGGCTGGAAATACGGCTATATGGACACGCTGCACACCTTCTATCAGGGCGCGGGCCCGGGCAGTCTGTACGATTTCTGCCATGCCAACGACGCGTATATGCGTTCGCTCTATGACAAAACCTATCGGTTCATCAAGGGCACCTACGAGATGCCCGCGCCGTCGCTCTCGGTAGAAAGCACGCTGTCCGTCGAAGCCGGCAGCAAGCGCGTGCGCCTGCCGGTGACGCTGAGCTGCGGCTGTCTGTTCTCCGAGCTGTCGATTTCGGTCGACGGCGGCGAGGGCGTACTCGTCTTTTCGCCCGACGGGAGCGGTCTGCTCTACACGCCGCCGCGGGACTTCACGGGCGAGGACGTGTTCACCGTGACGGTGTCGGACAAATTTTCATCCTCCGCGCCGGTCGAACTGCGCATCCGCGTGGGCGAAGCGGAGAGCAGTGCCGACTCGCCCGCCGAAAGCACGGCTCCGCCGCAAAACGGCGGCGGCAGCGCCGCCCTCATCGCCGGTATAACCGCGGCCGTCGCCGCCGCAGCGGCCGGAATCGCCTGCTTTTTCGTGCGGAAAAAGAGAAAAGGCGCAAAATAGCTTTTTCCGCCGCCCCGACGTACCGCCGCACCGCATTCCGACGCCGAAACGCCTCCGATGCCGCAAGAAAAGAATAGCGGACAGCAAGCTCGGACTGCGAATCGAAGCCGAGGCGGAGACAATCAAAACCGACGCAGACGCAGCCGGCAAGGATGCGGAGCGCCGCCGGCAAATGCCGGCGGCGCTCCGCAGGGCGTCCCCTTCCCGCTTCGGAACAGGCCGCCGTCGGATGAGCTGCGCCGCCTAACACCTGCCGCCTACCTCCCGAGCGGCGCAAACGCGTTCCCGCTCGCGTCGAGTTTTCCGTCTGGCAGTACAGAACGAACCGCGGGAATGACAAACGACCGTCACACAAGAAACCGCCCCGTGCAAATGGCACGGGGCGGTTTGCTGCGTATTCTTACTGCGTATCGTTTTCGTCGAATCGGTCGCCGCACTCGGGGCAGAACTTCGGCGGGTTGGATTTATCCTCCGGCTCCCAGCCGCATTTGTCGCACTTATACACCTTCGCGTCCGCGGGCTTCTTCGCGCCGCATTCGGGGCAGAATTTGCCCTTGTTGAACGCACCGCACGCGCAGCGCCAGCCGAACGGATCCTCGGGGCGCTTCTCGCCGCATTCGGCGCAGAACTTGCCCGCCGACTGCGCGCCGCACTTGGGGCAGACCCAGCCGTCCGCCGGCTGCGCCTTGGCCTGCTGTTGCTGCGCGCCCATACGAAACAGATCCTGCGCGTTCATCCCGCCGGCCTGCTGCGCCATGCCAAGGCCCATAAAGCCCATCATAGCGCCGTTCTCGTTGCTCGCGGCGCCCTTGAGCGCCTCCGCCTGCGCGCCGACGAGCGTCGCCGCCGCCATCGACGGGTCGCGCATAACCGCGCTGCGCTGCAAATCCTTGATCATCTGCTCGTCCTCGGGCGAGGCCGCGACCGAGTTGACGCCGAAGGAGGCAACGGCAATGCCGCGCTTTTCGCTCCACTGTTCGCTGAGGACCTCGTTGAGCGCCTGCGCGATTTCCATCGTATGCCCGGGCAGCGCGCTGTAACGGACGCCCTGCGCGGAAATCCGCGCGAACGCGGGCTGCAAGGCGGTCATCAGCTCGGCCTTGAGCTGCCCGTCCAGCCGGTCGCGGGTGTAGTCCGACGTGATGTTGCCGCACACGTTGGTATAGAACAGCATCGGGTCGGTGATCCTGTACGAATATTCGCCATGGCAGCGGATGCCGATGTCGATGTCCAGCCCGATATTGCGGTCGACCACGCGGAAGGGGACCGGGTTGGCCGTGCCGTATTTGTTCCCCAGAATCTCCTTGGTGTTGAAGTAGTAAACGCGCTGGTCCTTGCCGGTGTCCCCGCCGAAGGTGATGCGCTTGCCGATGGTCTTGAAGGTGTTGAGCAGTCCCTTGCCCAGCCCGCCGTAAAAAATGCTCGGCTCGGTCGAGGTGTCGTAAATGAACTCGCCCGCCTCCGCGCACAGCTCGACCACCTTGCCCTGATCGACGACGATCATACACTGCCCTTCGTTGACCGCGATCACCGAGCCGTTGGTCAGAATGTTGTCCTCTCCCTTGGTGTTGGAGCTGCGCTTGTCGCTGGTGCGCTTCTTCCCCTTGGCCGCCAGCACGTTTTCCGGCAGAGAATCACAGTACACATATTCGCGCCACTGGTCCGCCAGCGTTCCGCCAAGCGCGCCGACGGCAGCTTTGATAAGTCCCATTTCTCCGTTTTCCTCCTTAACGATCTTCTCGGCGCCGTTTGTACGCGCCTGCCTTGGTATCGCAATTTTATTATACTACACTCTCTCTGCGGATATGTTAATGAAGTTTGAACATTGGAAAGAAAGCAAAATGAAAAAAAGCAAAAACCCGCTTGACAAATCGACGGGCGGATGCTATAATAGCAGATGTACAAAATCTGGGTGTGGCGCAGTTTGGTAGCGCGCTACCTTGGGGTGGTAGAGGCCGCAGGTTCAAGTCCTGTCACTCAGACCAAAATCCTGCCGAATCGGATGCGATTCGGCAGGATTTTTTATTTGTACAGAGCATATAAAAAAGCGGTAAAGGCGGCCGTAGGCCGCCTTTAC
>ERZ827150.4954-NODE-4954-length-11135-cov-3.348736_pt1 | contig 11135 bp, 9 predicted proteins | sample MGYA00519779_ERZ827150 | MGnify/ENA primary metagenome ERZ827150 (study PRJEB31778, sample SAMEA3449267) | human gut metagenome | biome: human gut; feature: human-associated habitat; material: faeces | place: United Kingdom | collected 2010/2012 ...
ATGGCCTTCGAGGATCATCTCTTCCATATAGCCGGGCACCAGCGGGGTCACACCGAACTTTTCCTTGATCAGGCCGGAAAGGGTGGTCTGGGCCTTTTCTTCACCGTGGACCAGGACCACGTTGGCCTTGTCGTGGACCAGGGGCTCCAGCCAGGAGAGCAGCTGGTCCTGCCCGGCGTGGGCGGAGAAGCCGTTGATGGTGTAGATGCGGGCGGCGATGTCCATATCTTCACCGAACAGGGTGATCTTGCTGGCTTTTTCCACGATCTTGCGGCCGGGGGTGCCCACGGCCTGATAGCCCACGAAGACGATGCTGGCCCCGGGCTTCCAGATGTTGTGCTTGAGGTGATGGCGCACACGGCCCGCGTTGCACATGCCGCTGGCCGAGATGATGATGGCCGGTCCCTTGTAGTCGTTGATGCTCTGGGATTCCGCGGCAGACAGGGTGTAGCGCAGGTTGGGCAGCTCGAAGGGGTCGTCGCCCTGGTGCAGCATCTTTTGGGCGTCCTCGTCGAAGAGCTCGCGGTTGCGGCGGAAGACCTCGGTGGCGCGGATGGCCAGGGGGCTGTCCACGAAGACGGGCATGTCCGCGGGCAGTTTGCCCTTGCTCTGGAGGATGTGCAGACAGTAGAGGATCTCCTGCGTGCGCTCCACGGCAAAGGCGGGGATGATGACCTTTTCGCCCTTGCTGTAGCTGTAGGCGATGGCGTCGGCCAGTTCCTGGTCGCTGATGTCCTCGTCCTTGTGGTTGCGGTCGCCGTAGGTGGACTCCATGAAGATGTAATCGGCCTTGGGCGGGCTTTCGGGGTCGCGCACGATGAGGGCCTGGGGACGGCCGATGTCGCCCGAGAAGATGATGCTGGTGGTCTTGTCGTCCTCGGTCACTTCCAGGCGCAGGGAGCCGGAGCCGAGGATGTGGCCCGCATCATAGTAGGTGACCTTGATGCCCGGGGCGGGCTCGAAGTCCTCATGGTAGGCCACGGGGTGCAGGAGCTCGGCGGTCTTGAGGGCGTCCTCGGTGGTGTACAGGGCTGCGGGCGGGTTCTTGAGGCCGCGGCGGCTGTACTTTTTGGCTTCCCACTGGGCTTCCATCTCCTGGATGTGGGCGCTGTCCTGCAGCATGATGTCCAGCAGTTCGCTGGTGGCCTTGGTACAGTAGATGGGCTTGCTGAAACCTTCGCGCACCATGAGGGGCAGCAGACCGGAATGGTCGATGTGCGCGTGGGTCACGAGGATGAAGTCGATATTGCCAGGGGCGTAGGGACGGGGATTGCGGTTGCGCTCCTCGATGGCCTTGTTGCCCTGGTGCATGCCGCAGTCGATACAGAAACGCTTGCCGCAGGCCTCTATCATATAACAGGAGCCGGTAACGGTCTGGGCAGCGCCGAGAAACTGGACTTTCATGGGATGCTCCGGGGTGATGTTCTGCTTGCCGGATGCAAGCGGGGGATTCTTCACTATGCGCTTCCTGCCCCGGAAGCGCAAGGCCCCATAAACCTTTGACGGGCTGTTCCGGGCGGTTTAAGATGAAGATTCATTCTTCTTTTCTGCGATCCTCGCAACAAGGAGGCTTTCATGGAGATCCGGCAGAACGTCATCGACGATCTCAATGCCATGACCACGGAGTCCTGGCGCACTATCCGCATCATGGCCGAAATGGTCCAGGCCCTGGATACCCTGAACAAGCTGGGCACCAACTGCGTGTCCATCTTCGGTTCGGCCCGCTCCACCTCCGACACGCCCGAATACCGGGATGCCGAGCGTCTGGCCCGGATGCTGGTGGAAAAGGGCTTCGGCGTCATCACCGGCGGCGGCCCCGGCGTCATGGAAGCGGCCAATAAGGGCGCTGCCGAGGCGGGCGGCGTTTCCGTGGGCCTGCACATCGAGCTGCCCCACGAACAGGGCTGCAACCAGTATGTGAAGACGCGCTGCAATTTCCGCTACTTCTTCACCCGCAAGTTCATGTTCGTGAAGTACGCCATGGCCTATGTGGTCATGCCCGGCGGCATGGGGACCATCGACGAACTGTCCGAGGCCTTCGTGCTGGCCCAGACCGGACGCATCCGGCCCTTCCCCATCATCCTTTATAATTCCTCCTACTGGGCGGGCCTGCTGGAGTGGCTGCGCACGAGCATGGCCAACGGCGGTTTCATCAACCGGGAAGAGATCGACAAGCTCGTCACGGTGTGCGATACGCCCGAGCAGGTGGTGGAGCATCTGTGCAAGATCGTGATCCTGTAAGCAACGGGGCGCTGGTACGCCCCTGCGGCGGGCCCGTGCCTTCCGCGCCGCCGGGCTGGAGCTGGGAGTCCCTCATGCGTCTGGCCCTGGACGAGGCGCGGCAGGCCGCCCGCGAGGACGAAGTGCCTGTGGGCGCGGTGCTGGTGGCGGCGGATGGCCGTCTGCTGGCCCGCGCCCACAACCGGCCCGTGGCCCTGCACGATCCCACGGCCCATGCCGAGATCCTGGCCCTGCGGGCCGCCGGGGCCGCCAGCGGCAATTACCGTCTGGGCGGCGGGGTGCTGGTGGTGACCCTGGAACCCTGCGCCATGTGCGCCGCGGCCTTGGTCCATGCCCGGCTCGCCGGGGTGGCCTACGGGGCGGCCGACAGGCTGGCCGGTGCCGTGACTTCCTGCACCGAGACGCTGGACCAGCCTTTCTTCAATCACCGGGTCTGGCATATGGGCGGCGTGCTGGCCCGGGAAAGCGTGGACCTGTTGCAGGACTTCTTTGCCAGACGGCGGGACTGACCCCGCTTTTTTTGCGGGTACGCCCGCGTACGGGACGACGATGCTGGAGATCATCGCTTTTTGTTGCGGCGCCCTGGTCATGGTGCTGGAGATGGTGGGCGCGCGCGTGCTGGCCCCGCATGTGGGCACCTCGGCCGTGGTCTGGACCAGCCTCATCGGCGTGGTGCTGGCCTGTCTTGCCGTGGGGGCCTGGCTGGGAGGCCGCCTGGCCGACAGGCACCTTTCCCGGCGGGGGCTGGCCTTCATCCTGACGGGAGCTTCCCTGGGCAGCGCCCTGGCCGCCGGGACGCACCGCCTGGTGGGGGAGGCGCTGAGCGTCGCCATCACGGACATCCATCTGGCCGCCGTTGCCTGTGCTCTGGGCATCCTGGCCCTGCCCGCCCTGTGCTGCGGCATGATCAGCCCCTACATCATCCGGCTGCGCATCCGGGACGTGGCCACGTCCGGCGCCACGGTGGGGCGGCTGTACGCCCTGTCCACGGCGGGCAGCATCGTGGGCACCTTCCTGGGGGGCTTCGTCCTCATCTCCTTCTTTGCCAGCGGCACCATCCTCTGGGGCGTGGCCCTGGGCCTGCTGCTGCTCTCGCTGCCGGCCGAGCCCTCCCGTCCCTGGGGGCGGCTGGGCCTTGTGCTGTTGCTGCTCCTGCTGGCCGTCTGGGACCGGCAGTTCCGCCGGACGGAAGGCCCCCTGATGGTGGAGAGTCCCTACAACTGCATGTTGATCCACGAGAGCCGCGACAGGGGCAGGCCGGTGCGCATCCTCTCCACGGATCCCGACTACAGCCAGTCGGGCATGTATCTGGACGATCCTGACGAGCTCTATTTCGACTACACCCGCTTTTATGCCCTGGCCGTGCTGGCCCGTCCGCAGGCCCGGGACATCCTCATGCTGGGCGGGGGCGGCGGCTCCGTGCCCAAGTGGCTGCTGTCCGGCAAGAGCGGGCTGGACGCCGCAGACCTGCGTCTGACCGTGGTGGAGCTGGATCCCGGCATGAGCGCCGTGGCCCGGCGCTGGTTCTTCCTGCCCGGGGACGACCCGCGTCTGCGCCTGATCCATGCCGATGCCCGGACCTTCCTCAACCGGCAGCGGGAACAGTATGACATCCTGCTGGTGGACGTGTTCAACTCCTGCTATTCCATCCCCTTCCATCTGGGCACGCAGGAGGCCTTTGCCGCCATGCGCCGTGCCCTGCGCCCCGGCGGCGTGCTGGCCATGAACGTCATCGCTGCTGTGGAAGGCGAGGACGGCCGCCTGCTGCGGGCCATCCATGCCGGGCTGCAACGGCATTTCGCCCGGGTGGAGGTCTTTTGTGTCACCGATCCCGGGCATCCCGGCCAGTTGCAGAATCTGATGGTGCTGGCGTTCAGCGACGCCGCCACGGCCGCGGCCCTGCGTGACGGCCCGGGCCATTCGCCGGAGATGGCGGCCATGCTGGCCTGCCGTTATCGTCCTTCCCTGCCGGTTACGGAGCCCCTGCGTGACGACTTCGCCCCGGTGGAACGTTTCGCCCTGTCGCTGCTGCGGCGTCCCTGAGCCGGAGAGCTCGTCCTTCTTCTGTGATTTCCTTGATGTGGTCAGGCCCGTTGCGGCAGGTCGTGCCCTTCGTCACTTTCTGCGGCGAGAGGGCGGCACGGCCATCCGTTTTGGGGAAAACGGCAGGGGGCAGGGGCCCATACTGCGCGGAGCCGGGAAAGCCGCATGCGCCTGTGCGGGCCGCAGCCATGCCCGTCCAGGGGGGGCAGGCTTGCCGTTTGGCCCCGAAATGCGTAGATTGTGCGCCATGAGAGGGATGGCACGGCCCTGGCGGCCCGTGCAGACTCTTTACTTCAACCGTGCACGTCCCGGGTGCGCGTTCGCAAGGAAGGCAGTTTTGAGCGAATCCATCGATGATCTCACAGTGGAATATGAGGAGAACGGACAGATCATCCTCAAGGAACTGGACAAGATCGTCCTGAGCAAGGGCGCCTGGACCACTATCCTCTTCCGCTATCAGGAGTGGAAGCCGCAGACCTCGTCCTACGGCCCCGACAAGTATGTGATCCGCCGCTACAAGAAGATGGGCGGCGAATACCGGCAGCAGAGCAAGTTCACCATTTCCAGCGCCGATCAGGCCCGCAAGATCGTGGACGCCCTGCAGACCTGGATCGGGGAGGCCGAGCAGGAAAAGTAGCCGGGACAGTCTGTGCCTTCCCAGAGGTGCTGTTTGAGGAAAAAAGGGCGCTGCACATGCAGCGCCCTTTTCGTGTCCATAAGGGATGAAAAAAGGACCGTCGGAAAAGGGCGGTCCTTGATGGGACGGGATGCGGGGGAGCAGTCCCGCCCTCGCGGGGGCAGAAAGGAAACCCGGCAGCATGCTGCCGGTCATAAAAACATGGAAGAAGTATAGTCCGTTGGCCGGGCAAGGCAATGCCCCGGGCCCGGAGTGTACAGTTTGATACACAGTTACGGCAGGCAAGGCGGTATACGGGCATCGCGTCCATCCCGGGAAGGAGCGGGGCCGTGCCTTGCCATGTGCCTGCGTTTGGGTGGGCCGGTGCCGGTCGCGCTTCTTTCCGGGCATTTTGTCCGCTTTTGCGTCCCGGCCCTATCCGCCTTGTCGGGACCGTCGGCTGCGGCTATACAGAGGGGGTATCAGGTTGAGGTGCCGCCGCAGGGCCCCGGTACGGGCACGGCAGGCGGCGGTGACGTTGGGCAATCTTCAACTTCTGGAAAATCCTGTGGAAAAATGTTCCTTGCGCGAACTGCTGGCCAAAGCCTCTCCCTTGCGTTCGGGGGACGTGCTGGCCGGCATCGCGGCCGAGAATGAGGAGGAGCGCATCCGGGCCCAGATGGCCCTGGCCGATGTGCCCCTGAAGCGTTTCCTGTCGGAGTGCGTGGTGCCGTACGAGACGGACGAGGTCACCCGGCTCATCATGGACAGCCACGATGCGCAGGCCTTTGCGCCGGTCAGCTCCTTCACGGTGGGCCAGCTGCGCGACTGGCTGCTGACCCCTGCCGCGGACACGGCGACCCTGACGGCCCTGGCGCCGGGCCTGACCCCGGAGATGGTGGCCGCGGCCAGCAAGCTCATGCGTATCCAGGATCTGGTGCTGGTGGCCTCCAAGTGCAGCGTGGTGACGCGCTTTCGCGATACCATCGGCCTGCCGGGGCGTTTTTCCTCGCGCCTGCAGCCCAACCATCCCACCGATGACGCGCGCGGCGTGCTGGCCTCCGTCATCGACGGCCTGCAATACGGCTCCGGGGACGCGGTCATCGGCATCAACCCGGCTTCGGACAGCCTGCCCGCCATCGGGCGCCTGCTCCGCCTGCTGGACGATGTCATCGCCCGTTACGACATCCCCACCCAAAGCTGCGTGCTGACCCACGTCACCAACACCCTGGAGATGATCCGGCGCGGCGTGCCCGTGGACCTCTGCTTCCAGTCCATCGCCGGTACGGAAAAGGCCAATGCCAGTTTCGGCATCTCCCTGTCCCTGCTGGACGAGGCCTGGGACGCCACCCTCTCCCTGAAGCGCGGCACGGTGGGGGACAACGTCATGTATTTCGAGACCGGGCAGGGCAGCGCGCTTTCCGCCGGGGCCCACTTCGGCGTGGACCAGCAGACCCTGGAATGCCGCGCCTATGCCGTGGCCCGGCGTTACCGTCCCCTGCTGGTCAATACGGTGGTGGGCTTCATCGGGCCGGAATATCTGTTCAACGGCAAGCAGATCATCCGTGCCGGTCTGGAGGACCATTGCTGCGGCAAGCTGCTGGGCCTGCCCATGGGCGAGGACGTCTGCTACACCAACCACGCCGAGGCCGACCAGGACGACATGGACATGCTCCTGACCCTGCTGGGCGTGGCGGGCTGCAATTTCGTCATGGGCATCCCCGGTGCCGATGACATCATGCTGGGCTACCAGTCCACCTCCTTCCACGATGTGGCCTGGCTGCGGCGGGTGCTGGGCAAGCGGCCCGCACCGGAATTCGAAGCATGGCTGGAGCGCATGGGCATCCTGTCCGCCGCGGGCGAGCTGCTGCCGCCCGGTGGGCGCCGGGGCATGGCCGCTCTGGGCCGGGAACTGGAGGAGGGCGGCCATGGCAACTAGGCAGGATGTGCTCGCGGGCGCCGCGCCCGCCATCGTGACGCCGGACCCTTGGGAAGAACTGCGCCGCTTCACCGATGCGCGCATCGGTCTGGGCCATTGCGGGGTGAGCCTGCCCGTGAAGCGCTGGCTGGAATTCCGTCTGGCCCATGCCCGCGCCCGGGATGCCGTCATGACGCCGCTGGATGAAGAGCAGGTGCGCGCCGGTCTGGGCGCCCACGGTCTGGAATGCCTCTCCCTGAGCAGCGCGGTGGCGGACAGGAACGAATATCTGACCCGGCCGGACAAGGGGCGTCGTCTTTCCGTGGCTTCGCGGCAGCTGCTGGATGCTTGGATGGACGCGCATCCCGGCAGTGCGCCGGACGTGAGCGTGGTCATCTGTGACGGCCTGTCCGCACGGGCCGTGCACGAGAACGCCGTGCCCTTCGCGTCCCGTTTTCTGGAAGAAGCGGCCGCTGCCGGGCTCAGTGCCGCGCCGGTGGCTCTGGTGAAGTTCGGCCGCGTGGCTGTGGGCGACGATGTGGCGGCCCTGCTCAACGCGCGGCTGGTGGTCGTGCTGGTGGGCGAACGCCCCGGCCTCAGCTCGCCTGATTCCCTGGGCGTCTACATGACCCACGCGCCCACGCCCGGCCTGACCGACGAGGCCCGCAACTGCATCTCCAACGTGCGCGCCGCGGGCCTGCCCGTGGAGGAGGCCGTGCGCAAGCTCTGCTATCTGGTGGAGAATGCCCTTGTCCGGCGCCTGTCCGGTGTGGATCTCAAGGACGACGTGCCGCCCGGCTATCTGCCGTTCGCGGAGACGCGGGCATTGGGATAGGGAAGACGGAGAGGCCCGGCAGGACGCCGGGATACCTTTGAAAAATGAAAAGGCAGGTTTCCGCGAAGGGAACCTGCCTTTCAAATATTGGTGGGCCCACCAGGACTCGAACCTGGGACCTGCCGGTTATGAGCCGGAGGCTCTACCAACTGAGCTATAGGCCCACGAAGGAAGCGAACTATAGCCGGAAGGACACTAGGCGGTCAAGCCCTTCCGGCAGGGCTTGAGGGCCGGGCTCCGGCGGGGACAGCCGGGCGGGCCTGTGCGGTTCCGCAAAAACGAACGGGGCTGCCCGCATGTACGGACAGTCCCGCAAACAGGCAGGTATCGCAGCGGGGCGCTACATGGCGCCGCCGGCGTTGAGCTTGCTAATCTGCTCGTCCATGGCCTTCTTCAGGGGCGCGGGCAGGCCCATGATGTCCACGTTGAGGAAGCCGCGCACGATGGTGGAGGTGGCTTCGTCCTCGTCCAGGCCGCGGGCCATGAGGTATTCGATCTCTTCCTGGGCGATCTTGCCCACGGCGGCTTCGTGGGAGAGTTCCACGCCGTCGCGGCAGCTGTCCAGTTCGGGGATGGCATGCACGCGGCCGCCGCCCACGATGAGGCCCTTGCACTCCAGATGGCCCTTGACCGGGGTGGCCGAAGCGCCGATGAAACCGCGGTTGATGATGGTGCCGCCGGTGGTCAGGGTGCGGGAGATGATCTCGCCGCGGGTGTGGGGCGCGTTGAGGTGGATGGCGCTGCCGCTGTCCACGTAGGAGCCCGTGGGCGTCACGATGACCGAGTTGAAGGTGGCCACGGCGCCCTCGCCGTTGAGGTCGATGCGGGGATAGGATTGCAGGCTGCCCACGCTCTTGAGCAGGATGTAATTGTTCTGGAACACGCCCCCGGCTTCCACCACGCCCGCCGAGCGCGGCCGCACGGTGGTGGAGTCGCCCCAGTTGTGGATCATGGTGAAGGTCAGCTTGCCGCCCTTTTCCACATAGTATTCGGTGATGCCCAGATGCGCGGCATCATTGCTGTGCTGGGAGGTGGCGCAGCCGCCCAGGATGTTGAGCTCGGCGCCTTCTTCCACCACCACGATGTTGTGCACGGCCTGTCCGGCGGCATTGCCCTTGATGAACATGCAGGACTGCACGGGCTGGCTGATCTTCACGCCCTTGCGGGCACGCACGAAGTAGCCGCCGTTGAGGTGCTCGTAGGCCATGCGGGTGATCTCGTCCTTGTTGGGATCGAGCAGCTTCCAGTAGTACTGCGGCAGGCCGTCGAACTTTTTGAGGGCCGCGCGGATGTCCATGAGGTCCAGGCCTTCCTGCCGGGTGGTGCAGTGCACGTCGGCATGGTTGAGCTGCATGAAGGCGCCGCTGACCTTGGTGTCGTGCACGTCGATGCCGGCCAGGACCAGGCGCTGCTGGTCTTCCTGGGGCAGACGGGTCAGATCTTCGATGGGGGCGGAGTTCTCACCGCCGCTGAAGTTGAAACGGGAAAGGTCGATGCTGCTCATACCAGGGGAGCCTCCGCGATTTTGCCGTACATGTCGCCGGCCAGGCAGCGCAGGCATTCCTGGTAGCCGTGCTGGGCGATATGGTCGAGGATGACGCGCGGGCGCGCTTCACAGCAGAGCTTGCCGTGATACATGACCTGTCCGCGGTCGGCGTTGACGTATTCAAGGATGTGGCCGGTGTGGGTGATGATGAGCCCGCTTGTGGAACGCTGGCGACCCTGCTCGCGCAGGGTGGCGCTACAGCAGTCGGGCACGCCGTCCAGCAGCTTGCGCACGGTCTTGCCCACCAGGGCCATGTTTTCCAGGTCCACGCCGGATTCCGGCTCGTCGAAAAGCAGCAGGCTGGGCTGCTGGGCCATGAGCTGCAGCAGCTCGGAGCGCTTGATCTCGCCGCCGGAGAAACCGGCGTTGACGTCGCGGTCCAGGAAGGTATCGAAATGCACGCGCTTGGCCATGGCGGGGATGTCCATCTTGCGGCCGCGGCCGCACAGTTCCACCATCTTGCCTGTGGGCAGGCCGTGGATGGTGGGCGGGCGCTGGAAGGACATGCCGATGCCCAGACGGGCACGCTCGTACATGGGGGCGTAGGTGATGTCGTGGCCCTTGAAGATGATCTTGCCCCGGGTCACTTCGTAGCCGGAAAAGCCCATCAGCGTCATGAGCAGGGTGGTCTTGCCGGAGCCGTTGGGGCCGAACAGGATAAAGGTTTCGCCCGCTTCCACCTTCAGGTCGATGCCCTTGAGCACCGGCGTGCCGTGGACGGAAACGTGCAGGTCTTGGATCTCAAGCATTGTTTCCCTCAATTATGCCGGCAGTCCTCTCCCTTGCGGGAGCCCGGCAGGCTTTCTAGTCCTGGGGCTCGGTTTCACCCAGATATTCCATGACGTCGTAGTGCACGTGGTCCAGCACATGCGTCAGGTAGGAGACACATTCGTCGCCCACGGCATGGCCCAGCAGGTCCACGATGAATGCGGCGCGCTTGGCGTTGACAAGGGCGACATTGCCGGGGTCGCCGTCATCGGGGATGGCGCTCACGGCTTCGTGGAAGGCCACGAGGTCATCTTCGGTCAGGTGCTTGATGGGCTGGGGTTCGTCATTGATGTAGGGGACACCTTCCCGCAGTTCCAGCATGACGGGATTGCCGTGCATGATCGCGATGCAGACTTGCATGATATTGATACCTCGCTGTGAAGTTGGGGGCATAGTGGCAAACTTGGACAGGCATGTCCAGTAGGGCCCCTGTTTCGGAACGCGTGCTCGCTGCGGGCCGGCGGACCTTTTCCCCCGCTATAAAGATGGGGTCGCGGCGGCAAAAGGCAAGGCCGCTTCCGGCCGGGCTCCGGGATTTTCGGGCAAAAAAAAGGCCGGGGCAGGGCCCCGGCCTGGAAAGGCGTGCTCAGGCTAGCTCAGCTGGGAGATCAGGGTCTCCTTGATGGAGTCGATGGTGCCTTCGCCGTTCAGTTCGATGTACTTGGTCTTGCCTTCGGCGGCCAGGTTCTTGAAGAAGTAGGCCGCGGCCAGGGTGCCGTTCTCGGTGTTGTAGTAGATGTCGTGACGCTTGTTGATGGCGGCTTCGTCCTGGTCGTCGGAACGGGTGGAGAGCTCACCGCCACAGACGCGGCACTTGTCACCGTTGGGCTTGATGGCGTCGATGAAGATGTTGTTGGGATGGTTGTTGTTTTCCTTGCACAGGCGACGGCCCATGATGCGGTTCTTGGCGATCTCGCGGGGCAGCAGGATCTCGATGACGTAGTCCAGTTTCAGACCTTCGGCCTGCAGGGCTTCCCACAGTTTCTGGGCCTGCACCATGTTGCGGGGGAAGCCGTCCAGCAGCCAGCCGTCCTTGCCCTTGGTCTTCAGGGTCTCCAGCACCATGGGGATGGTGATGTCGTCGGGCACCAGGTCGCCGCGATCGATGTATTCCTTGGCCTTCTTGCCCAGCTCGGTGCCGCCGCCGATGTGCTCACGGAAGATGGCG
>ERZ827150.4958-NODE-4958-length-11129-cov-7.141954_pt1 | contig 11129 bp, 6 predicted proteins | sample MGYA00519779_ERZ827150 | MGnify/ENA primary metagenome ERZ827150 (study PRJEB31778, sample SAMEA3449267) | human gut metagenome | biome: human gut; feature: human-associated habitat; material: faeces | place: United Kingdom | collected 2010/2012 ...
ACAGCTTCATGGCCTGTGCCCGCAGGTGCTCGTTCTGGGGGAAGAAGAACATGCCGACACCGTATTCCCGCTCGTTGCCCAGGCTGATGTTCAGCTCATCGGCCACCTTGGAGAAGAACTTGTGGCTGATCTGCAGCATGATGCCTACGCCGTCGCCGGTCTTGCCCTCGGCGTCCTTACCGGCGCGGTGCTCCAGACGCTCCACGATGCTCAGGGCATCGCTGACCGTCTGATGGCTCTTGCGGCCCTTGATGTCCACCACAGCGCCGATGCCGCAGGCATCGTGCTCAAACTGTGGATCGTACAGGCCAAGGGTGTGCGTTTGCTCTGTAAAGTTTTGCATAGTCTTTCCCATCCTTTTGACACTCCAGATTGTGCTCTGCCGGGCGCGGCACCCTCCGCACCCCGGAAAACGAAAAAAAGCGCCCCGCAAGGGCAGACAATGCCCCTGCGGAACGCCTTTGTTCCGATAGCTTTATTATACCCTGCACTGAAAAATGTTCAAGTGACAGCTGCGCCAAATATAACAGCCGCTTTGCACCGCTTCTTGTGCGAAACGCCGCGAACCCCCGCAGCTGTGCGCGGCACACAACCAAAACCGCCGCACCCGGCGGCCTTTTGCAAGGCACAGGATGCGGCGGTTCTTATGCGTCAGTGCGGAGATTCCTGCGGTTCAGGGCTGCTCAGTGCTTGGGGGAAACCTGTTTGCGGGTGAAGAACCATCCGCAGGCCAGCAGCAGGGAGCCCAGGCTTGCCAGCACACCGGCCATCCAGCTGGTGGTGCCGGTCTGGGGCAGGGCGGCGGCGTCCGGGGTGGTGTCCTGCACGGCGGGGTTCTGGGGGTTCTCCGGGGTCACAGGGGTCTTATCCGGGTCAGCGTCCTTCACCGGGGGATTGTCCGGGTTGGCGGGGTCCACGGGGATATCCGGATCAACGGGCGGCACGGGGTCCGGATCCGGCGTGGGTTCCGGATCGGGGTCAGGTACCACGGTGGCCGTGTTCATGAAGTTGATGGGCAGGGTCTTGCCGCCGAGGATGGAGCCGAGCCAGCTGGACTCGGTCACCTTGCTGGTGGCGCCGGTAGCGGGGTTGGTCACCTCGGTGCCCTCCAGCTCCTTGTAGGACTCCTCATCGCAGATGACGTAGATCTCCGGGTCGGTGTCGTAGCCGTCGGGGGCGATGGCCTCCTGCAGGTAGTACACCACGTTTTCCAGCAGGGCATAGTCGATGTTCAGCTTGCCGTTGGTGGTGGTGACGGTGTAGGTCAGCTTGTCCTTGGAGGGGTCGTACTTGACCCAGCAGTAGAAGCCGTCCTTCTCCAGCACCTGTTCGCCTGCCTCGTTGGTGGTGTAGGTAGGCTCCACATAGGTGCAGTACATGGTGTCCTTTTCACCGGTTTCCTTGTCGGTCTCGTACTTCCACAGGTAGAAGCTGGTCTGGCCCTCGCCCGCGTCGTCACCGATGATCTCGCCGGTGTCCTTGTCGGTCTTGGTCAGGTCCAGCGTGCCGTCGGCCTGATGCAGCACCATGGAGGCGTACCAGTTCCATGCGGTGTTCTGGTAGTCATTGCCAGCGTTCTGGAAGTCGATGTTGGTGGCCATGGCGAATGCTGCCCAGGTGGCTTCGTCCTCGGTCAGGCCGCTGGCCAGCAGGGTATTGAAGTAGCTGTTGGCTTTGTCCCATGCACCGGGGGTCTCGTTCAGTTTGTCGGCCATGTAATCGCCGATGGTTTCCTGAGTGCCGTCGGCAGCCCACTGGCCGTGGCTGTGGTTGTGGTCAACATTGCCGCCTGCCTCAGAATCCACAGTATCCTGATTGCCGACCTTGAAGCTGAGAACGTTTTTGTAGAAGTTGTCGTAAAGGGTGGAGGGGTCCATCTTAACGGTGTTGTTTCCGGTATTGGGGTCGTTGGGCATAGAAGAACCGGAACGGCTCAGCTCCTTCAGAGCCTTGGGATCATTTTTCAGCAGTTCACTTACGCTGTCATACTTGGAGCCATCGGGTTTCCGGTAGTAGTCCAGAATGTAGTCATCGTAGGTCTTATAACCCTTGGCAGGCATATACTGCTCCAGAGCATCCTGGATATCTTGGTTCATCAGGGCACTGCTGGAGTGGGTAAAGGGACCATTGTAATAATCCTTTTCAACCTTCTTGCCGTTCTTGGTCTTTTTGTAGGCAAGGGTGTAAGTGTTTTTGTCGTTGATCAGAACAGTCTTTCCATCTTCGGTGGTCTGAACATCGCTCTTGTAGAAGCCGCCGTAGTAATGATCGCCGGATTTTACATAATATTTACCGTCGATCAGTTCCACCTCGGTACCAGCAGGCACATCCGTTCTGGTAGACTGAGTGGTCAGCTTTCCTTCCGAATCAAGGAACTGGTTCTGATCATGGTTGCCGCCGTACTCCTTCAGCGCAGCATCCACCAAGTCCTCCATGCAGCCGGACGCAGCGTTTTTATCGTACTTCAGCTCAAGGTTCGTATTGCCAGCATATTCCTTGGGCAGCTCCTGTCCGTCAAAACCGATCGCACCGGTTTTGTCGGTGTTGCTCACGTCAGGGGTAGCAACGGTAAAGCTGTTGTCCTTGTACACATAAGTATGCTTGGAGCCGTTGGACAGGGAAACATCAAACATGGTCGTGCAACCGGGCTCGTTGTTGAAAGCAACACGCTGAGCAACAGAGCCGGTTTCCTCATCGTAGTAGACATAGAGCGTGTAAGATGCACCGTTAAAATCAACGGTCTTTTTGCTGGACTCGCCGTACTGTGCGTACCACAGGGCGTCATCCATCCACTTGGCACCCGTATCAGTCTGAAGCCACTCGTCGAACTGCTTCTCGCCGTATTTCTCCACGACCTCCTGGACCTTGCTCAGCTCAATGGTCTGGTCGCCCTCGGCGTCCTCTTTGATGTTGAAGGTGACCTTGAAGTGGCCGGTGTCCTGGTCATAGGCAACGGAGTAGTCCAAATCTTCCTCAGGCTTCTCCTCGGGCTTCTCCTCGGGCTTTTCCTCCGGGGTCTCCTCAGAGCCGGAACCTTCCTCACCCTTTTCCTCAGTGTCAGTATCGCCGGTGTCGGGGGTCTCCTCGCCGGAATCGCCCTTATCTTCGGTGTCGTCCTTGTCCTCGCCCTTGATGTGGTCCTTGTTGTCCTCGGCGGTGCCGGGCAGGGTCTCGACGGTGTCGGACTGCTCCGGGCGCTCAATGGTGGGTTTGTCGTCAGAAGAGGTATTGTCACCGTCGCCCTCGCCGTCGGTGGGCTGGTCGGTGTTGTCACCGGTGGAAGCGACAGGCTGTTTTTCGGTCTTAGTGTCATCCGCAGGGGTGTCGTTGTCCGCATTGCTGTCGGCCAGCGGGACAACGGTCACCTGCAGGCCGGAGTCACCCGTGTCGGGCAGGGCATCGGCTGCGGAGGCACCGCACATGCCAACCGAGCTGCTGAGCACCGAAAGGGCCAGGGTCATCGCAACGATCTGCTTCTTCTTGGACTTTTTTCTCATAATCGTCATCCTCACTTCACTAGAGACTGTGTTCCTCGCACAACTTTTCAGAAATCTCCAGCACAAAATAGACGCCCGCTGGGCAGTCCTTATAATCCTATATTATATACGTTTTCCAAAAATTTCAAGGGGCAAATTGCACGAAAAAAAGAACGATTTTCGCAGTTTTTGAATTGCACATTTGTTGCGGACGGGAACGTTTTTGTTGCACTGCAAACACAAAAAAGCGGACAAATGGCCCGCCGCAGTTTCCCACCCCGGAACTATGGGGAGCACTGGGGCCGCCGCCCGTTCTGCGCGCAGAAGCCGTTTTGCCTGCCGCAGCAACGGCGCTCCCCTCCGGCAAAAAACAAACCCGGCAAGGCCGCAGCCCTGCCGGATTTGCAGATTTAAAACGATCCTTCCGTGCTCACTTGGTCCCCTGCTCCGGGTCGGCGGCAGGGTCCCCGCCGTCTGCGGGGGTCTCCGGGTCAGCCGGGGTCGTGGTGGGTTCGGTGGCTGCCGGTTCCTCGGGCGGGGTGGTGATCTCCACGCTGGGGTCCGCCGCGATATACACGGTGATCACCGTGCCCACGTCCACCTGTGCGCCTGCCGGTTCACTGGCCGACACCACGCATCCGGCGGCATAGGAGCCGTCGTTCACCACCATGAAGCAGCTGGCGATCAGCCCGCGGCTCTGCAGCGTCTGCACGGCGGCGTCCTGGCTGAAACCGATGATGCTGGGCATCTCCACCTTCTGCGGGCCCTTGCTGACCACCAGACGAATGGTCTCCCCTGCCTTGAGCACCGTGTCCGCCGCCGGTTCCTGGGTCATGATCTGCCCGGCCGGGACGGTGTCGCTGTACTCCTCGGTGACGTAGAACAGGTACATGCCGGTGTACTCCCGGTTGTTCTGCACCTGGGCGTAATCCATGCCGATGAAGCTGGGCACCAGATTCTGGGGTTCCAGCACCTCGCTGCTGGCCGGTTCCGGCTCCACCGATCCCGATGACGCCGAGGGCAGGCTGTGGCTCACCATGGTCCACACCATGAGCACCAGCAGAATGGCCAGCAGGATCAGGATGCCCGCCAGCAGGCCCTTGATGCTGAGCAGATGGGCCTTTTCTTCCGGTTGGCCCACCGGGGTCTCGGGCTTCATGGTGCGGCCCAGCTCCTCGGTGTACTCTTTGGAAGAGAGCGCCTGCACCAGCTGCGGCACGGTCTGGATGCGCTCCATGGGCTTGAGCCGCAGGCCCATCTGCAGCACGTCCGACACATAGCCCGGCACGGCGCTGTTCACGGTGTGGGCGCGGGGGTTGGAGTCCGACACCATACGCTGGGCGGCCGGCACCGGGGCCTGCCCGCACACCATGCGGTAGAACACCGCTGCAAGGCCGTATTCGTCGGTATAGCGGCCCTCAAACTCGGCGGTGGAATACTGCTCCGGGGCCGAATACCCCTCGTACAGCTGCTCGCGCAGGCCGCTTCCGGCGGTGCGCAGGCCCACCGTGGCGTAACCCGCCAGACGGCACCGGCCGTCGGCCATCACCCGGAGGTTCTCCGGGCAGATGCCCCGGTGCACCAGCCCGATCTTGTGCATGGCGGCCACGCCCTCAAACACCGGCTGCAGCATGGCACAGGCGTCGTCCGGGCGCAGCGGCGCGCCCTGCGCTTCCAGCCACTGGTCCAGCGGGGTGCCGCCCAGGTTCTCCATCACCGCATACACGGTGTTGTTGGCCTCCACCACGTCCAGCACGGCTTCCAGCCCGGTGGCCGGGGTGATGCGCTCCAGCGCCCGGTACAGGTCGGCAAAGTCCATGCGGGTGGTCTTGAACAGCACCTCGCTGCCGGTCTTGGGCTGCAGGATGCAGTCCGCGCCCCGCTCGGCAGACAGGGTCACCGGCAGATATTCCTTAATGGTCACCCGGAAGCAGCCCAGGTTCTCCACGCCCCGGTACAGGATGCCCTCCCCGTCCAGGCTCCGCATCTCGCCCACGGTGTAGCGCCCGGCCAGCACCGTGCCCACGGGCAGGCAGCCGGCGGGGTTGCGCCCCGCAAACACCTTGCCGCAGTGCACACAGCTGTCGGCGGCGTGGGGCAGCTCCCCCATGCAGTACGGACACAGGCGTTTTTGCTCCATTCTTCTCTCCCCTTTGTGCTTTGATCATCTTTTATTGTATCATAGCCCACCGGGGTGTGCAAGACGTCCGTTTTTCGGTCCTGCACGCAAAAAGGCACCCCGCCTGCCGTTTCCGGTAAGCGGGGTGCCTGTGATTTACGGTTCAGCTCACGCTGTACGCCGCACCGGGGCGATTAGCCCTCGATGTAGCCGTACTGCAGGTACCAGTAGCCGTAGGGGCTGTGCCAGGTGCCCTTCAGAGTGGGGCTCTGCAGCCAGAAGTCGTTGTAGTAAGCAACGGGGATGCAGCCCATATCCTCCATCAGGACGTCCTCAGCCTTATGCAGCTGTGCAAAGTGCTCGGCAGCATCAGCAACCTTGGAAGCCTCAACAGCAGCATCGAAGTCAGCGTTGGAGTACTTACCATCGTTGTTGCCGTTGTCGGTGCAGAACAGCTCGACCATGTTGGAAGGATCGTTGTAGTCCATGACCCAGCCGTTACGGGCAACATCGTACTCGCCTGCACGACGGGCGGGGGTGAAGGAGGACCACTCCATCTTGTTGATGGTCAGGGTGATGCCCAGATCGCCCCAAGCCTGCTGCAGGTACTCTGCCAGAGGCACATGGTAGCCGGCATCGTTGGTGCTGTACTCGATGGTGGGGTAGCCCTCGCCATTGGGGTAGCCAGCCTCTTCCAGCAGCTTCTTAGCCTCGGCCAGATTTGCCTCGTAGTCATCCGCAATGTAGGGAGAGCCGCCGTTTGCGTTGTCGTAGAAGTAACCGTTCTCGTCCACGATGCCAGGGCCAACCAGGTTGGAAGCAGCAGAGTAGGTGCCCTGCATGATGGTGTTGGCAATGTAGTCGCGGTCGATAGCCAGAGCCAGAGCCTTGCGGACCTTGGCCTCCTTGAAGGCATCATGCTGCAGATTCATGCTGATGTAGTAGGTGCCCAGAATGGTGTCAACATAGAAGTCGCCGCCATCCTCTGCCTTGGTCAGGCTGGGGATCTCGTCGGTGGGCACGTCCTTGATCAGGACAGCCTCACCGCTGTTGTAAGCAGCGAAGGCAGCGGAAGAGTCCTCCAGCAGCAGCAGGGTGATGGTGTCGGAGACGATCTTGGAGTTATCCCAGCCGCCAACGTAGTTGGGGTTCTTGGTCAGCACGATGCGCTCGGACGGGGTCCAGTCGGTGATCATGTAGGGGCCATTGGACACGAAGGTCTCAGCGGAGGTGCACCAGCTGTCGCCGTTTGCCTCAACAGTTGCCTGCTGCACAGGGCTCATAGCTGCGAATGCGGCCATCTTGTCGAAGTAGGAGCAGGGATAAGCCAGAACGATGGTCAGGGTCTTGCCGTCGTCGCTTGCCTTGACGTTCAGAGCATCGGTATCACCGGCCTGTGCTGCGTCAAAACCATCGATCATGCCCAGGCAGGTTGCTGCGTAGGGAGCTGCGGTATCAGGGTTTGCCATACGCTTGAAGCTGTACTCGAAGTCCTTAGCAGTCAGGTCGGTGCCGTCGCTCCACTTCAGGCCGTCACGCATGGTGAAGGTCCAGGTCAGGCCGTCCTCGCTTGCTTCCCAGCTCTCAGCCTGGCCGCCAATCACTTCGTTGTTCTCGTTGATCAGCAGCAGGGGCTCGAAGATGGTGATGATGGTGTTAGAGGCATCAATAGCGGAGTTCAGAGCCGGATCCAGGGTCTCGGGGTTGGGGCCGTACTGGACGGTGAAGCCAGCGGTGTTGACACTGCCGGTAGAAGAACCAGCAGCAGAAGAAGCAGAACCGGAGGTTGCGGTAGAACCGGACTTGCTGCCGCCACAGGCTGCCAGACCCAGAGCAGCGGCACCCACGCCAGCAACCTTGAGGAAATTACGACGAGAAATGCGTTTCATAATAATTATCCTTCCCTTAAATCAAATTGAGTGTGCCAGGTTCCCCCAGCCTCCTCTATATTCGATCCGGAGCACGGTCTGCCAAAACAACCCGTCCTCCGGAGGAACACGAATAGTATAATGCGTTCTCGCACCGGTTACAAGCCCCAACGGGTGTCTGTAACCATTTCGTTACAATATTTCAGCCGAAAGATGAGATGTATTCATCTTTCAGGAGAATGAAGTGTTTTTACTTCACCTTGTCCAGATGATGGCAGGCTGCCCAGTGGCCGGAGGTGACCTCCTTGAACTCCGGCACCTCGGCTGCGCACTGCTCGTCTGCGTAGGGGCAGCGGGTGCGGAAGCGGCAGCCGGACGGCGGGTTCAGGGGGCTGGGCACATCGCCCTGCAGCACGATGCGCTTGGACTGACGGGCGGTGATGGGGTCTGCCACCGGGATGGCAGAGATCAGGCTGCGGGTGTAGGGGTGGATGCTGTGGGCGATCAGCTCGTAGCTGTCGGCCAGCTCCACCAGCTTGCCCAGGTACATGACGCCGATGCGGTTGGAGATGTGCTTGACCACGCTCAGGTCATGGGCGATGAACAGGTAGGTCAGGCCCATTTCCTGCTGCAGGTCCTCGAACATATTCACGACCTGTGCCTGAATGGACACGTCCAATGCGGAGACCGGCTCGTCGCAGACGATGAACTCGGGGTTCACGGCCAGTGCACGGGCAATGCCCACGCGCTGACGCTGGCCGCCGGAGAACTCGTGGCAGTAGCGGTTTGCGTGCTCGCTGTTCAGGCCCACGCGCTCCAGCAGGGCGATGATCTTATCGTGGCGATCCTTGTCGTTCTCAGCCAGGTGATGGATGTCGATGCCCTCACCCACGATGTCACCGATGGTCATGCGGGGGTCCAGGCTTGCGTAGGGGTCCTGGAACACGATCTGCATCCGGCGGCGGTAGGGCAGCATATCCACTGCGATATTCTTTTCCTTATCAAACAGCAGGTTGCCATCATAGTAGATCTTACCGCCGGTGGGCTCGTACAGGCGCAGCAGGGTGCGGCCGGTGGTGGTCTTGCCACAGCCGGACTCGCCCACCAGACCCAGGGTCTCGCCCTTGCGGATGGCAAAGCTCACGTCATCCACAGCCTGAACGTACTTGCGGTTCTTGCCCACACCGCCGGCGGGGAAATACTGCTGCAGGTGCTGGACTTCAACCAGCGTCTTGTGTTCACTCATTCTGCCTTTTCCCCTTTCTCAAATGCAGCCTTCTGCTGCAGCCAGCAGTAGGTATAGTGGGTGTCGCTGAGCTCGGTGCGCGGAGGCATCTTGCTCAGACAGATCTTCATGCAGTTCTTGCAGCGGGGCGCAAAGGGGCAGCCGGCCGGCGGATTCAGCAGGTCCACAGGGGTACCCTCAATGGGCACCAGACGCTCACGCACCTCGGTGTTCAGCTTGGGGATGGAGTTGATCAGGCCCTTGGTGTACTCGTGGCCCGGCTGGTAGAAGATCTCGTCGGTGGTGCCGTACTCCACGATGTGGCCGGCGTACATGACGGCGATCTTTTCGCACATGGAAGCCACGACGCCCAGGTCGTGCGTGATCATGATGATGCTCATGCCCAGCTTCTTGCGCAGCTCCTGCATCAGCTCCAGGATCTGTGCCTGGATGGTCACATCCAGTGCGGTGGTGGGCTCGTCTGCGATCAGCAGCTTGGGCTCACAGGCCAGGGCGATGGCGATCATCACGCGCTGGCGCATACCGCCGGACAGCTCGTGGGGGTACTGCTTCAGGCGCTTTTCCGGCTCGTTGATGCCGACCAGCTCCAGCAGCTCCTCGGCGCGTGCCCAGGCTTCCTGCTTGTTCTTTTTGGTGTGCAGGCGGATGACCTCCACGATCTGGTTGCCGATGGTGTACACCGGGTTCAGGCTGGTCATGGGGTCCTGGAAGATGATGGAGACTTCGTTGCCGCGGATCTTGCGGAAGTCCTTCTCCTTCATCTTCTCGATCTCGTGGCCGTTGAACCACACGGTGCCGCCCACCAGCTTGCCGGGGTAGGCGGTCAGGCCCATGACCGAGTAAGCGGTAACGGATTTGCCGGAACCGGACTCGCCCACGATGCCCAGCACGTCGCCCTGGTTCATCGCAAAGGAAACGCCGTTCAGTGCCTTGACCTCACCGGCAGGGGTGAAGAAGGAAAGGCGCTCTTCCTTGATATCAAGAATTTTTTCGCTCATCTTCGTTCACCTCATCAATTCTTCAGCTTCGGGTCAAAGGCATCGCGCAGGCCGTCGCCAAACAGGTTGAACACCAGGATCATCACGCTGATCATCAGTGCGGGGGCGATCAGCAGGTGGGGGTAGGTGTTCATGCCCTTGACGGCATCGGTGGCCAGAGAACCCAGAGACGGCAGCGGGGCTGCAACACCCAGACCGATGAAGCTCAGGTAGCTCTCGGTGAAGATGGAAGCCGGGATCTGCAGGGTGGTGGTCACGATCAGGGTGCCGATGCAGTTGGTCAGCAGGTGCTTCTTGATGATACGGCCGCTGGAAGCGCCCAGGGCGCGGGCAGCGGTAACGTACTCGCTCTCCTTCAGGATCAGGATCTGGCTGCGCACGATACGCGCCATGCCCACCCAGTACAGCAGAGCAAAGATGATGAAGATGGAGATCATGTTGGGGCCCAGAGTCTGCATCCACTTGAAGCCGGGCTTGGTGGCCAGACTTTCCAGGGGCTCCTTCAGGGCCATGCCCAGCAGGATGATCAGCAGGATATCCGGGATGGTGTACAGGATATCCGTGATACGCATCATGATGTTGTCCACCCAGCCGCCGGCAAAGGCCGACACAGCACCGTAGGTGGCACCGATGATCAGCACCAGCACCGAGGCGATCAGGCCGACGGACAGGGACACGCGAGTGCCCATCATGATGCGCACCGCAAAGTCACGGCCCATACGGTCGGTACCCAGAATGTGCGGGAATACCTTTTCGCCAGCGTCGATGCGGGCCTGCTCAGAGGCAGAGTACTCGAACGGTGCCAGATTGTTGCTGCCCTTCACCTGCTCGGCGTAGCTGTAGGGCCACACGGCGGGCAGCAGGTAGGCAAAAATGGCAATGGCGATGATGAACACAAAGCTGACCATGGCGATCTTGTTCTTCTTCAGGCGGCGCAGACCGTCCTTCCAGAAGTTGACGCTCTCGCGCATGATCACAAGGCTCTGCTTTTCCTCGTTGCTGGCAGGCAGAAAGTCGTCAGCGTTCAGCTGCAGGCTGAGAGGATTCTTTTTGATGTTTTCCATAACGCGTTCCTCCTTTTTTACTGCAGCTTGATGCGCGGGTCGATGATCTTGTACAGGATATCCACGATCACGTTGGCCACGATGACCATGCTGGACAGCAGGATGGTGGTGCCCATGATCAGGGTATAGTCACGGTTGGTGATGGCAGACACGAAGTCGCGGCCCAGGCCGGGCACGGAGAAGATCTTCTCCACCACGAAGGAACCCGTCATCAGGCTGGCCAGCATGGGGCCGACGTAGGTGATGACCGGCAGGATGGCATTGCGCAGCGCATGCTTGAACAGGATCATGAACTGGGACACGCCCTTGGCACGGGCGGTGCGCATGTAGTCCTGACCCATGACGTCCAGCAGGCTGG
>ERZ827150.4959-NODE-4959-length-11128-cov-6.107469_pt1 | contig 11128 bp, 28 predicted proteins | sample MGYA00519779_ERZ827150 | MGnify/ENA primary metagenome ERZ827150 (study PRJEB31778, sample SAMEA3449267) | human gut metagenome | biome: human gut; feature: human-associated habitat; material: faeces | place: United Kingdom | collected 2010/2012 ...
TTCTTTTCTCATAAATTTCTTCCTCCTATTTATGTTTTAGTTCACAATAGTTACACATCACTCTTTATCTCCTTTAGTTGCTCCATCTAAAAACAACATATAACCTAATATTAAAAATAACCATATTATAAATATTCTCATATGTGCACCTACTTGATTTTAAATATATATCCTCTATTATTCATTTTTTTGATATGTTTCTCTAAATCCTTATAGATTCTTTCTGCTTCTATTCCTATCATTCCCATAACATTTAATTTTGTTTGTACAGAATCCCAAAATTCCTCTATTGTATTATTTATATCTCTAGCTAATACACCTTTTTGAAATTCTTTATCTTCTTCTGTGCATTTTTTTAATTCCTCTAATAAACCAACACTTAAATTAGATTTTTTTAAATCTAAAGGTCTTAATAATATTTTTATCTCTGCATCTAACCCATTTCTTTTTCTGTAAGTTTTCCATTTGTAATAATAAGATTTTGCAGTATACGGCGTTAAATCATACGCTTTTCTAATCTCATCAATTAATAAAATTTTATTCTTGTGTTTATTATTATTTAAATAATCAAAGATTCTTTCTAATTTACTCATACACCCTCCTATATAATTTACTATCATCAAATCTAAAGAAAGCTCTTCTTCTGCCTTTATATTTAACTTCTTCTACTTTTTCTTTTGCAACGACTTTCTTAGGTTTATCTTCTCTTTCTTTCTTAACATAAAGATATATAGCCTCAGCAGACAATTCATTTAATCTTGTATTTTCAACTATGTAGTCAATTATTTCTGATTCACACTTTTTATCTATAAGACTTTCTATTAGCTCTTTAGCTTTTCTTCCGTCTTTTCTTTCTATTTTTTCTACTGCTATGTTTTCTAGTCCTACCCTTTCTTTAATTAGATTCTGTAAAGTTGCTTTACTTAAATTTGTTAACACATAAAGTTTTTTAAGCATTTCTTTTCTATTCATTTTATCTATATTATCTTTTATAAATTTTCTTGCTTTAGTTGTATCATTCACTTTTTATACCTCCTTTTAGGGGAGTTTCCTCCCCATTCTAATTAAAATGGCATCATTTCTTCACCATCTACTGGTGTTATATCATTATAGAAATTATCTTGATTATTTTCTACTTGTCCACCTTTATCATTTTTGCTATTTCCTACAAACTCAAACCTATCTACAATTACATCTGTTGTATATCTCTTTGTACCATCTTTAGCATCGTAACTTCCAGTCTGGATATGTCCTTCTATTGCTATTTTTGAGCCTTTAAAAAAGTACTGTGCTATTGTTTCAGCAGTTTTTCCAAATGCTATACAACTCAGAAAATCACTTTCTCCTTTTTTCATTCTTGCTACTGCTACTGTAAATCTTGCTACTGCAGTACCACTTCCTGCTGTAAAATTTAACTCTGGATCCTTAGTTAGATTCCCTATCAACACTACCCTATTCATTACTTAATCACCTCATTTAGCACTTTCTTTATTTCTTTTATCTGTAAATTTATTAATCCTAACTTCTGTATTATTGTTTTTAAATCATCATTATCTAGTAAAATTTGTTTAGGTATAGCTCCTAATAAACTATCTACAGTAGTGTAATATCCTAGTGTACTCCACGCTTCTTTACCGATATTTTCTTCTTTTGTTAATTTAGATTCTTGTACTATTCTCTTACCTTTTAGAATAAAACATTTACTATCACTTTCTATTTTGTAATCACCTATTGTTATTTTCATCTTCCATTCCCCCTATGGATTAATCGCTTTAACATCTTTATAATAAATTTTTGTTTCCATCGCTCCAGGCTCTTCTATCAGAAAATAATATTTTCTTGTAATTATTATATTTTTAGAAAAATTAAATTCTACAGTTATAGTTCTTGTCTCAATATCTACCTTTTCAAATCCATCTTTTATATATCTAAGCAACAATAAGCAAAATTCTTTTTTATTCATTAACTATTTCCTCCAATTTAAATTCAACTCTTTCTTGTTCTTCGGTCCATTTCTTCACTGCTATCACTTCAACTATTTGGCTATCATCTTTATACGCTATCCCATTTAAAGAATCTAATATTACCTTAATGCAATTATCGATATCTGGTTTTTTAGTAGGTAATATAATATTATCCTTACAAGCTAATCTCTTTGCTTTTGTATAGCTTTTAGGTATTTTATAATAAGCAATTATCTTTGCTTTTATTGGCCCTTCTAAATACTTTCCACATTGTTCTTTATAGTTAAGCCTTACCCAATTTTCATAATTTACTGTATCTTTAGGAGTTACTGCATGTCCATTAAATACCCTCGGTCTTGCTTTTCCTTTTATCTTGCCTTCAACTATTATCAACTATTTATCACTTCCTTATCTACCTTTATCCACTCTCTGCCATTCCATATGTCCATATCTACCCAGCCTTTAGCAAGAATATCTGTTTTCTTAAAGCTCTCTTTATAATTCTTAAATTGTACTGTTATATAATGCTTTGTTATTATTGCTATTCTTCCGTGTTGCAGTCTTTTAGTTCTCTCTTCTTGACATGAAACTCTTACTTTATCTCCAATTTTCATATTAAACCTCCTAAATTCCAAACTCTTCTTTTAATTCCTTTAAAACTTCAATAGTGTTATAGTATCTCTGCTCTATTAAATTAGGATTTTCCAATATTAACTGCTTAATATTATCTTTAAACTTCCTTGTAGATTCTAATTTAGAATTTATATCTTCTTCAAATTTATCTAAATTACTGAAATACTTACTATCTACTGAGCCACATTTAGCAACTTGTCCATTCTTTGAATATTTGCTCATATTTCTCCTTTTTATCACTTGATTTTCATTAATATATGAGAATAGGAATATAAAACTATTGCGAATTTACTCCTATTCTCTTTTATTTATCAAATTGCCCACATCAGCAAAATGATTAAGGTAACTTTCTTATCTTACTTATTCTTGCTTTTTGATTTGTACCACCTTGTTGCTTTATATAACTCTTAGCTAAATCTATACACTCATCTTCATCTTTCCCAGCTGTAATAAATTTCTTTAAGTCATTATGTTTGTTTATAAAAGTTACTTCAAATAGCATATGTATACCTCCTTAACATTCTTTAATTTAACTCTATTTACTTATCTTACTTCTCCGACTGCTATTGCTAATATTTCCCCTTCTTTGCTTATGAAATAGGTTTGCTTAGTCCAACTCGGCTTAAATGCTTTAGTAATATCTCTTTGTGGGACTATTATCTTAGGATCATAATCAGTTATAACTCCCACTATTCCACTTTTGTATGTTACAATTTCAATTCCTGTATTTCTTTTTATAACTTCATCTATCTTTTGTTGTTGTTTATCTGTTATGTCTTTATCTTTAGTTTCAATTTCAAATATAGATAGTTGTCCTTCTAGTAGCATTTTCATATTCTCCTAACTATTCTTTAACTCTACTCTTTCCCAGGTTATTCTAGATCTTATACACTCTATTTCTAACCTTAAGTTATCTATAGCATTTAAACACACATAATAACTATCTTTTGCTATATCTCTTTCTAGTCTCAGCCTAGCAACCTTTTCCTCACCTTTTGCTAGGTCATTGATTAGTGTTGCTGCTTGTCCTTCTAACTTTAGTTTTAGTATTTCTTTCCTTAATGCTATTCTATATAAATTTTCTGTATTATCTTTCTTTAGTGCTAATTGTTTTAACTGTATATTGCCACGTCCTAAAGCTGCTATACATTTATCTAATTTCTCAAATAACTCTTGTGAATTCATATTACACCTCTTTTAATAACTCTGAATCTTCGTATATATTGCCTATAACTTCATATTCATTATCAAGAATATTAGCAAACGGGATATGCATTCCTTCAATAATTCCCTTAATTCCAAACATTCCGTATTTATAATTAACTACTCTATTTATTTTTCCAACTGCTTTGTGAGAGTATTTAATTATATCTCCCTCATATACTCCTTTTCCGTTTTTGTCCTTTAGCCCTGTGTATTGATTTAATTCATAATCATATAATACAGAACCATTGTTTCTATAAATATCAACTCCTAATTCATCAATAGTTATAATAATATCTGATAAATTTTCAAACTTATTTTCATCTGAGTTCCAAACTCTAAATTTAATATTTCTCATTATTAACCCCCTACACAACATATTTTCCTCCCATACACACCTTAATAACATCCTCCTTGACATATTTATCGTTATGAAGTTGCAACGTCTTTATGAGCCTATTAAATGCCTTCTCGCTTATCTGTAGTATTTTGTTTATTTCTTCTTTAGTTAAATAATCTTTGTCGAATAGATTTTCTAGCTTGTCCTGAAGTTCTAATTTTAATTTTCTATCCAGCTCTTTATTAAAATGAACACCTTTTTTATGGTCTCTATGATGTACATAACACAAATCTATTAAATTCAATTTACAGTTTATTAAATTTGAATTTTGCGACCTTTTAACAATGTGATGAGATTCTATTCCGTAGCTTGTACCACATATTTTGCAATATCTAGTCATTTATGTACCAAGCTCCACGAACTTCATCAAATCCAAACCAATAATCATATTCACATGATTTACTACAAAATCTTACGTCGTATTCACCTTTATAATGATCTTCATTATCTATTTTTTTATATTTTGTTCCATTACAATACTCTATTTCTTTCCCTTCTTCATATGCCTTAAACGCTTCCTGGAATGTATATTCTTTTCTTTGTAATTTATATTTAGTACTGCAACTAAAAGTATGTATACCGTATGCTTTCCCTTTTTTAAAAATTATTGATATACCGCCATTTTTTTTATATATTGCTACATAATCACTCTCCCACACTTCATCTTCTTTTATATTTGCTATAACTTCTGTAAATGTTAATTCTTTCATTGTATCTATCTCCCATTCTATTATTTTATATCCTTGTGTCTTATCTAAATCTAATCTTGTTATTGCAATTCCATTTATAAAAAATGAATAACTTGTTCCTTCTTTGAATATATCCCATTTAGTAAATTCATGTGTATATTGACCTCTTTGCCATGTTATTCCTTCTCTATCACATTCCTTTAAAAAATCTTTTGCTTTTTCTTCTGTATTACAATGTACTGCTATATTTCCTTTTTTAAATTCTTCCCAGTTAAAATTTTTCATTAAATATTCCTCCCAATTTCTCTTTTTTAAACTCTTGAACATCAACTTCTTTAATATTTGGTTTCTTTAATCTATAAATATCGTTGTAATCTCTATATCTTTCTAATAAATCAGCTTCTTCTACAGTCTTTATGTTTTTATTTAGACTTTGTCCAGTTACACATATGCATCTATTACAAAATTCATATATTCTTCCTTTATCTTCTTTTTCTAGAATTACAAATCCAGTATTTTTGCATAATTTACAGTTTTCAAAATTTTCTTTATATACTTTTCCTCTCATGGCACTTTCTTTATACTCAAGTAATTTTGCTATTTTAAACTTTCCTGTTTCTTGCTTTAAATAAAGTTGAGCCATTTCTCTAGCAATATCTATGTGTACTCTTTCAAAGTTTTTATACCAGGCTGCTAATATATCTTTATCGGTAGGTGCTTCAAAATTAAAAAGTTTTCCTAAGTATGTTGCATATTCAACAAATTCATTTTTAGTCATTTAAAACGGATCCTCTCCTTTCGCTATTCTTTCTTGTATTTCATTTTTACCTTTTTCATTTTTTATGCCTTCCGTTTTCCAATTCTCTAAGATTCCTTTAAGGTAAGAATAAGTTCTCTTACCTCTCGAGTTTCCAATCTCTATAGCTTTTATTAGCCATTCTAAAGAATATATTTCAATATCAGCTAACAATTTATCTAATAGAGTTTTATTTAAAGTTCCATAACCATTGTTGGTCCAGGTGGACGACAATTGACGACATATGTCTTTTTTATTCTCTATCTCTTTCTCTATCTCTTTCTCTATCTCTTTCTCTATCTCTTTCTCTCGTGAATGTTCGTCCGAATTTGTCCCAAAACTGTCCGGACATTTGTCCACTTCTCCTAATAGTAATTTCTTTTCTTCTTTTATCTTATTTCTATATTCCCTTTTTCTATCAGCTTCTGAGCTACCTTTCCCTATTAAGCTTTGAATATCTAGCATATAAATTGCTCCGTTATCTAGCACTTCAATCAACCCTAATTCTCTAAATATACATAAAGCTTTATCAACAGTATCAACATTATGGTTAGTAATTGTAGCTATCATTTTAGGACTATAAGGAATATTTTCTTTGAACATCAGTTTTCCATCTGTCTTTAAAGATTTAAGATAAAGTTTCATAAGTATATCTGAATATAAATATCCATTATCCATAGCTTGTAAAATTTTCATATCTTCTGTTTCATAGAAGTTTTCTTTGATTTTTAAGTAATAGTATTTTTTATTATCAGCCATCACTTACCTCCTATGATTTCATTAAAAATACTCTCTTTTTAGTAGTATTATTTTTAATAGATAACCCTATTATGTTTTTATTTTCATCATATGCTATTTTTTCTACTTCAAATTTATCGCTACAAGCTTTTTTCCCTTTAGAATCCCTAATATTGCAGTCTGCTGCATTAACCCATATAAAAGGGCTTGTATATAACTCTCTTCCTATTCCCCAGTTAAAACATGCTCTTTTAAAGCTATCAGAAGCTTGTCCTTTTTCCTTCTCTGTATTAGATTCTGTTCCTGTATCTTCTTTACTGACCCATTGTAGTTTTTCTGAATCCCAAATACTCACTATACAATTAGCATTATTTCTTGTATGTTCTCTTTTCCAGTTCAATGCTCCTACTGTTTCATCTAAGATGTTCATATCGCAACGAGCGTCCTTGTACAAAAGTAATATACACCCTTTCTCTGTTACACTTTGTACCCTTACGTCAATTTCACTTTCTTTTAATGTTCTGAATTTTAAATCCATCAAAAACCACACTCCTTATCAAATCCTAACTTATGATCCTTATTTAAAATATCTAAGAAATGTTTGTAAATTTGCTTCGCTTCATCTTTCCAGTCATCTTTATCTAAATAAAAACTATAAGATTCACTACAAAAAATATCAGCTTTCCAACCACCTTTGAAAAATCTAATAGTAAAATCATTTGTATGACCGAAATAATCAAAAAAAGCGTGATGTTCTGTATTATCATTTATTGATATTAATAACTCGATTAATTTAAATAAAATATTATCCATAACTACCTCCTAATCAACCTTTATTGATATACTTTCTTCTTCTTCTATTCTTACAAATGGAAGTATTTCTCCAGTTTCTTGATTAACTCCATTTTTAAAGAGCTTTTTTAAATCAGTTTTATTTATCTCTTCCTTAACTCTTATGCAGCTAACTTCATTATTTTTTAGATATTCTAATAAGCTATTTTCATCTTCATATATCCATTTAGTAGCTTTTCTGCTGCTAACTTTTCCATAAGGCGTGGATAACTTAAATTTCTTATCTTTAGCCTTTTCCTCTCTGTAGAATTCTTCAAGTAAGTAGTTAAAATATTCTTTATCTTTAGCATATTGGTCCAGTTCTTTTTCCTTCCAGGCATTAATTCTATTAATTTCTTCTTCAGCAACTGTCTTTATTTCAGTTTCCTTTTCTGCTATTGCTCTTAGCTTTCTAAAGCACCAAGTGGCACTCTCTAAGCTATCTACCTTAAACCCTTCTCTTTCTTCTTCTAATGTATTATTTAATAATGTATTATTCATTTACTTATCCTCCTTAAAACTAACTATTAATCTATCATCTATATCACAGTAAGTTACGTTTGAAATATAAAAGTCTCTATTATCTTCATCATATAACTTAAATCCGTGCTCATTTAATGCGTTTATAATAGCTACTAACATATTTAATAAAACCTCTAATGTTTTCTTCATATATCCTCCTACAACTCACATATAGTTTGTCCTGTTTTTATGTCATAAATTTCATTGTTGTCTAAATCATAACTCTTACTTTGGTTGGTAGAGTAATGAGCTATTTCTTTTTCTAATTCTATTGATAAAGCTGATCTTAAATCTTCTCCAGCAGATGTTCTCTTTTGTACTCTTGGTACAACATTATTTACAATGTCTAAAATTAATCCCATAGATATACCTCCTAAACTTTAAAAACTTCTTAGTAAAATAACATTTATCTTTTGTAATAAATCTTATTGCTATCATAGTAAGCACTACACATATAAGACCTATTAACATTTCATAACTTATCTTTAGTAAAGCTAAAATATAAATCCCTGTAGCTTCTAAAAAACTCATTACATCACTCCTTATAAGCTTCATATAACTTCTTTTGTTCTTCTACTATCTCTTTATCTCTAGCTTTACTTAACAGTAATGTTCTTATGTCTCCTATTCCGTACAAGTCTATAGCTTGTTCAAGTTTATCTTGTATAGACATATTCTAATCCTCCAACTCGATTTGAAGTTTTGCTAGTTCTATAGCTAATTTATATGCCTTTTCATGCTTGGTATCTTTATGCTTTTTCTCAACTGCTTTTTCAAATTTTTCTATATCACCTTCAAAGCAACCACATCTTACATATATTTTTTTATCTTTAGTTCTGAAAAATGTTGTAGTATCATCTCTGGACCCTATTGCTCCTATTTGTAAAACGTGAGTGTCTTTATATACATCAGCATTACCATTAATATCAGTACTGTTATATAACCAAATATCACCATGTACATAAGCATTACCAGATACCCTAGTATAATCATATACCATAGCATTACCATATACCTCAGCATTACCATATATCCAAGCATAACCATCTACCCTAGCATTACCATATACCATAGCATTACCATATATCCAAGCATCTCCAAAAACCTTTGCGTTATCATATACCCAACAATAGTCATATTGACTTAAATTATCTTCTTTCTCTATATATCCACCTAAATCACCAGCTTTAACATCTCTAAAATCTTGTAAAGCTCTAATTCTAAAAAGTTTTACTCCCCTGAAATTTATAGATTCATTTGTTATTTCATATTTTTTCATTTCAATTACCTCCTACTTACTAATACATATCCTTTACAAATCTCTATCCTGTAACCTCTGTATTCTTTTGTTATGCGTATCTTATCTTTAAAATCTTTATAAGGTATTGCTATACAAACTAATCTCCCTGTCATTTAATACCTCCTTAAACGGAATAATAGCTATATTAAAATATTTTGTTGTTTTCTTATTTAATTAATAACAACTTTCATTATTTCTCCTTAGTAACTATTAACCCCATGATACTAGCTATCAAAGCTATTAGACTTATTATTAATGCAATTAACTCCATTTGTTCCTCCTAATTCTTAAACCGGAATAAGTGTTATATTATAATGCTTTTGTTGTTTTCTTATTTCATCAATAACAACTTTATCAATTTCTTTGGAATCAATTTTCAAAGTTACATACTGCTCTTGAACTGGTACTTCTTGAGCAGTATCTTCACTCTCATATCCTAATAACTCACTATCATTTAAAACTACATAAATATCTAACATAGCGTTAGTTATATTTTTTAAATGTTTTTCCTCACAACTCTTACTCTTGGTTGCTAAATAATCAAATTGCTCCTCTAACTTTTTTCTCATTTCTTTATTAGTCATTTAAACTTCCTCCTTTAATAACCTTTCTATAATATAAGCTTGTCCCTTACCAGTAACCCTTGTTGTTCTATAAGTGAATACTTTTCCTTTTGCTTCTTTTGTTCCCTCATTCACTTCAAAAAGACCTTTGTCAATTCCTATTTGCTTTGGCTCTGTAGACTTTAGAAATATTAATCCCCATTCTCTTAACTTCGCCCATAATCTTTTTTCACCAATAACTATATTTTGCTTACTAGCAACCTTTGCTACTTCTCTTACAAGTAAACTATTTTCACTTGCCGCTAATTGATTTATGAATCTATTCTTTTCTTCAAGCTCTTTGTCTTTAGATTTTAATAGTTCATCTTTCCTCTTTAAAGTATTCTGAGCTATTAATAAAGCTTTTGCTAAAATATCTTGTTCAGTTTCTTCTTCATTTATAGGAATATATCCACCAGTCTTTCTTATCTGTGGTAATACTTCTGATGTAACCCATCTTTTGAATTCTTTAGCTTTTGGCATATCACTTCTAAGTATTAATGAATAAAATCCACTTTCGTTAACTATCCAACTTTCTTGCTTTCTCCCTAATTTATCTACGATAGGATATTTTGTCCTGTCATCTTTATCAACATGTCTAACTATTGCTTTATTAGGTTCGTTATACTCTAAAACATCTGCAACATCTTTGCCAACTAACCATGCTTCTCCATCAATATCTATTCCTCTTAAACTAAGTCCTAAGTTTCCATTAGTAAAAACTTGAATTTCATCTTTTAAATATGGTACTACTTGTCCTCCAATATTCATTTGCTTTAAATCACTCATTTATATCCTCCTTATTTTCAACTTTTCCTACGAAAGCATAAAAATTTATTTTAGGTGTATTCTCAATTGCGTCCTCAATGCTTTTATATCCACATTCATTTATTAAGAAGTTTTCTATAGCCTTCATATCCATTTAAATCACCTTCTTTAAAATCTCAGAAAACTTCTTTTCTTCATCACTCATTATTTAGCCACCTTTCTTATTTCCTCTTCCTCTCTCTCATAAAGCTTTGCTAAGATCTTTAACTTATCATCAGAAATCTTAAACTTCTTTTGTTCCAAATTGATAAGTTGTCTCCTTGAAATATTTAATTTTTCAGCTATCTTATTAGCTTTAAGACCACTTTCCAATCTCATCTCTCTAAGTGTCATTTATCCCCCTCCTCTCGCACATTTATTTTAACAAAGTTTCTCAAATTAGAGAAACTCCATTTTCTGATATTTTCGCCGAAATATTTAAATTATTCTGCTTTTTCTACATAAATATGCCTTTCTCTTTAATTACCTTCTCTTTTTAGTGAAGTTTTGAGAATAAATTGTCGTAAAATATTTTATAAATTAAACTTCAAATAACTTTACAAAAATGTGAAGTTAATATATGATGTATTTGAGACTAACTATATGAAGTCAAGTCTTTTTTAGTAAGTTTCTTTAATTATTA
>ERZ827150.4965-NODE-4965-length-11120-cov-34.295075_pt1 | contig 11120 bp, 10 predicted proteins | sample MGYA00519779_ERZ827150 | MGnify/ENA primary metagenome ERZ827150 (study PRJEB31778, sample SAMEA3449267) | human gut metagenome | biome: human gut; feature: human-associated habitat; material: faeces | place: United Kingdom | collected 2010/2012 ...
CTGGCGCACCCCTTTTGAGGTCTTTTTCGGTGTTGCACTTGCTTGACAATCTACCATTGTCCCTTGACCCTTTTTTGGCTGCCCGGCTTGGTCGCGCTTCCCTTACTTGTCTATTCCCTGCGCTTTGAGGCGCTCTTGGCGCTGGTTCAGGCGGCGCGCCCTCTGCCCCATCGCTTCCACCTGCTCCATGAACGCTTTCACTTCTTCCTCACTCATGCCCTCAAACAGCGCATCCGCCAGGTCATCCGCCATCCGCCGTATCGCCGTGCGGTACTGCATCGCTTTCTCCGTCAGATACACCCGCCGAATCCGTCGGTCGAACGTATCCACTTCCCGCCGCACAAGCCCTTTCTTCTCCAAGCCCTGCAGGCTGCGGGTCGTCGCGGCGCGATCCACCGTGTACGCCTCCGCCATCTCGTCCTGCGTGCGCCCGTCCTGCTCATACAGCAGCGCCAGATACAGCACGTCCGACGAGGTCAGCTTCTCGTCCAGCAATTCCCGGTTCAGAAACAGGTTCATCTGCCGAAACAGCACAATCACGGATTTATCCACGCGCATGGATTGTTCCTCCTCTTCGTTGTCACAACCCATTGTAGCGCATTTTTATTGACGTGTCAACAATGTAAAAGGAATTTCCATCATTTTTTCTTGTTCCACAGCGCAAATCCGGCGGCACACAGCGCCAGCACGAAGCAGCCGCTGCTGTATATGGACAAGCCAAACACCTGCGGGCCGTTTCCTGCAACCGCGCCGCCGAAGATGAGCAGCCCCAGCGACAGCAGCATCAGGCAGAGCTTGCGCACCATGGCAATAACGAGCTTGCGGATGTCCTCGCCCGCGTGATGCTCAACGCCGAGATTCGCCTCGCCCTTCAAGCCTGTGCGCAGGATATCCGCCAGCAGCGCGGGGATTTCCAGCGACTTCCGGCTGCTCTCGTAGATGGCGCGGGCATCCTGCGTCAGGAGCGCACGCCAGTCCACGTTGTCAAACATCTGGTCGCCGATGCGCGCAGTAATGACATTCATGATGTTCAATTCGGGGCTGAGGTCAGCGACGACGCCCTCAATTGTCGCCAGACCGCGCGCAAGCATCGTCAGGCTGCTGGGCATGGCGATGCCGTTCGTCTTCATGACGCTGGTCATGTCTTCGAACACTTCCGCCAAGTCCATCGTGCCCAAATCCGCCGAGCCGTACTTATCCAGCATAGCCTCAATGTCGCGGTAGAGCTGCTTTTTGTCCGCCGTGCCGTGGAATTCGCCCAGCCCCAGCACCGCGTCGCGCACAAGGGCGATATCGCCGCGCGCCACGCCGACAATCGCGTTGCCGATGAGCTTGCGTTCCTTTTCGTTCAAGCTGCCCATCATACCCATGTCGAGCCAGACGATTTTGCCGTCGCGGATGCGGATGTTGCCCGGATGCGGGTCAGCGTGGAAGAAGCCATCCTCCATAATCTGCCGGACGTAGTTGTCCGCCAGCTTCGCGCCGATTTCCGCGAGGTCGTAGCCCGCTTCCACCAGCTTGTCGTGTTCGTCGATGCCCATGCCGTCGATGCGCTCCATCACCAGCACGTTCGTTGTGGTGTACGCGCGGTAGAGAATCGGCGACGTGACGAACACGACGTCCTGATTCAGCGCGTGGAAACGCTCCAGATTCGCTGCTTCGGTCTGGAAATTCATTTCTTCCTGCGCAACAACCCACATTTCGTCCAGCACCTGATTGAAGTCCACCAGACTGCCGGCGGGGGTGTATTTCAGCACCTTGCACGCCTGTTTGAGCAGGATGATATCGCGGCTCATGACCTCGTGGATGCCCTCGCGCTGCACCTTGACAACGACGCTCTCCCCGCTTTTGAGGATGGCGGCATGTGCCTGCGCGATGGACGCACTGCCCAGCGCCTTCTCGTCAAACGACGCGAACACTTCCTCCATCGGGCAGCCGTAGGAGGTTTCCACCACGCGCTGCACCTGCTCAAAGGGCATGGGCGACACGTTCGAGCGCAGCTTTTTCAGCGCCTCGCAGTAGTCCCGCGGCAGAATATCCGACCGCATGGAGAGGATTTGCCCCAGCTTGATGAACGTCGGGCCAAGATCCTCGATGATGGCGCAGAGTTTTTCCGGCGTGATGCCGTGCAGGATGTCATGCTTGCGCACCACGTCCACAATTTCGCGCAGGCGCTGGCGATTCTGGGCGATTGTCCGCTCCCGCTCCGCCTGATTTTCGCCGCGGCGGTTCTCGTTTTTCTGCGGATTGTCACTTTCGGGCTTGTCCGCCGCTTCGGTAGGGATTTCCGGCGTAACCGGCTGCTGTTCCTTCTCTGTCATATGCTGTCTGCCCTCAGTTCTCGGTCGTCTCGTCGGATGCCGAATCACCGGATGCCGATGCCGCCGTCTTTTTCGTCGCCTCGCGCGCCGCAATGTGGGCTTTCAGTGCCTCCAGCTGCTCGTCGGAGAGCGAATCCACCGCCGAAATCACATCATCCGGCGGCGTGACAATCGTCACATTCTCGCGGATGGCATCCTTAATATTGTGCTTGAGTTCCTCGTTGAGCACCTTGCCCTGTTCAATGGTCAGTTCGCCTTTTTTGACCAGTTCATTCAGCACATCCGCGCCCTTTTCCTTCGTCACCGCCGCGACCCCGACGCCCGCCAGAATCAGCTTGCGCAAATTTTCGCCCAAATCCAACATAAACAGCACTCCCTTCATTTCGCCGAAATCGGCGGATTGTTTGCATTTTGATTTTCGCGGCAGACAACTGCCGTTTCTATGTTGATTCGCCGCGGAGGGGGCGCATTCCTGCAAGGAGGGGGATTTTTTCGCCTGACAATTTGGGGGATTTGTATAGGGATTGAAAATGCGCCGCTCTGTTCGAACGTCATATTGCCCACGTTTTTCTTTCTTCCCCCTTGCACAAATCCCCCGCGTGATGTACAATAAAACCGAAGCGTGATTCACGCAAGAGTAGGAGGAGGAAACACTATGGCGATTACCACCCGCGCGTTCGGCACGACCCAAGACGGTCAGAACGTGACGATGTATACCTTGACGAACCATTCCGGCGCGTCCGTGTCCATGCTTGACCTCGGCGCGATTGTGACCAATATCCTCGTGCCGGACAAGAGCGGCAAGCTGGCGGACGTTGCCCTCGGCTTCGATACGCTGGCGCATTATGAGGGCGGCCACGGCGCGATGGGCGATACCATCGGGCGCTTCGCGAACCGCATCGGCGGCGGCTGCTTCACCCTCGACGGCACGGAATATCACCTCTACCAGAACGACGGCGAAAATACCCTGCATGGCGGCAAAGCCGGCTTCCAGAAGAAGGTCTGGCAGGCGACGCCCGTCGCGGGGGATACGGTGGATTCCGTCAAGTTCCACTACGTTTCCGCGGACATGGAGGAGAACTTCCCCGGCAATCTGACGGCGGACGTGACCATCTCGTGGGACGACGACTGCAACCTGACGTTCCACTATCAGGCGACGACCGACAAGGCGACCGTCATCAACATGACGAATCACACCTATTTCAACCTCGCCGGCTATGACCACGGCACGGTGCGCGACCACGCCATCTACATCGACAGCGATGTGGTGACGGCGGTGGACAGCGGCCTGATTCCGACGGGCGGCTACATGCCTGTCAGCCAAACGCCGCTTGACCTGCGCGAGGAGATGCTCATCGGCGACGGGCTTGACTGCATGAACGAGTGCGTGCCGATGCGCTACGCCAAGGGCTACGACTGCAACTACGTCCTGCGCAAGGGCAGCGCGATGGGGCTGTGCGCGTGCGTGCACCACGAGGAATCCGGCCGGACGATGGAGGTCATCACCGACCAGCCCGGCGTGCAGTTCTACACCGCCTGCACCACCGATTACGCAGATGGCAAGGGCGGAATGCACTATCTGCCCTACTCCGGTCTGTGCCTGGAAACGCAGCACTACCCGGACTCCCCGAATCACCCGAATTTCCCGACGACGACGCTGCGTCCCGGCGAAATCTACGACACGACGACCATCTACGCCTTCCGCGTCGATGCGTAATCCAAAGTGAACTGATGGCGGAGCGGCTTTTGCGGCTGCTCCGTTTTTTTTTGCACCCCAAACCGTCTTTTCGCATAGGCTGAATCGGGGTGAAAACATGACCATCGACGAATTTCTGACGAATGTACGGCGGATTCAAGCTGCTGATCCGCGCTACCGATTGGGGCGCGACGGCTCGGACGGCTACTGCGACTGCATCGGGCTGGTCATCGGCGCGATTCGCCGCAGCGGTGGGCAGTGGCGCGGCATCCACGGCACAAACTGGACGGCGCGCAACGCCATGCACGACTTGAATCCCCTGCGCGGCGCGGGGCAGCTCCAGCGCGGCGAACTCGTTTTCCGCGCGCATGAACCGGGCGCAAAGGGATACGCCCTGCCGAGCCGATACGCCTCCTCCGCCGACCGCCGCGACTACTACCATGTCGGCGTCGTCATGCAGACGAACCCGCTTCGGATTCTGCACTGCTCCAGCGGCGGCGTGAAGGCGGACACAAGCGCGACCCGCTGGCAATTCCACGGGATGCTGACGATGTTCGCGGGGCGGATGGGGCTGATGCAAATCGGCGATTCCGGCGACGCGGTGAAAGGCTTGCAAAGCGCACTGATGGCGGCGGGATTCCCCCTGCCCCTGCACGGTGCGGACGGCGATTTCGGCGCGGAAACCGAACAGGCGCTCCGCCAATTCCAGCAGAAAAGCGGACTTGACGCATCTGGTGCGGCAGACGCGGAAACGCTGGCGGCGCTTCGGCTTTTGAATGGATAAACAAGCAGGGCAGTCCGCTTTTTATGCCGACCGCCCTGTGTTTTGATGCAATTTTGCTGATTATGCCAGCTTGTCCGCCGCCGCTCGGCACGCCGCCAGCGCGTCGTCATCCGGCGCGTCCTGGCAGATGACCGTATCGACGATGTTCAGCCCCGCGTTGTCACGCTTCCAGATGTCCATCCACTCGCCGCCGCCCCAGCCGTAGCTGCCGAACAGCACCACCTTCTTGCTGCCCAGCACGGGCGCAACCGCGTTCCACATCGGCTCGAACTCGTCCTCTTCCAGCTGCTCCGCGCCCATCGCGCTGCATCCGAAAGCGAACGCGTCGTAGTTCGCCGCCTTATCGGCAGTAAACTCGCTCGCGGTGAAGAGATCCGCGTGCGCCTGATTCGCAATGGCCTCCGCCATCTGCTGCGTGTTGCCCGTGCCCGACCAATAAATGACTGCAATCTTGCTCATGAGAGAAACTTCCTTTCACAATTGAATTATGCGCGAACGGTCAGCCGTTCAAGCGGCCATCCGGCGCGGAAAAGCGTCTGGTATGCCGCGCGGCACGCCTTGTAGCGCTGGAAAATGCGCATCGCTTCGCACTCGTTCGTGTATGCCTTCCAGCATCCGCTGCATCGGCAGCCGCGCCCGCCGTCGCGCATGAACGCGATGACGTCGCTGAGAGGATAGCCGAGGAAGACGCCGATTTCGTGCGGGAAGCAGGGCGATTCCGCCAAGCGCTGCCGCAGGAACGCCAATGCGCCATCGGGTGATGTGTCCCCGTAGCCCATTGCCTTCAAGAACGCCTGAACATCCGCCTGTGCAAGCAGCGCCGCGAGTGCCTCCTGCCGATAGACGTACACCAGCGCGCGCTCCTGCTGCACTCGCAGGATGGTCAGCGACACGCCGCGCGATTCAAGCGCTGCCTGCACACACCGGAACTCCGCGCGAAAGCCCGTCGCGTCCGCGCAGGACGAGGTGAACAGGCTGCCGACCTTCATATTCGCCAGCGTCGGGGAGCCGTGGTCAATCAGCGCGCGTTCCAGCATGATGGTGTCCTCCTGTGTGTTAGTTTTGGCTAACACGGATATTTTACAGGATAATGGGTGGTTTGTCAAGTGGAAAAGTTAGTGAAAGCTAACTTTTGACGAAAAAGTGCGCGATGGGCGGAATTCGCGACATTGAGCGGAAAAGGAAAACGAAAAAGTAACGAAAAAGCTGCCTCCGATGCGTTCAGAGGCAGCCTGCTTGTTTTTTGGGGATTACACCGTCCCGCACGCATCCGCGTAGAACGCGTTCATCGCGTCCTCCGTCGGGAAGTTCGCGACGTACATCATGTTGCCCATTGCGCCCGACAAGGCGTCCGGCACACGGCCGACCATCTTCATCTGCGCGGCGTACTTCGTCATCAGCTGCTCGTGCGACAGACGGAAGTGCTTGCCGTCGCGGCGGCCCGCAAACGCGCAGAAGGCGTGCTCACCCTGCGGCATCAGCGTGCTGTCATAGGCAATCATATCCGCCCAAATCTTGTATACGTCGGTCGAGTTGGCAAAATTCATCATGTCCGGCGAGAAACCGCCGCACGGCCGCATGTTGACCTCCAGCGCAACCACGTCACCCTTCTTGCCCATCGACGGCTGATCCTCGGTCAGGCGGAAGAACTCGAAGTGCACGAACCGGCTGCGCACGCCGAAGGACTTCACCGTCGCGCGGCCCGCCTTGCGGACATCATCGTGCAAGTCCTTGACGATGTAGTACACGGAGTTGTCGTCGTTGTTCACAATGTCCATGATAGAGACGGGACTGACGTTGCCCGTCTCGAAAATCGGCTCGCCCTTGCTGTTGATGATGGCGTCGTAGCTGTTGACTTCGGCGTGGATAAACTCCTCCATAATATAGGAAAATTCCGGCTCTTTGACAATGAGGAAGTGGCGGAGGTCATCGTCGCTGGACAGCTTGTAGGTGTGGGACGCGCCCACGCCGTTATCCGGCTTGACAATGACGGGGTAGCCGACTTCGCTGATGAACGCTTTGCAGCCATCGAAATTATCCACCATATGGTAGCGCGCCGTCGCGATGCCGACCTTCTGGTAGTATTCCTTCATCTTGGACTTGAACTTGATGCGCGGCATATCGCTGACTTGGAAGCCGCTGGTGATGTGGAAATCGGTACGGAGCATGGCGTCGCGCTCCAGCCAGTATTCGTTGTTGCTCTCCAGCCAGTCGATACGGCCGTATTTGCTGATGAAGAACGCGACGGCACGGTACACCTCGTCGTAATTCTCCAAGCTGCCGACCTTGTAGTATTCGTGCAGGGCGCTCTTGAGTTCGGGCAGGAGGGTATCATAGGGCTGATCGCCGATGCCGAGGACGCGCAGCCCGTTATTGCGCAGCTGACGGCAGAACTGCCAGTAGTTGACGGGGAAATTGGGGGAAATGAAAACGAAATTCTTCATGGTTTGATTCATCCTTTTGAGATTTATTGCGGTTTATTTTTGCCCGTTTCTTGGCAGAAAACGCAAGGCACACAAACTGAAAGCAGCGATAAAAATCAACAAACTTTAGCGGGACGGCGAAGCAGTCCAGAGGGCGACCGCAAAGCCCTCTGGTCGCCTCCGCAGAGGCGAAACCCCTGCAAGGGTTCAAGGGGAATCCCCCTTGTCACAGGATATGCGGGACATGATAAGCCACTTGCTGATACCACCAGTCCCAGTCGTGCTTCACATCGTAGCCCCAAATGTCGAACCAGACGTGAATGTCCTTCTGCGCACAAATGTCGCGCAGGCGGAATGTGCTCTCCGGCACTTCCCACGCGCCCTGCCCGACGACAACCACCGCCTTGTGGTCGTTGTACAGGCGAATAAACGGGTGGTCGGGCGAAATGCCGGCGAGATAATCCACCGGGGAATTGGCGTACACCAGCTCATCCATGTAGCCGGGGAAGCCGTATTCGCTGGTGTAAATGCCGCTGAGCGCCAGCAGCCCGTCGAACGTCTCCGGGAAGCGGAAATACAGGTTTGCCGCGTGCGTCGCGCCCAGGGAACAGCCGAACGCAATGATGCCCGGCGTGCCGTCCCAGCCATTGCGGTCGTTCGTCATGGACTGGATGAACGGCGCAACCTCGCGCACGATGTAGTTCATCCACGCTTCATGGCGGCGGATGCGGTCGTGCGGGTCGTAGGTTGCGGAGTACGTCTCCTTATCCAGCGTGTCGATGGAAAAGACCATGCACTGCCCGGATTCAATCCACGGTGCCCATGCGTCGGTCATGTGGTAGTTCTCGAAGTCGAAAAAGCGCCCGTCTTGGCAGGGGATGAACAGCACTGGGCGGCCGGCGTGGCCGTACACCTTGATTTCCATCTCTCGCCCGACGGAGGGGCTGTACCATTTGGTGTAATATGTCTGCATGGGTTGCGCCTCCTATTATTCGCGATTGTAGAACAGAATGTGCATGAAGAAGGGAATCTGCTCTTCCCAGCAGGCTTCGCAGTGGTCGCCGTTGGGGACGATGCGGCTCGTCAGCAGCACCTGCTTTTCCAGCAGACGGCTCGTTACGGCGGCGTACTGCTTGCGCATGTTGTCGTGGTGCGCCATCTCGCGCGAACCGTAGTCCATATAAATCACGGTGTCCGGGGCAAATTGCGCGTCGCGAATCAGGCGGTCAAGGCTGCGCGTGGCAAACCAGATGCTCGGCGAAAGGCACGCTGCGCGCGAATACACGTCGTTAAACGCAGTCACCGCGTACAGGCTCATCAGCCCGCCCATGCTCGACCCTGCAATCCACGTCGTTTCGCGCCCCGGAAGCGTCGGGTACTTTTCGTCAATCATGCCTTTCAGCGTATGCGCGAACCAGTCCATCGTCGTGCGTCCGCGCCCGCGGATGTAGCCGAGCTTCGGGTCTTCAAACGTGAAGGGGGAATATTCGCTCAGCCGCCCGTTATTCGGCGAATGGTTGCAGTCCACCGCGACGACAATCAGCGGCGTGTTTGTCGATTCAAGATATTCCTTCATCCCCCAGCACTTCCCGTAGGTCGCGTCGGAATCGAAGAAAACGTTATGGCCATCGAACATGTACAGCACAGGATAGCGCGCTTCGGGGTTCTCCTGCGCCTCGTCGGGGACGTACACATAGACGTTGCGTCCTTCGCGCCCGCTCAGTTTCGGGATGGGGGTTGTCCATTTTTCAATCATGATGCTTATTCCTCGGTGTTGGTGTCGGGAAATGAAATTTTCCCAACGATAGTGTAGCACAGCGCGAAACAGAACTCAACCGTTTACACCGGAAAAAACAAAAAAAGGGCATTTTCGGCGGACGCAAGCGAGGCAACAGGCAGTTGCTTGCGCAGGAAAAGCGAATGTGATATAGTAAAGATGAGGTGATGACACATGCCGTTTGATTCCCAGCAGTTTTTGCAGGAATTGCAGGCGATAATGCAGCAGCAGCGCCCGCCGCGCCCGGATTCATACAGCGTCGCCGACAGCGCAGTGCAAATCCACCCCTATATGGAGGGCAAAGAGCCGCGCCACGCTTTCCCTACCTTCCTCGACGACCATCAGGTCATCCTGTTCGGCGGCGGCATCAGGATTTTTGATACGCAGAAGGGCAAATTCGTGCAGACCATCAGCCGCCTTCGCAATGCGGAAATCGCGCTTTCGCCCACGAAAAGCAAGATTTTCCTTGCCAACGCAACCGCCAAAGACGTGGTTGTGTGTATCCTCTACGAGCGAATCGACGGCGTTTTCACCGAAAAGCATCGGACAAGTATCAAGGGTGTCAACACGGACGGCGGCACGCCGTGTTTCAGCAGCGACGAAAAATACGCGTATTTCTGCACGGATTTCCACCGCGTGTGGCGCTATTCGGTTGAAGACGGGACGTGCGCGTGCATCTACGAGCGCGAATATGCCGACCAGTTTCTCAATCTGGATGTGTACGCCGACCAGCTGCTCATCATGGTAGGCGCTTCCCGCGCCATCGACCATCGCGGGATTGACGTGCTGGACAAAGACGGGCATTTCCTGAAGTCCCTGCGCTATCCCGATGGTCAGGAGGCGCGCAGAACGGTTGAGTATGCCAAATGGCTGAATGCGGATGAAATTCTGATGATTTTCACGCGTTCTTACACGGAACCGTACGATGATTATCAGGTGCTTTCGTGGCGCACCGCCGCGTCGATGGAAGGGACTGCCGCGGATGACTGGAAGGTTGAGCGCACCGGAAGCAACTTTTCCGAGATTTTCCTCTCGCCGAAACGGAACTATGTTGCGTATGTATGGTTCTACATGGGCAACGACAAGCCCCGGTACACCATCAGCGTGCACCGCATGAAGTCACGGCAGAAGGTGTGCGAATTTAACGTGAAGCATCTTTATTATATGGATTTTGCTTTTTCGGATGACGACCGGCACTGCTTCCTCTGCGCGGGTACTTGCTATCTTGTGGATTTGCCCGCGTCGGATGAAATTTAAGGTAACACCGCACAAATGAGGTGGTCGGCTGGCGAATGGATTTTTCGTCAGATGCAAATGCAAATTTCGAAGGTTTACTGGAGGTAAATCGAGAAATTTGCATGCCGCAGATGGCGGAAAAGGCATCGCCAGACGCGCCGCCGAATTGTGCGGTGGTGCCTTAATTCTTCTGCACGTTCGGTGGATTCGGACGGGGCAACAGGCAGTTGCTTGCGCAGGAAAAGCGAATGTGATATAGTAAAGGCGAGGTGATAATACTGATGGAAGCCAAGGATGTGCTTTTGAAGCTGCGGACAGAACACGGACTGTCGCAAGATGCACTTGCGGAGGAGCTGTTTGTGACGCGCCAAGCCGTGTCCCGCTGGGAAAGGGGCGATACCCTGCCGAACACGGAGACACTCAAACTGCTCTCGAAGCTCTACGACGTCTCGATTAACACGCTGCTCGGTTCTCCGCGGACGCTGATTTGCCAGTGCTGCGGCATGCCGCTCGACGACACAACCATCAGCCGCGAGCCCGGCGGCGCATTCAACGAGGACTACTGCAAGTGGTGTTATACGGATGGGAAATTTGCGTACAGTTCGGTGGAAGAGCTGCTGGCGTTTTTGGTGCCGCACATGTCAAATGATGCGTGGCCGCCGGAGCAGGTGCGCGCGTATTTGGCGGACATGCTACCGAAGCTGAAGCACTGGGCGAAGTGAATCAGGCAGATGAAGGCAGCAGGGCGGCGCGTTCTGCTGCTTTTCCGTGCTGCACCGGGATGGGCGGTCGCGCCCATTTGGCGCGACAATGTGCAGCAAGGTGGAAAGAGCAGCTTGGGGGCGCTCCTGCGGGAGCGCAAAGTTACTGGCAGGGACGCTTC
>ERZ827150.4966-NODE-4966-length-11120-cov-9.046182_pt1 | contig 11120 bp, 9 predicted proteins | sample MGYA00519779_ERZ827150 | MGnify/ENA primary metagenome ERZ827150 (study PRJEB31778, sample SAMEA3449267) | human gut metagenome | biome: human gut; feature: human-associated habitat; material: faeces | place: United Kingdom | collected 2010/2012 ...
TTCGCAGCAGGTGAGGTGACCGGCGGCGTGCACGGTGCAAACCGTCTGGGCGGCAACGCTGTGGCCGACTTTACCGTCTTTGGCCGCATTGCAGGCCAGGCTGCCAGCGATTACGCTGCATGAAACGCCTGACCCGGCTGCAGAAAAATCTGCTCTTTGCGGCAGTGCTCCTGCTGGTTGCAGTGGTGCTTTTCTGGGCACTGCGGGGCCGCAAACAGGGAGAAGCGCTGGTGGCGGTAGCCGATTTCGGCGACGGCGTCACCGAGACCATCCCGCTGGACAAAGATTACGATTATCTGTACGATGTGGGCGATTACGTTGTGCATTTACAGGTAAAAGACGGTGCCATCGCCTTTCAGGACAGCCAGTGCCCGGACCATGTCTGTGAGCAATTCGGCTGGCTGAACCAGAAAGACGCCTGGGCCGCCTGCGTCCCCGCAGGGGTATATGTCCAGCTCTATGCGGCGGATGACGCTGCGGTGAAGTGAGCAGAAAACGCGGTAAGTAAATCGAAAAAGAGGCTGTTCCACTGGAAATTTTCCGTGGAGCGGCCTCTTTTTGCGTGCTGAAACGGTAAAAGGGCCCGTACCAATGCCGGTACGGGCCCTTTTGCAGGGGAGAAACAGAGGTTATTTTACATATTTGCCGCTGCAGATGTTTTTGCAGCAGGCGCTGACGGGGAACCAGCAGCAGTCGCGGCAGATATCCGCCAGCATCTCCGGAGTAGCCTTGGCATCCATGGCCCGAATGAGGTCCTGATAGACATAATCCTTTTCTTCCAGGCCAAAGTATTCCACGGTCTTGCGGTCGTACCGCTTTACCTTTTCCTGGGTGTCGCACAGGTCTTCGCCCAGCTTGTTGGGGCAGCAGGAGCAAAGCGTGTCGGTGGAGAACGTGAGGTGGATCCGCGTCCCGGGAACCTCCCGCAGTTGGTGGACTACGTCGTTCATGTGCTCCACAAAGGCGTCGTCGTAGCCGTGGCCGGAGTAGCCCTGGGTGCAGAGCAGATGGTGCGGGCGGAGTACGATCATGCCTTGAGCCCCGGAATCCGTTTCCGAATGTTCAGGCCGATGGCGCAGGCCAGCACAGCCTTGATGATGGCGGTGGGGATAAACGGCAGCACGCAGGCGGAAATAGCCACGGCCACGGTGCTGTGGGCCACGATAACGAACAGGAGCACACCGACGATGTAGTTGACCACGGTGCCCACGACAACGGCCAGAGGGAACGCGCCCTTAAAGGCATTGCGGTGCTCCACGCCCAGGCCGATGATATAGGCCATGAGAGGGAACGAGATGAGGAAACCGCCCGTGGGGCCGACGAATTTGTCAATACCGCCGGAGAAGCTGGCCAGCACGGGCACGCCCACGGCACCCAGGATCAGGTACACGAGGCTTGCCATGGCGGAGAGCTTGGAGCCCAGCACCACAGCGGCCAGGGTGATGGCGAACGTCTGCATGGTCATGGGGACGCCCAGGGGCATCGGGATGGAGATCTGGGCCATCACGGCGATGACGGCGGCGAACAATCCGGTGTAGCAGATATCGCGGACCGAAAATTTCGAGCTTTGGGTGTTTTTGGCAGCTGCCTGACTCATAAAAAATCCTCCTCTATTTGCGGCCCGCTGTTTTGGACGGGCCGGGAACATCGCATAAAAACTGCGCTTTGCCCCGTATTAAACCAGAAATTCCCGGGTGCGTCAACTTTGAAATATGCAGCAGGTTTACAATTTGGAAAAATCCGCCTGCCGGGCCGGGTTTCGGGCAGGCGGCAGCGGTGCTCCGGGGGCAAGAACCGGGAGAAACTGCCGGAATATTTGTCAAATATGCGTGAAATGAAATTTGGACGCTTGTTTAATTTCCCGAAATGCGATACACTACCTTATAACAGACACTTCTGCGGGAGGGGGATCTTGCCCCCCGCGCCGCACAGCGAGGAGGAAAAGCATGATCTGGAAAAAGAAGAACGCGGCCATGCAGGGGAACGACCCCTCGGCAGCGGCTGCAAACGATAAGACCGCCGGGAAGCTTGCCGGGGCCAAAGCATTTGCCCGGAAGAACTGGAAATGGCTGGTCCCGGCGGCGGTGGTCGTCCTTGCGGGAGGGGCGTTCCTGCTCAAGCCCGCCAAGGACAAGCAGGCCAATGTGGACACCAGCTATGTGGAAACGGCGCCTGAGGAGCGGGATGTCTCCAACTCCCTCAGCGGCACCGGCACCCTGAACCCGGCCAATACTTACACCGTGAAATCTCTGGTGGACGGCAAAGTGCTCACCGCTGATTTTGAAGAGGGCGACACCGTGGAAGAGGGCACGATCCTCTACACCATCGACAGCTCCGACGCTTCCACCAACCTGGAAAAAGCGGAGATCGCCCTCCAGCAGGCCCAGCGTAGCTACGATAAGACGGTAGACCGCCAGTACGTCCGTGCTGAGGTGGCGGGTACTGTCAGCAGCCTGAAAGTGGCCAAGGGCGATGAAGTGACCAGCGGCCAGGAAGTGGCCGTCATCCGGGATAACTCCAAGATGATGCTCAGCCTGCTCTTCCCGGCGGCCGACGCCGCCAACTTCTCGGTGGGGCAGAGCGCGCAGGTGGTGCTGGACGGCACCTTTGAGACGCTGGACGGCACCATTACCGCTGTGACTGGCACCGATGAACTGAGCACTGGCAACCTGCTCACCCGTACGGTGACCATCGCGGTGCGGAACGCGGGCGGCCTGACCACGGCCCAGGCAGCCACGGCCAGCATCAATGGCGTCAGCTCCATTGCCTCCGCCACCTTTGCCTATCAGGCAGAGCGTACCCTGACGGCTCCCTCTTCCGGCACCGTCTCCGCCATCAATGTGCAGGAGGGCAGCGCGGTGGAAAAGGACGCCATCCTCATTGAGCTGACGGGCGATGACCTGACCGAATCCGTCCAGTCTGCTTCGGAGACCCTGCGCAGTGCCGAGATCTCGATGCAGAATATGCAGGACACGATGGCCAACTACACCATCACGGCCCCCATCAGCGGTACCGTGATCGAAAAAGACGTCAAGCAGGGCGACGCACTGACCTCCGGCACCAGCCTCTGTGTGCTGTATGACCTGAGCTACCTGGAAATGAGCATCAATGTGGACGAGCTGGAGATCGGCTCCCTTTCCGTGGGCCAGAAAGTGCAGATCACGGCGGATGCGGTGGCCGATAAGAACTATGTGGGCACCGTGACCCGTGTCTCGATGAAAGGCAACTCTTCCGGCGGCACCACGACTTACCCCGTGACCATCCGCATCGACTCCATCGACGGCCTCCGCCCGGGCATGAACGCCAACGCGGAGATCGTGGTGGCCGAGTCCACCAGCGCCCTCTGCGTGCCCAACGCGGCCATCGTCCGCGGCGGCTATGTGCTGGTGACCAAGGATTCGCCCAGTGCGGCCAATGCGGACCCGGAGATGGAAGCTCCGGACGGCTATGTCTATGTGGACGTGAAGACGGGCGTCAGCGACGACGATTACACCGAGATCCTCGACGGCATCACGGCGGAAGACACGATTGCTTACGATCCCAACTCGGTGAGTGACAGCTACTATGATGACGGAAGCGGTTTCTATGATGACGGAAGCAGTTCCTTTTGATGAGGAGGGCTGAACATGAGCGCTCTGATCGAATTTGATGAAGTGTGCAAATACTACCAGATGGGCGACACGACCGTCAAGGCGGCTGACCATATCTCCATGAAGATCGAAAAAGGGGAGTTTGTAGCCATTGTCGGTCAGTCCGGCTCGGGCAAGTCCACCTGTATGAATATCATCGGCTGCCTGGATGTGCCCACCCAGGGCACCTACCTGCTCAATGGCCGGGACGTGGGCAAGATGAACCGGAACGAGCTGGCCGCCATCCGCAACGAGATGCTGGGCTTTATCTTCCAGCAGTACAACCTGCTGCCCAAGCTCAACCTGATGGAAAACGTGGAGGTGCCGCTGGTGTACGCGGGCGTCTCCCGCGCGGAGCGGCACAAGCGTGCCAAAGAGGTGCTGGAAAAGGTGGGCCTGGGCGATAAGCTCAAAAACAAGCCCAACCAGCTTTCCGGCGGCCAGCAGCAGCGCGTGTCCATTGCCCGGGCTCTGGTGCGCAACCCGCCCGTCATCCTGGCGGACGAGCCCACCGGCGCTCTGGACAGCCACACCGGCCGCGAGGTGCTGGGAATGCTGCAGGAGCTCCACAATGAGGGCCATACCGTGGTTCTCATCACCCACGACAATTCCATTGCCGTGCAGGCGGAACGCATCATCCGGCTGGAAGATGGGCGTGTCGTCTACGACGGCGACTCCCACGCCCCGGAGGCGGTCGTTCAGCCCACCCTGCTGCCGGAGCAGGAATCCCAGACCGAGGAGGCACAGGCATGATCATTGAAACTTTCCGGCAGGCCATCCAGAACGTCTGGAGCAACAAGCTCCGTACGTTCCTGACCATGCTGGGCATCATCATCGGCGTCATGGCGGTCATCGTCATCGTGGGCCTGGGCAACGGCATGACCAAGAGTATGCGGGACAGCTTTTCGGCCATGGGCACCAACACCCTGTCTGTCAGCATCTGGGGCTACGGCTCCCGCACCGCCTCGGTGGAGGATGTGTATAAGATCGCGGATAAGAACAAGGAGCTCATCTCCGCAGTCTCGCCCCAGATCGATTTCAGCAACAACACCCCCAAGGTGGGCACCACGACCTACCGCTACGGCACCAGTGTTTACGGTGTGGACGAGCACTACGCCGAGATGAAAAACTATACCCTCGCCCAGGGGCGCGGCCTGCAGTACATGGACATCAAGGACAACAAGCAGGTCTGCATCATTGGTGATTACCTCAACCGGGCGGCCTACGGCGGCAACGCGGTGGGCCAGACCATCAAGCTGGGAGCCTACAAGTTCCGGATCGTGGGCGTGCTGAACGCCAAGGTGACGGACAAGAACCTGCAGCAGGGCTCCGACGATGACTGCATCTATCTGCCCTACACCACGGCCATGCGGCTCTCCAACCAGTCCAGCGCCAAGAACTTTGTTGCGATTATGAAGGACGAGAGCCGCGCCAACGAGGCCAAGGCGGTGGTGGAAAGCGGCCTGTACGACCTGCTCAAGAGCGACAACGCTTATTACATCTACAGCGCCAGCGAGTGGCTGGAGGAGATGAACGAGATGATCAACATGGTCATCATCATCCTTACCGGCATTGCCAGCATCTCGCTGCTGGTGGGCGGCATCGGCATTATGAACATCATGCTGGTGTCGGTGACCGAGCGCACCCGGGAGATCGGCATCCGCAAGGCACTGGGTGCCAAGGAGCGGGTGATCCTGTCGCAGTTTGTGGTGGAAGCCGCCACCACCTCCGCACTGGGCGGCGTGCTGGGCATCGTCCTTGGCTATATCGTGTCCATGGCGGCAAACCGCATCCTGCCTATGATCTCCAGCAGCATTGATGTGACCGTCAGCCCCTCGTTCAACTCCATCGTGGTGGCCTTTGGCATCTCGGTGGGCATCGGTGTGCTGTTCGGCTATCTGCCCGCCAAGCGCGCTGCAAGGCTCAACCCCATTGAAGCGCTGAGATATGATTAAACCTCTTACCGCTTCGGTCTGGCTTTGCCAGCGCCTTGCGGAGCTCCCCTGATAGGGGCAACAACGACGACCGCCGCCAGTGGCGGATGAAGGGAGGAGTTGTTGGGGCCGCGGCCAGCAGGATGCAAGTGCAAGGCTTTGCACGAAGCAGATGCTGGGAGCCGCAACCCGGAATACATTAGAAACTATTTTAAGGAGGATTTTCCATGAAAAAGCGAATCCTTGCATTTCTGCTGGCGGTGAGCATTGCCGTGTCGATGCTGGTGCTGCCGGCATCGGCAGCGGGCAACGCCAACACGGCGGTCCAGCTGTCCATCACGCTGAACGCGATGGACAGCAGCCAGCAGGCTGCTCTGAACGCTGTGGTCACCCGCGGTGCACTGGCCCGGATGCTGGTGTCCTACTCCACCTACCGCGAGAGCGTGGGCTCTCAGGGCACGGTGGGCACCTTGTTCACCGACCTGCCCGGCACTTCGCCCTATGCCCCCTATGTCCGCATTGCGGTGCAGAACGGTTGGATGAACGGCTACACCGACGGCTCTTTCCGGCCCGACAATGCCGTGACGCTGGAAGAAGCGGTCACGGCCATCCTCAAGCTGATGGGCTATAAGATGACCGACCTGAGCGGCTCCTTCCCCAACGCACAGCTGAACAAGGCCAGTGAGCTGGGCCTGCGCAATCAGGTGGACCGCAGCCAGGGCGAGGTGCTCAACTACGAGGAGTGCGCCCTGCTGTTCTACAACGCCCTGACAGCCAACACCGCCAGCGGCAGTGCCTACGGCAGCAGCCTGGGCTTCACGGTCTCCAATGGCCAGGTGGATACCTCCAGCGTCATGCTCAAGAGCCTGAAGGGCCCCTTTGTGGCGGGCGATACGGTCCAGCTGCCCTTTGTTCCCAAGATGGTCTACCGCAACGATAAAGCGTCGGAATCTGCGGAACTGAACAAATACGATGTGTATTATTACAGCGAGAGTTTACAGACATTGTGGGTCTACACCCGCCGCGCCGCTGGCCGCATCACGGCAGTTTCGCCCAGTGCCAGCGCCCCCACCAGTGTAACGGTGGCAGGCACCAGCTATACGCTGGGTTCCTCTGCGGTGGCCTCCCAGGTGTCCTCCCTCAACGGCGGCGGCGTGGGCGAGGTCGTCACCCTGCTGCTGGGCATGAACAATGAGGCTGCCGGGATCGTGACCGGCGAGGAAGCCGACAGCGTGTTCTACGGTGTCGTGCAGACCGCCACCCGCAGTCTGGTGGAAGAGAACGGCGCGGATGTTCTGCAGAAGGTCTCCGTCATGTGCACCGATGGCATTGCCCGCACTGTGAACGTGGACAAGAGCCTGAACTTTCCGCAGGGGTGGCTGGTAGAGATCAAGGTCACCCCGGAGGGCGAGAGCGTGGAGCACATCGATGACCGCCGCGTCAACGGCACCATCAATACCAATGCCACTGCGCTGGGCGCTGCCGCCCTGGCCGACGATGTAGAGATTCTGGATACGACTTCGGAGGGTGTGGCTGGGACGGTTCGTCCCAGCCGCCTATCGGGGGTAACACTGAGTGACCTCGATGTCCGCTACTATACCGTCAACGATGCCGGACAGATCGACCGGCTCATCCTGAACGATGTGACCGGCGACCTGTGGAGCTACGGCGTGCTGGACGATGTGAAAAATCTGGCCATGAATTATTCTGACCTGAAGAGCCTCGTCACCGGCATTGCGGCGGGAGATTCCGCTTCCGGCACCACGACCACGACAGGCACCACCACCGGAGCGGCCACGGGCGGCACCGACGGCTCCGGCTCTACCTCGGATACCACCACCACTGTGACCGGTGCCACGGCGGTGGACCGCCTGTCCAACCTGCTGGTGCCCACCACCAGCGAGATCCTGTGGGGCATCGTCTCGGGCGATATCCTGAGCACGGCCTGGCAGAAGCTGACCAGCAACACCGGCTCCCTGATGAGCATTGGCTTCCAGCAGATCGCGGAGATCACGGGCACCCCCTTCAAGCAGATCTTTAACTACATCGGCGGCGGGGCGACCTATATCTGCTACGTCAACGGCGCGGTGGCCAGCTACACCACGGCCATCAAGTATCCGGTGCTGGCGGGCGGCATTGCCGTGCGGCAGGAGACCACCGGCTCTGTCAAGGCCATGATGCAGCTGATGCCCCTGAAGATCGACAAGGTCGGCGCGGCCTCGGTGCTCTCGGGCAATGAACGCTACGAGATGGCAGACAATGTGCAGGTCTACCTGTGGTACAAGGGCCAGTATTACCCCACCAAGCTGGCTCAGGTGGATGCGGACGGCTACCAGCTGACCGGCTGGTACGATAATTTCGGCTGCGCTGCCGGAAAAAAGGTCCGCGTCATCATTGCGGTCAAGAACGACTGATGCTTTATTACAGCGGCCTGAGCCGCACACTGCGGCAGCTGCGCTGGGTGCTTTACCCGCGCCGCTGCCCTTTTTGTGATCGGGTGCTGGGGAACCGGTCTGCCTGCCCGGACTGTGCCGATGGGCTGGCAGAGCTGCGCCGTGCACCCTCCATGCGGCTGCGCGGCTCCGAGCACTACCTGGGGCGGCTGGATGGGGCAGCCGCGCCCTACCGATACACCGGCCTTGTCCGCCGCGCGGTGCTGCGGGCGAAATATCAGGGCGCGCCCTGGGCAGCTGTGGAGCTGGGCGTGGAGATGGCCCGCCTGCTCTTTGGCAGCGAGATCAGAATGTGCGGCTCTGAGCCCCTGCCCGAACCGGTGCCGGGCCTTGACCGGGGTTACGACTGCATCCTTCCGGTACCGGCCTCCAGCAAAAAGCGCGGCTACAATGTGCCGGAGCGGATGGCACAGCCCCTTGCCCGGGCGGTGGGCGTGCCGGTGGTCACGGACGCGCTGACCCGTGCCCGCTCCACCCGGCGGCAGGAGGGACTTTCCCTTGACGAGCGGCTGGCCAATGTGGCGGGTGCTTTCCGGGTGGCCCGGCCGGAGGCTGTGGAGGGAAAGCGCATCCTTCTGGTGGACGATGTCCTGACCACCGGAGCCACGGCCTCGGCCTGCGCGCAGGCTCTGCTGGATGCCGGTGCGCAGAGCGTGTTCGCTGTGGCACTGGCCACGGTGGAGTTTCCGCAGCCGGTGGGCAGCACAACGGCCATTGCCGAAAATGAAGAAGAAATTTGAAAATAGTGCTTGACAAAACACCATTCTTCGGGTATACTGATTGAGCTGTGAGCGACAAGCTCGATCAGATGTCCGGGTGTAGCGCAGTTTTGGTAGCGCGCTTGAATGGGGTTCAAGAGGCCGTGAGTTCGATTCTCGCCACTCGGATTGAAACAAGACCGACGATTTCAAAAGAGATCGTCGGTCTTGATTTTTTATTCGGCTGTTTTCGGTGCGCTGTCCCGGAGGGGCGGGCACCGCTGCAAGGAGGGCGAGTCTATGAATGCTGCACTGCGCCGGGATGCGGATGTGATCCTTCGTTCCAGCCTGAACGCTGTTCTGCCGGATGAGGCGGTGCGCCGCGCGCTGCGGGATCTCCGGCCCGGGAAGGGCCGGGTGCTTCTGGTGGCGGCGGGCAAGGCAGCCTGGCAGATGGCACACGCGGCGGTTGAAACGCTGGGCCGGGTGGATGGCGGCGTGGTCGTGACCAAGTACGGCCATGTGAAAGGTGAGATCCCCGGTGTGGCTTGCTATGAGGCGGGCCACCCGGTGCCGGATGCAAACGGTTTTGCGGCCACCCAAAAGGCGCTGGAGCTGGTGCAGGGGCTGACTGCCGGGGATACGGTGCTGTTCCTGCTTTCCGGCGGCGGCAGTGCGCTGTTCGAGCAGCCGCTCGTTCCCGGGGCAGAGCTGCAGGACATCACGAGCCAGCTGCTGGCCAGCGGGGCCGACATTGTGGAGATGAATACCATCCGCAAGCGGCTCTCCGGTGTGAAGGGCGGGCGGTTCGCGCAGCGCTGTGCCCCTGCGCAGGTGTTCAGCATCGTGCTGAGCGACATTCTGGGGGACCCGCTGGATATGATCGCCAGCGGCCCGGCGGTGCCGGATACCTCCACCTGCGCCCAGGCGCTTGCCGTTGCCGAAAAGTATCATCTGGCACTCTCAGCACAGGCCCGGGCCCTGCTGGCGCAGGAAACGCCCAAAACGCTGGACAATGTGACCACCCGGATCACCGGCAGCGTGCGGGAGCTTTGCCGTGCCGCGGCCAGCGCCTGCCGGAATCTGGGATATGAACCGGTTCTCCTGACCGACCAACTCTGCTGCGAAGCACGGGAAGCAGGCGGCTTTCTTGGCTCCATTGCCCGCACTCAGGCAGGGCAGGGGAAAAAGCTGGCCTACATCGCGGGCGGCGAGACCATCGTTCACCTGACCGGAAAAGGGCTTGGCGGAAGAAATCAGGAGCTGGCCCTTGCGGCTGCGCCTGCCATTGCCGGGCTGAACGCGGCGGTGTTCTCTGTGGGCAGCGATGGCACAGACGGCCCCACCGATGCCGCCGGCGGCTATGTGGATGGGGATACCCTTGCCGCGCTGGAGGCCGGGGGCTGGAGCGGATACGCTGCTTTGCAGAACAACGATTCCTACCACGCCCTGAAAGCAGTGGATGGCCTGATCATCACCGGGGCAACGGGCACCAATGTCAACGATGTGGCGGTGGCCCTGATCGGGGAAAAACACCGCCTGTGAGCCCGGAAGTTTCCCCGGAGTGGTGATTGCATTCCTCCGTTGAGTATGTTATACTGAACAGCGAACTGAATAGAAAACAGCAGGTGCGTACCGCCCGCGGCTCTGGCCGGGGGCAGGCACGTTAAAAGGGAAGCAGGTGCAAATCCCGCACGATCTCGTCACTGTGATAAGGGAGTTTACCGCCAGGGTGCAGCTGCACCGGTCACTGGAACGTATGTTCCGGGAAGGCGGCGGTGGATGTTGAGCTTTCAGCCAGGAAACCTGCCCGCTGTTGGTACGGGGGCGTAAGTCCCAGATCACGAGGAATTGGTTGTACCCAAAAAGCCTGAAAAAACTGAAAAGGGCCTTTTTGCTTTGCCGTCCCGCAAGCAGAAAGGCCCCTTTTGTTTTGCCGGGCACTCTTTCCTGTACCTTCTGTTCAGCAAAAATCATGTTCAAAAACAGGAAAGGAACGAACAAAAATGAGAAAACGCACCATCCACAAAGCAGCGGCCGCTCTGACCGCTCTGGCCCTCTGCGCCGGTGTACTGACCGGCTGCGGCGGTGCCGCAAGCAGCACCACTGCTTCCAGCACGGCAGGATCTGCTGCCAGCAGCGAGGTTTCCGGCGAGGAGGCTGACGAATTGGCCGCAAAGAACGTTGCAGACCTGATCGATGCCATCTATGTGCAGGAGCGCACCGATGACACCGATGCCCAGTGTGAGGCCGCCAAGGCCGCATGGGATGCCCTGACCGATGCCCAGAAGGAGCTGGTCGAGGGCGAAGAGGCTGACCCTGACTACTTTGGCCGCGACACCGGCGATGCCTCCAAGGACGACAGCCGCAATCAGGACGACATCGGCGAGAATGAGCTGCTGGTGG
>ERZ827150.4973-NODE-4973-length-11111-cov-4.404305_pt1 | contig 11111 bp, 11 predicted proteins | sample MGYA00519779_ERZ827150 | MGnify/ENA primary metagenome ERZ827150 (study PRJEB31778, sample SAMEA3449267) | human gut metagenome | biome: human gut; feature: human-associated habitat; material: faeces | place: United Kingdom | collected 2010/2012 ...
CCGCCTTTGCACTGGCTCAGGATATCGGCGTCACCGTGGCGGAGGCCAAGGCGTACATGGACCGCTATTTCGAGACGTACAGTACCCTGCGGCAGTATATGACCGACGTAGTGGCGCAGGCGGAGCAGGACGGCTACGTGCAGACCATGATGCACCGCCGCCGCCCCCTGCCGGAGCTGAAGAGCAGCAATTTCAACCTGCGGGAATTCGGCAAGCGGGTGGCGCTGAATATGCCGGTGCAGGGCAGCGCCGCCGATATCATGAAGCTGGCGATGGTGCGTGTGCATGACCGGCTCAAGCGGGAGGGCCTGCGTGCCCGGCTGCTGATGCAGGTCCACGACGAGCTGATCGCCGAGTGCCCGGTGGAGGAGCAGGCGCAGGTGAAGCGCATCCTCACGGAGGAGATGGAACACGCCGCAGCGCTGTCCGTTCCCCTGACGGTGGACGCCCACTGCGGAAAAAACTGGCTGGAGGCGAAGGGATAAAGCTATGAAGCACATCAAGATCGTACCCATGGCGGCGGAGCATTTGAACGACGTGGCGGCGCTGGAGTTGGCCTGCTTCTCCCGCCCCTGGTCCCGGCAGATGCTGGCCGAGGAGCTGGACAACCAGTGCGCGGCCTTTTTGGTGGCGTTGGAGCCGGAGACGGAGAAAGTTATCGGCTACGCGGGATTGCTGGTAGCCGCCGACGAGGGCTATATCACCAATGTAGCGGTGGACCCCTCCCGTCGCCGGCAGGGCGTGGCGGCCCAGCTTTTGCAGGTATTCGACAACTTTGCCCGCGGCAATCAGTTGGCGTTCCTGACGCTGGAGGTGCGGCCCTCCAACACCGCGGCTATCGCGCTGTATCAGGACTTCGGCTTCCGCGAGGTGGGCCGCCGCCGCAACTATTACGACCTACCCAAGGAGGATGCCCTGATCCTGACGAAATACTACACGGAGGAGGCAGCGCAATGAACATATTAGCTTTCGAGTCCTCCTGCGACGAGACAGCGGTGGCCGTGGTCCGGGACGGGCGGACGCTGCTGTCCGACGCCATATTGTCCCAGGCGGATATGCACGCCCTCTACGGCGGCGTGGTGCCGGAGATCGCCTCCCGCAAGCACGTACAGGCCATCGCTGCCCTGACGGACAAGGCGTTGGCCGACGCCGGACTGGCCAAAAAGGACATCGATGCCGTGGCCGTCACCTACGCACCGGGGCTCATCGGCGCGGTGCTGGTGGGCGTCAGCTTTGCCAAATCCGCCGCCTACGCGCTGGGTGTGCCCCTGATTCCGGTGCACCATGTGCGGGGGCACATCGCCGCCAACTATCTGGCCTTTCCGGAGCTGGAGCCGCCCTTCGTGGCGCTGGCCATCTCCGGCGGCAATACGCTGATCGTGGATGTGGCGGACTACACCGACATGCAGGTTCTGGGCGCTACCCGTGACGATGCGGCAGGCGAGTGCTTCGACAAGGCCGCCCGTGTGCTGGGTCTCCCCTACCCCGGCGGCAAGCCCATGGATCAGCTGGCTCAACAGTCGGCGGGCGGCGTGTACGCCCTGCCCCGTGCCCATGTGGACGGTGCGCCGCTGGACATGAGCTTTTCCGGGCTGAAAACCGCCGTGGTGAATCTGGCCCACAACGCCCAGCAGAAGGGTGAGCCGCTGGACGAGCCCGCCCTGGCCCGGGACTTCACCCAGGCCGTCAGCGACGAGTTGACGGAGCGCGCGGCGCTGGCGCTGGAGCAGACGGGCCGCAAGGTGCTGGTGGCAGCGGGCGGCGTGGCCGCCAACTCCATCATCCGCGCCGACCTGCAAAGGCTGTGCGAAAAGCGTGGCGTGAAGCTGTATCTCCCCCCGCTGAAATGGTGCGGTGACAACGGCGCCATGATCGGCGCGCAGGGGTATTACGAGTACATGGCTGGCGTCCGGGGTGACATGACCCTTAATGGCTACGCCACCATGGAGCTGGACAAGGTGGTTTTTTGAGGGTATTGCGGATTTCCGCACGTCCAAGCGGCGGCCTGAGGGCAGGCCGCCCTACGCACGTCCACAAAAGCGCTTGACATTAAAAAAGGCTCTGGCCGTTGGCCAGAGCCTTTTTTACTCATTCATACACATCCACATACGTGCCGTCTCGGTACACCTGCACGGCGGTGATCCCCTCCAGCGACCGCAAGGACGTGACGATGCCACGCAGCATCTGCTCCACCGTGTCGGCGTCCACCGCGTCCAGCTCCTCCGACGGGAGGTTCAGCTGACACACGCCGTCCTCCACGCGGGCGGTGATGCCTGTGACCCCCTCTGGGATCAGGGCCTGCAGGCCATCCTCCGTGGGGCCATCCATCAGCGCCGCGATCACCACGTCCGCCGTGGACTGTCCCTCGTACTGGGGCAGCAGCCGCTCCTCCGGCGTCAGCGTGCCGTCGGCGTCGGGGAAATACAGCTGGGCCGTCAGCATCCGCACCACGTCGTCCATAGAGGTCAGCAGCACGTCACTGGCCAGAAACAGGTTGCTGTCCCGATAGGCCAGCTCCTGCCCGTTGACGGTGATACGCACGGCATATACGCCCTCCAGCTGGGTCAGCGACAGCGCCACGCAGTAGTCGGCGATGGTCAGCGCCATGCCGCTGAGCTGGCTGTAGCTGCCGGAGAAATCCACCCACGCGGTACCGCCCTTTACCTCCACGGAACGCAGCGATGTGCCTGACGGAACAGGGCTCTGGAAGCGCTCCTCCTGACAGCCGCCCATCAGCAGCGCCAGCACGGCTTCCGCCTGTGCCGCCCTGTCCTCCTGGGGCAGCGTGTCCCAATCGACGGTGACGCTGCTGATGGCGTCGCCGCCGGGATGCTCCTCCAGCGGCACGGGATAGTACAGCCGCAGGCCGTCTCCCTCGCCGCTCTGCGCCGCGCCGCAGCCTGCCAGCAGGCACAGCGCCAGCATCAGCGCCGCAAGGCGCGTGATCCCCCGTCTCATTGGCCGTCACCGCCTTCCTTTGCTGCGCGGGGCAGGCGCACCGTGAACACCGTGCCGCCGCCCTGACGGGCCGCGGCGGTGATGCTGCCGCCCCGGTTCTCCACCGTGTCCTTCACGATGGACAACCCCAGTCCCGTACCGCCGATGGCACGGGAGCGCATCTTGTCCACCCGGTAGAACCGCTCGAAAATATGGGGCAGGTCGTCCTCCGGAATGCCGATGCCGTTGTCCTCCACCGTCAGCACCACCCAGTCACCGTCTGTTGCGGCGGCAGCGTGGACGAAGCCGTCGGTGCCGGAGTATTTGATGCCATTGTCCATCAGGTTATAGAGGATCTGATGCACGTCGTCCTCCGTGGCCAGCGCCACCGCCTGAGGCTCCGCCTCGTAGGACAGCGTGACGTTCTTCTCCCGCGCCAGCACCGCCAGCATCCGGGCCACCCGCTCCAGCACCGGCGCTACCGGCACCGGCGTCACCGGCGGCACAGCGCCGCTGTCCAGCCGGGTCAGCCGCAGCAGGTTTTCTGTGATGCGGGTCAGCCGCTCGGCCTCGCGGCCGATGTCGCCCACGAATTCGCGGGTGGTGTCCGCGTCCATATCCCCGGTCTGCAAGATGGAGTCCGTCAGCAGCCGGATGCCCGCCAGCGGCGTTTTCAGCTCGTGGCTGGCGTCGGACACGAACCGCCGCCGGGCATCCTCGGTGGTCTGCAGGCGGTCGGTCAGGCTGTTGAACTCCGCCGCGATCTGGCCGATCTCGTCGCTGCCCTTCACAGCGGCGCGGTGGCTGTAGGCGCCCTCCCGCACCTTGCGGATGGCGGACAGCAGATCGGTGATCTGGGCCGTCAGGATCCGGCTCAGCAGCACGGAAAGACCCAGCACCGCCAGCGCGATGAGAATGGAGATCTTCATCAGGTTGGACTGGAAGCTTTTGAGAATATCCGCCTGCTTGGTGTCGTACTCATACGTATACACCGCGCCCACGATCTGGTTGTGATACACCACCGGCGAGGCCATGCGGCTGAGGAACGCGGTGGAGTCATAGTTGCAGTAGAAAGCATCGTAGCCCTCCAGCGCCTGCACGATCTCGGTGTAAAAGGCGTACAGCCCCACCGCGCCGTTCTCCTCGCGGGTGTCGTACAGGATGCGGCCCGCCGTGTCCGTCACCAGAATGCGGGACACACCCGTCTCCCGCATGGAGGTCAGCGCCTTGGACACGTTTTCCTCGTCCAGCTGCTTCAGACCGCTCAGCGATGCCTCGATCAGCTTCACGGAGCTTTTCATGGATGTCTCCTTGGACTGGAACACCATGGTCTGGGATTGCAGCAGCGGATAGGTGTTCAGCAGCACCAGCACCGCAGCGATCACCAGAATATAGCTGACGCCAAACTTAAACTGTAGGCTGGTTTTCCCCCTGAAAATAGTAACCCACTCCCCACTTGGTCATGATATAGGCCGGCTCTGCCGGCACACGCTCCAGCTTCTCCCGCAGGCGGCGCACATGCACGTCCACCGTGCGGTAATCTCCGGCGTAGGAATAGCCCCACACCAGATCCATCAGGCTCTCCCGGCTGTAGACCCGCCGGGGATTCTTCATCAGCAGCTCCAGCAGGTCATATTCCTTGGCGGTCAGGTCGATGGTCTTGCCGTCCCGGATGGCCACGCGCTGCTGGGTGTCCAGACTCAGGTCGCCCACCGTCAGCAGGGTACGCACCGCGTCGGAGCGTCCCGCGCTGCGCTTCAGCAGCGCCCGGATACGGGCCTTCAGCTCCAGAATGTTAAAGGGCTTCGTCACATAGTCGTCCGCCCCGCAGGCAAAGCCCATCAGCTTGTCCGCATCCTCGCTGCGGGCGGTCAGCATGATGATGGGCACGTCGGAAAACTCCCGGATCTTCATGCACGCCTCGGTGCCCGACAGCACTGGCATCATCAGATCCAGAATGATCAGGTCGAAGCTCTCCTTCTTCGCCAGCTCCACGGCGGCTTCGCCATCATAGGCGGCGGTGACCTCATAGCCCTCGTTCTCCAGATTGAACGTGATGCCCTTTACCAACAGTTTCTCGTCGTCCACCACTAATATTTTCATGGCGCCACCTCCTGAAAAAATGTTTACAATTGGTATCTCCCTCCCCGTTGACGGGAGGAAACATGTCGTTTATAATAATAAGTTAGATACTGCTCGCGGATCGCTCACCGTTCCGCGTCCCGACATACGATGCCCACCCTATTATAGCACATATGGAGAAAAAGTCATTATGAAATTCCGCCGTTTTTGCACCGTTTTTCTGCTGCTGGCCCTGCTGCTGACGCAGCTCTGGCCCGTTACCGCCTACGCCGTGGAGGATATCCAGCTGGACGCCAAGGCCGCCCTGCTGGTGGACGGCGCCACCGGCACCGTGCTGCTGGATCAGGACGCCCACACAAAGCAGTACCCCGCCAGCATCACCAAGGTGATGACGGCGCTGCTGGTGTTCGAGGCCATTGACCGGGGCGAGCTGCGGCTCAGCGACCCCATCACCGCCAGCGCCAACAGCGTGGCGGGCCTGCCGGACGACGCCAGCACCGCCGACATCGTGGCCGGCGAGACGCTGACGGTGGAGCAGCTGCTGTACTGCCTGCTGGTGGTGTCCGCCAACGAGGTGAGCAACATTCTGGCCGAGGCCGTCAGCGGCAGCGTCACCGCCTTTGTGGCGCTGATGAACCAGCGGGCACAGGAGCTGGGCTGCGAAAACACCCATTTCGTCAACACCTCCGGCCTGCCGGATAACGAGCATTACACCACCGCGTGGGATATCTATCTGTTCACCCGCGAGGCCATGAAGTACGACGAGTTCATGACCATCGTCAACACCAAGGCCTACGACGTGCCCGCCACCAACAAGAGCGAGGCACGCGAGCTTCACAGCACCAACTACCTGATCTCCAACTGGCGGGCCACCGGGTATCTCTACAGCGGCGCACAGGGCATCAAGACCGGCTCCACCGACGCGGCGGGCTACTGTCTGGTATCCTCCGCCGTCCGGACTGACCGCCAGCTGATCTCCGTGGTGCTGGGTGCCCGGCTGATGACCGCCAGCGACGGCAGCTATAAGGTGGGCAGCTTTACCGAGACCGCCCGCCTGTTTGACTGGGGCTTTGACAACTTCACCACCAAGACCGTGCTGACCGAGGACGAGATGATCCAGGAGGTGCCGGTGGCGCTCAGCAAGGAAACCGCGCAGGTGGCCGTCCACCCAGCCTACACCGCCGAGGCGGTGCTGCCCGACGATCTGCAGCCGGAGGATCTGGTGCGCACCGTCACGCTGGACGCCGATGTGGTGGACGCACCCGTCAGCGCGGGACAGCAACTGGGCACCATCACCCTCAGCTACGGCGATGTGGACTACGCCACCGTGCCGCTGCTGGCGGTGGCGGATGTGAACGCCAGCCGCTTCCTGATCGTCAAGCAGGCCCTGAAGGAGTTCTTCTCCCGCACTATCGTGAAGGTGCTGATGGTGGTGCTGGTCATTCTGGTGGTGCTGGTGCTGCTGTTCGGCAAGACCGTCATGCGCCGCCGCCGTTACGGCAGCGGCCGGGGCCGGCGGAGACGGCATCGCAGCTACCGGGGCCGCCGGTTCTAAGACCTATGAACATACTCTATCAGGATAAATACCTTGTGGTGGCCGTAAAGCCGGTGGGAGTGCTGTCGGAGGACGACCCCAAGGCCGTCTGCATGCCCGCCCTGCTGCGGGAGCATTACCGGGCGCTGGGGGAAAAGGACTACATCGCCACCGTACACCGGCTGGATCGCGTTACCGGCGGGGTAATGGTATTCTCCCGCCGGAAGGAGATCACCGGCAAGCTGACCGCCGCCGTGGCGGCCCACCAGATCACCAAGGAGTATCTGGCGGTGCTGCGGGGCCATCCGGAAAAGGACAGCGACACCCTGACCGACCTCCTGTTCCGGGACGCCGCCCACAACAAGAGCTACGTGGTGCAGCGAATGCGCAAGGGTGTGCGGGAAGCCACGCTGGATTATACCGTGCTGGACAAGACCGACGCCCTGACGCTGGTAAAGGTTCGGCTCCACACAGGCCGCACCCATCAGATCCGGGTGCAGTTCTCCCACCGGGGATTGCCGCTGCTGGGCGACATCCGCTACGGCAGCAAGGACCCCCATTGCACCGCCGCCCTCTGGTCCTATCGTCTGGCCCTGACCCATCCCCTCACCCATAAAGAAATCGACATTACCCAGCCCCCTCCCCACCAATACCCCTGGACCCTCTTCACCGCCCCCGAATTGGAAAACTGATCTTCCTCTGCCTAATAACACTCGCACTTCCTGCAGCTAAAAAAGCACTTCCCCAGGCGGCTGCCCGGGGAAGTGCTTTTTCAAAATCCGCTCAAACATTTCGCCGGTTTTTATACCGGTCTTACCACCCCTGAAATGCATCCCTGCGCCGATAGCCCGCCCTGCAGGGAGACTGGTCCTCGTGAAACTCCACAAACTTCAGCGAATAAATATCTCCGCTGACAAACCGATTCTGGTCCGGCTGATAGATGACCAAATAGTCATTCCCCACGCTGGCCAAAATCCCCTCCCATTGGATAGCCTGCTGGGTACCCATGAGGAAGCTGGCCACCACATAGTAGCCCAAATTCCGCGCCAGCAGCCCCCGCACGGAGCTGTTTGTCACCGCCCGGCTGCCGGCCGGCCCCTCAATGGTCTCCGTGTCCCCCTGCCGCAGCATCATGTGGTCGGGGCGCTGGGGGATCAGGGAGACACTTCCGCTGCCAGTCCCTGTGGGCATCCCGGTCTCTGCACCCTCATTTTGCCCGGTGCGTAGGCCCATCATCCCGCTCCCGTCGGGCAAGTCGGGACTCATACCCGCCATGCCGCCGGACAGTCCGCCCATATCTTCTGCCTGTGGCTCCGTATGTATTTGCAGCATCCGTCACACCTCACTCAAGTTTCATAATATGCGTCCGTGGGAACATAAAAGCAGTGTCCGCCGATCTGCTCCACGAACTGCCCCACCCGGGAGGGAAAATAGCTTCGGCAGGGTCTGTCGTAAGGGCTGTAAAACCACAGCGCATCCCCCACCACCGGCAGGCGATTTCCGGCCATAGCCCAGTCGGCAATATCATAGTTTTCCTGGGTAGGGCGCATATTGTAAATGTTCTGCGGATTGTACACGCCCCCCACCGTCTCCGCCAGGCAGGTGAACTGCCCCGGCTGGAACACGATATTTTGCAGGCTCCCCTGCCCCACACGCTGGTATTCACCACCCAGGACATTCACCCGATTCATCACCACCCCGGCCACTGCCTTCATTCCGATTTCTCCCTCGCCTCCCGCCTCACACTGGATCAGACGGGCCAGAAGCTCTCGCTCATCATAGGCCATTGCTGTCACGCTCCCATCGCCCTCCATTCTATGCTCCCGGAATATAAAGGGTGAAGCGGGCGCAAAAAAGCCACAGGATTTTGTCCTGTGACTCTTAGTGCTTTGCTTTGCAATTATTGGTTCTCCCGGGCCAGTGCCTGCTCTAAGGCAATCGACAGCTGATCCGGGCAGGAACTGGGCTTGCCGCCGCAGCGAATCCCCTTCATTTTTTCGATGGCTTCCGTGGCGGGCATCCCAATGACCAGCCGAGAAATACCCTGCAGGTTCCCATTGCAGCCGCCCTCAACCCTCACATCACGGATGATACCGTGATCCAGCTCCACGGTCATTCTCTGGGAGCATACGCCCCGAGGCTGATAGGTATAGGTCATAGTTCTGTCCTCCCGATTCACAAAAAATATATGTCAGCACCCAGCCGAAAAGTCTCGCAGCCTTGGCCGCCCGTAGGCGCCAAAAAATCAGCAGATTTTTCGCCGGTTTTTCCGCCCCTGCCGTAAAAATACCTACGCCCAGCAGGGACAGGCCTCCCATAATAAGGCCCGCCAGCAGCACGCCGCCCATGCAGGCCAGGACACTCTTTTTGAAGTCGAAGTGCAGCAAACTGGCCGCCAGCGTACCGGTCCACGCGCCCGTTCCCGGCAGGGGGATGCCCACGAACAGCAGCAGCGCCCAGAACAGGCCGCGGCCCGCCTTGGCCCGGAGCTTTTCGCCGGCGTGCTCGCCCTTTACCAGGCAGAAGGTGAAAAACCTGCCGATGATGGGCTTGTCCTCCCCCCACTCCAGCACCCGGCGGGCAAAGAAATAAATGATGGGGACAGGGAGCATATTACCGATGATGGCGACGATATACGTCAGCCACAGGGGCAGGCCGAAGCCCACGCCGTAGGGGATGGCGCCGCGGAGCTCAATGACGGGGACCATGGAGACGAAAAAAACGATGATGCAGTGCTTCAACATACACGGATGCTCACTTTCACAAAATGCAGTGGTATTATACCCTTTTCTCCCGCTCTTGACAAGACGGACAAAGAAAACGTCAAAAAATCTTAAAATTTTTACGGCCTTTTCTCACGGTTGCAGTCGACAAACGCTATCAGCTCCTGTTATACTAAATATGAGCATAATTTATCATGGGAGGAAATGGGCTTATGACCATCGCGGACGTTGTATCGCTGCTGGGCGGCATCGCACTGTTCCTGTTTGGTATGTCCCTCATGGGCGAGGGCCTGAAGAAGGTGGCGGGCAGCCGGCTGGAGCTGGTGCTGTATAAGCTGAGCAGCACACCGCTGAAGGGCGTATTGCTGGGCACGGGCGTCACCGCCGTGATCCAGTCCTCCTCCGCCACCTCCGTGATGGTGGTGGGCTTCGTCAACTCCGGCATGATGAAGGTGCGGCAGGCCATCGGCGTGATCATGGGCGCGATTTTGGGCACCAGCGTCACGGGGTGGATCTTGTGCCTGTCGTCCCTGGAGGGCGGCAGCGGCGTGGTGCAGCTGTTCAGCACCGACGTGATCACCGGTGTGGTGGCCGTCATCGGCATCATCCTGCGGATGTTCAACAAAAAGACCACCAACCGCCACGTGGGCGAGATCCTGCTGGGCTTCGCCGTGCTGATGTACGGGATGTCGGCCATGTCCGGCGCGGTGTCCCCCCTGCGGGAGAGTGAAGCGTTCATCCGCATTCTGACCAGCTTTTCCAACCCGCTGCTGGGCATTCTGGTGGGCATGGTGTTCACCAGCGTTTTGCAGAGTGCGTCCGCCGCGGTGGGTATTCTGCAGGCGCTGGCCGTCACGGGAGCGATCACCTTTGAGATCGCGCTGCCTATCGTGATGGGCATCGCCATCGGCGCGGCTGTGCCGGTGCTGCTGTCCGCGCTGGGCGCGAACCTCCACGGCAAGCGTACCGCCTTCGTCTACCTGCTCATCGATGTGCTGGGCGTACTCATCTGGTCGCTGGTGTTCTACGCCGCCAATGCCGTGGTGCATTTCACGTTTTTGAACACGGTGATGACCTCCGTGTCCATCGCCCTGATGAACACGCTGTTCCGGTTAGCCACCGTGGTGGTGCTGCTGCCGTGCATCGGGCTGATGGAGAAGGCGGTGGAGAGGCTGTTCCCCGACACCGGAAACGGGGACGAGGGGCAGGACATGGACCGGCTGGAGGAGCGCTTTTTGCAGCACCCGGCGCTGTCCATTGAGCAGAGCCGCCTGGTGACCAACTCCATGGCGGAGAAGGCGGCGGGCAACCTGATGCTGGCCATGTCCCTGCGGAGCAAATTCTCCGAAAAGGACTTCCGGCAGGTAAGCGAGATGGAGTCGGTCATCGACCGCTACGAGGACAAGCTGGGGACGTACCTGATGAAGATCACCAGCAAGTCCCTTTCCGAGGCCCAGAGCGAGGAGGTCAGCAAATATCTGCACACCATCTCCGACTTTGAACGCATCTCCGACCACGCGGTGAACATCTCCGAGGCGGCCCACGAGATCCACGACAAGGAGATAGCGTTCTCCCCCGAGGCCCGACACGAGCTGGAGGTCATGGAGAGCGCTGTGGGTGAGGTGCTGACGCTGGCCATTTCCGCCTTTGTGGAGAACGACATCCAGCGGGCCGCCAAGGTCGAGCCGCTGGAGGAGATCATCGACGGGCTGTGTGACGAGATGAAGTCCCACCACGTGGATCGTCTCCAGTCCGGGGCGTGTACGCTGGGGCAGGGCTTCGTGTTCAACGACCTGCTGACCAACTACGAGCGGGTGGCCGACCACTGCTCCAAC
>ERZ827150.4979-NODE-4979-length-11096-cov-13.207590_pt1 | contig 11096 bp, 7 predicted proteins | sample MGYA00519779_ERZ827150 | MGnify/ENA primary metagenome ERZ827150 (study PRJEB31778, sample SAMEA3449267) | human gut metagenome | biome: human gut; feature: human-associated habitat; material: faeces | place: United Kingdom | collected 2010/2012 ...
TGCGCGCGTTTTCGGGGTCGAACCGCCCCGCGGCGGGCTCCACGCGGCTGCCGAGCCGCTTTTCGAGCGTGTCGCGGATGTCGCGGCTGAGCATCGCCTCCGGCGCGAGCACGCACTCGCGCGGGCGGAAGCGGGAAATTTCGTTCTGGATGTGCATCGCCGCGTCCGTTTCAAACGACGCCGCGCACACCTCGCCGGTGGACACGTCCGCAAAGGCGCACCCGCCTGCCTTGCCGCGCAGCATGACCGCGCCGAGATAGTTTGATTCGCCCTCGCGCAGCATGGAGGTCTCCATGATCGTGCCGGGGGAGATGATGCGCACGATATCGCGCGATACGAGCCCCTTGCAGAGCTTCGGGTCCTCCATCTGCTCGCACACGGCGACCTTGTAGCCCTTGGCGATGAGCTTGGAGATGTACTGCTCCGCGCTGTGGTACGGCACGCCGCACATCGGCGTGCGCTCGTCCTCGGGCTTGCCGCGGTCGCGCGTCGTGAGCGCGAGATTCAGCTCGCGCGCGCCGAGAACGGCGTCATCGTCGAACATCTCGTAAAAATCGCCCAGCCGGTAAAAGAGCAGGCAGTCGGGATGCTCGGCCTTGATGGCGTTATACTGCATTTTCATGGGGGTGGTTTCTGCGGGCAATGTCTTTCTCCCCTTTACTCCGTGATCTCGCCGAAGAGCGCGAACGTATTGCTTGAAACGATGCGCGCGTTGGCCCACGATCCGATGAGCGATTCGTCCCCGCGCAGATGCACGAGCCGTCCCCCGGCGGTGCGCGCCGAGAGCGTATAGTCGCCGTTTTTCGCCGTGCCGTCGATGAGTACGCGGAAGGTCTTCCCCTCCTGCGCGCGGTGCAGCTCGGCGGAGACGCGCCCCGCGCTTTCCACGAGCCGGTCGAACCGGTTTTGAATGACGGAGCGCGGCGTATCGTCCTCGATCTTTGCCGCCGGGGTACCCGGACGGCGGGAATAGATGAACGTGAACATCGAGTCAAAGCGCACCTTTTCCGTAAGCGCGAGCGTATCGAGAAAATCCTCCTCCGTCTCACCCGGGAAGCCGACGATCACGTCGGTCGTGAGGACGAGGTTCGGGATGTATTTCCGCGCAAGATCGACCTGCGCGAGATACTTTTCCGCCGTATAGCCGCGGTTCATGGCGCGCAGGATCCGGTCGCTGCCGGACTGCACGGGCAGATGGATGTGCGGGGCGCACTTTTCGCACTCCGCCATAGCAGCAAAAAGCCGCTCGGTCGCGTCCTTGGGGTGGCTCGTCATAAACCGGATGCGGAAATCGCCCGGAATGGCGTTGACCTTGCGAAGGAGCTCCGCGAAATCCACATCCTCGTCCAGTCCCCGGCCGTAGGAGTTCACATTCTGGCCGAGGAGCGTAATATCCTTATACCCGGCGGCGACGAGCGCTTCGGCCTCGCGCACGACGTCCTCGCTCCGGCGGGAGCGCTCGCGCCCGCGGACGTAGGGGACGATGCAGTACGAGCAGAAGTTGTTGCACCCATACATGATGGACACCCACGCCCGGACCCGGCCCTCCCGGACCACGGGCATGCCCTCGGCAATGGAGCCGTGCTCGTTCTCCACGGAGAACACCCGGCCCCGGCGGGTATACACCTGATACAGAAGCTCCGGGAACTTCCACAGGGCCTGGGGCCCGAACACCAGGTCCACATGGCGATAGCTGGTCCGGACCTTCTGGGCCACCTCCGGCCGCTGGGCCATACAGCCGCACAGGCAGATGATCTGCTCCGGGTTCGCCTTTTTCGTGTGGGTCAGGGCGCCCAGGGTGCCGTAAACCCGCTTTTCCGCATGGTCCCGGATGGCGCAGGTGTTCATGACCACAATGTCCGCCCGGGCCGGATCGTCGGTGAAATCGCACCCCATATCCCGCAGCATCCCCAGAATGTGCTGGCTGTCGGCCACGTTCTGCTGGCAGCCGAAGGTGTCCACCATCGCCAGAGGCGTCCGGCCCCGGGCCCGGTGGATATCGTGTATTTTCTCGGTAAACTCCCGCTGGCGGGCCATCTGCCCGTCGTCGAGAAGAACTTGCTTTCTGTCCAATGGAAACCTCCCAGCCGCCCGTTTTCGTAAAATAGGCGGCACTTTCCGAATTTAATAACTTATCATACCACATTTTTCTCTCCGTTACAAGGAAGGCCGCCGGGAAAAATGGCGAAAAATTTGTGTCCCCGGCGCTTTATCTTGCCCGAAGAATATGGTATACTGAAGAAAAATCGTCGAAAACGAGGATATCGCGCCATGAAAGACAACGAAAACAGACGGCCCATGCCCCAGGCGGAGGCTGACGGCATCATCGAGGGCCGGAACGCCGTGATCGAGGCCCTGCGGGCCGGAACGGCCATCGACAAAATTTACCTGGCCAAGGGCGAAACGGACAAGACCCTGGGCCACATTGCCTCCCGGGCCCGGGACGCCGGGGTCGTTGTGGTGGAGGCCGACCGGCGGAAGCTGGACGCCATGAGCCGCACCCATGCCCACCAGGGAGTCATCGCCCTGGCCGCCGTCCGGGAATACGTCAGCATCCAGAGCATTCTGGACAGCGCCGCCGCCAAGGGGGAGCCGCCCCTGCTGGTGGTGTGCGACGAGATCTCCGACCCCCACAATCTGGGGGCCATCCTCCGCACCGCCGAGTGCGCCGGGGCCCACGGGCTCATCATCCCCAAGCGCCGCTCCGCCGGGCTCACCGCCATCGTGGGGAAAACCTCCGCCGGGGCCGTCAGCTATCTGCCGGTGGCCCGGGTGGCCAACCTGACCTCCGTCCTGAAGGACCTGAAAAAGCAGGGAGTCTGGATCTTCGGCACCGCCGCCGGAGCCTCCACCGACCTGTACAGCGCCGATCTCAAGGGCCCGGCGGCCATTGTCATCGGCTCCGAGGGGGACGGCATGAGCCGCCTGGTGGCGGAAAACTGCGATTTCCTGGTCAGCATCCCCATGAAGGGGCATATTTCCTCCCTGAACGCGTCGGCGGCCGCCGCCATCCTGCTGTATGAGGCCGTGCGCCAGCGCCGGGGATAACAACGAGGGATCACCATGCGTAACGAAGACATGCGGCCCACGCCGCCGGAGATGGACTTCACCATAGACGACATTCTGGACGAATTCGGCTCGGGTGGGTCCCGAAGGGAGCCGGAGCCTGCCCCGGAACCGGAGCCCATCCCCGAACCCGAACCGGTCTCCGAACCGGAGCCTGAGCCGGAGCCGGCCCCCGAACCGGAACAAGAGCCGGAACAAGAACCACAACCAGAACCTGAACCGGAACCGGAGCCTGTTCCGGAGCCGGAGTATCGCCCGGACGACGAACTGCCCCGGGAGAACCCCCTGGACCGGCTGCGCCGCCGCTTCCGGCAGCGGCAGGAGGACCCGGACGAGCCCCGGGCCGTTCCGGAGGAGGACGACCAGGATGCCGTCCTGCCGGAGCGGGTGCCTTTGAGGGAGCGCCTGTCCGCCGCCGCCCAGTGGGTCCGGGACCGCATCCCCGCCCGGGACCTGGAAAACCCGGACGACGCCCCGGAGGAGCCGCCGGAGCCGGAGCCCACCATGGACGACGCCGCCCGGGAGCAGAAGTGGCAGTGCGCCCGGCTGCACCGGCAGCGTCTGCTGCTGACGGCGCCCACCCTGCTGGCCATAGCCGTGGCCGTTATCGACGGGCTGGACCTGCTGTCCCAGGGGTGGTATGACCACGTCTGGCTGCGCTGCGGCATACCGGTGGGGCTGCTGGCCCTGTGCCTGCTGCTGAGCACCCGGCTGTGGCACGAGGCAGGGGAGAGCCTGGGCCATGGGCGCGTCACCGCCCCGGCGGCGGCGCTGGTGTGCGGCCTGGCAGCCCTGGCGGACAGCGCCCAGTGCCTGTTTCTGGGCCAATGCCCGAATCTGCCCTTTGCCGCCCCGGCGGCCCTGCTGCTGTATCTGTGCGCCTGCGGCCAATATTGCGCCGCCCGGGCCCGGTATGACAGCTTCCGCCTGGCCCAGCTGGGTGGCACGCCGCCGTATGTGGCCTCCGTCACCGCCGCCGGAGCCTGCAAGCAGCAGGGGCGTCTGGAGGGCTTTTACCGCCTGTGGCAGTCCCCGGACCCCGCCGCCCGGTGGCAGCCCATTCTGACGCCGCTGTACCTGGCCCTGGCCACGGTGCTGGCCCTGGTGGCAGCCCTCAGCGGGCACCAGATGAACCGCTTCCTCTGGCTGTGGTCGGCGCTGCTGTCGGCCACGGTGCCCCTGTCCCTGCCCCTGTCCGGGACGCTGCCCCTGTCCCTGCTGTGCCGCCGCCTGCACAAAAGCGGCTGTGCCGTGGCGGGCTGGAAGGGAGCCCGGACCATTACCGCCGCCCGCCGGGTGGTGGTCACGGACGAGGACCTGTTCCCGGCCGGGGTCCTGTCCCTGCGCGGCAAGGAGAAGAACGAGCCCTCCGCCGCCCTGGGTACGGTGGAGCTTAACGGCCTGAAGGTATACGATCAGGAGATCGGCGAGGCCCTGGCCTATGCCGAGGCCCTGTGCCGGGCCGCCGGAAGCCAGCTGACGCCCCTGCTGCTGCAGCTGATGGACGGCCAGGTCAGCTTCCGCTACGACGCCCATGACCTGCACTATTACGAGGATGGCGGCATCGACTGCACCGTCCGGGGGGCCACGGTGGCCATGGGCAGCGCCTATTTCATGAAAAAGCGCCGCATCGCCCTACCCCGGGACCTGAAAATGGAAACCGGCGTTTTCATGACGGTAGACGGCCGCCTGGCGGCCATCTTCGCGGTGAAGTACCTGCCCTCCCGGAACGTGGAATGGGCCCTGCGGGCCCTGCGCCGGAACCGGGTGACCCCGGTGCTGGCCACCCGGGGCGTCAACATCACCCCCAATCTGCTGAAGCGGAAATTCCGCCTGAACGCCCGGCCCATTTACCCGGGGGTGGCCACCCGGCTGGCCCTGGCGGACCTGACCGCCCAGCCCGGGGAGACCCCCAACGCCCTGATCTATCGGGACGGCCTGCTGCCTATGGCGGAAACCGTCATCGGCAGCCAGCGGATGTGTCAGGCGGTGCGCTGGTCCACCGTCCTCAGCTGGATCGGCGGCCTGTGCGGCCTGGTGCTGTCGTACTATCTGACCACCGCCGGCGATTTCGCCGCCCTGTCGCCGCTGTACATGCTGGCCTTCCTGGTTCTGCTGCTGCTCCCCACCCTGCTGCTGTCGGGGCTGGTGAAGTATTACTAATACTTGTCCAAAATGCGCGAAACCCGCGGGCGGCAAACTCTGCGAGACCTTTTTAATAAGCAAAAAACTTCCCCTGCCTATAGACAGGGGAAGTTTTTGCGTTGTCTGGCAGGGGACCGGATCCCCTTGCTTTTGCGGGGTTACTGGAGCAGCAGCAGGCTGAACACCAGGGTGAACAGTGCCACCGTTTCGATAATACCGATGACAATGAAGAAGTTTGCCGTGCCCTTTCCGGTCTCGCCCAGCGCGTCGGCAGAGGCGGCGGCCACCTTGCCCTGGAAGAAGGCAGACAGACCGATGGCCAGGCCCGCGAAGATGCCGGTGAACATGGCCAGGGCCGCGTCACAGCCGCCCTCCACGGCGCTGCGGATGAAGTTCATCAGCAGGAAGCCATAAATGGTCTGGGTCAGCGGCGCGCCGGAGAAGGCCACCATGATGAAGGGGGCGGGCTTGCCGTTGGCGTAGCACTTTTTCCACGCACCCACGGAAGCCTGAGCCGCAAAGCCGGAACCGAACGCAGAGCCCATGGCGGACAGGCCCAGAGCGCACGCCATACCAATAAATTCGATATTCATAGTTGATCTCCTATCCGTTTATTTTTTGATTTTATCGTGCTTTTTAAAGGGATCGTAAGCAATACCGGCCCACTCCATCCCCAGCTGACCGGAAAACTCCAACAGGTTCAGGCGGACACCGTGGACCACTACAGACAGCAGACCCATGACGATGTTCAGCCCGTGACCGATCAGCAGGATCAGGACGGCGGCGATGACCAAGGGGCCCTTGAAGCCCAGGGCCATGTTGTTGAAGCTCTGAGCGATGGCCAAAGACGCCATGCCCACGGCAAACAGGCGGATGTAGCTCATGATGTTGCCGAAGGCGCTGATGGTGTTCAGGAACACCGTGAACGCGTCGCCCAGGCCTGCCTTCAGGCCCTGGCCGAAGGTCTTGTCCGGGGACATGCCGCCGAACAGCACCACCAGCAGGAAGCCCGCAATGACCACGCAGGCCACAGGCATCAGGTTTACCTGCTGGCCGATGACCAGGTACAGCACCACGAAATACAGGGCGTCGATGGCGGCCAGCCACCCCAGGTCCGCCAGCCAGCTCAGGTCCTTCTCCCCCAGCTTGCGCCGGATGTTCATGACGCAGGCCAGCGACAGCTGCACCGTGCCCAGGATGAAGCAGAACTTCATGATGGTGTTCTGCTGGGTGGTGGATTCCACACCGAAGTGGGCGGGATAGTTGGCGAAGGTGGGGATCACCAGGCTCTTGAGAAGTGGCACGTCCATGGCCTGCTCCAGGCCGAACCAGGTGCCTGTCAGCGCGCCCCACACAATGGTGGCGATGGACAGCAGCCACAGCAGCTGCACGGCGGTGGACGCCTTCTTATTCTTCAGGGTCATGACCAGGGCCGCCAGCAGGAACAGGCAGCCGTATCCGGCGTCGCCGATGATCATGGCAAAGAACAGGGTGAAGAAGCCCAGAAACCAGAAGGAAATGTCATACTCCCGGTAGCCGGGAACCACGCCCAGAATGTCGAACACCGGGATCATCAGGCGGGTGACCTTGTTGTACTTGACCTTGGTGGGGACCTTGTCGTCATCGGCGGCGGGGTCCTCCATGGCCCAGGCCCAGTGCGCCTGGGCGGCGGCCTTTTTGAAGCCCTCCACCTCCGCTGCCGGGATATAGCCCGTCAGCCACACCAGGCCATCCTGGCTCTGGGACGTGTTGCTGACGGCGGAATACTCCGCGGCGTTCTGGGTTTTGAGCATCTGGTCGTGGATGCTGGGCAGGTGCCGGGCGGCGTCGTGCAGCTCCGCCTCGCAGACCCGGATGCCCCGGTCGCAGTCCTCCCACTCCCGGTTCAGCTCCTCCAGGCCCTTTTCGGGGATGGGAAACTCGGTGACGGGATACGAGGCGGGCAGGGGCCCGATGGAGGCCAGGGTGGGCATCTTTCCCACCGGGGCCAGCCGGATCACACGCACGTCCGGGTCCGCCGCCAGGGCGGCCGCAGTCTTTTTGTCCGTGCGGTAAATGTGGATATCCAGGCCCTGGTCCCCCAGCGACCGCAGCTCCGCCGGGGAGAAGGCTCCCCATTCGGACAGCCGCTCCGCAGCCGCATGGACGGCGGTCTTTTGCTCCTGCAGGGCCTTGTGCCGGTCTATGCAGGCGGCCAGGTCCTTGTAAAAGACCTCAAATTCCTTGTCGGACAGCAGCTTTTTTTCCGGCTCCTGTCCCGTGTATTCCTGGAGAAGCATCTCCATCCTGGACAGCTCCGCGAAGCGCTCCAGATGCCGCTGGTCGGCGCTGGCCTTTTCGCCGAAGTGGACGATGCCCAGGGCGCGCAGCCGGTCCAGCAGGGCGGTTTTCTCCGACGCGGCCGCCACAATGTGGACGACCTTCATTTTTTCGATCATCGGCTCACCTCCTGCAGCTTTTTCTTGGCGATCTTGCCCCGCACCACGGCGGAGGTCTGCTGGTCGCCCAGGTAGATGCCGATGACTCGGATATTCTCCTTGGCCTCGGGGATCTTCACCTTCTCGAACAGGTTCACCCGCTGGGCCGTGGACCGCAGCTCCTGCTCCAGAAGCTCCACCTGGCGGCGGAGGGTCTTTTCCAGAGCGTCCAGCCGGGCGATCTCCCGCAGGCGCACCGCCGCGGTGTCCACCCACAGGGGGTAATCCGCCACGTCGTAGCAGATGTCCTCAAAGCTCAGCTCCCGGAACACCGGCACGGTGACGCCGGCGATGTTCTCCTCTCCGCACTCCACATGGTGGGGGCGGATCAGGGTGTCCAGGCGCTTGTCCACCGGGAAGCTGTCGTTTTCCGCGAAAACGGCCACCCAGTCGTCCAGCCCGTCCACGGCGGCCCGGCGCTCCCGCTCCACCTGCTCCAGCTGGGCGTTGACCTGCATCACCACGGATTGCAGCTGCTGCTTTTTCAGCTGGAGGGTGGGCAGATACCGCTGGAACTGCTTCAGGCGGTCCTTCTGCACCTTCAATTCATTTTTGGTAAGTTTGACAGCCATAGGCGCACCCTCATTCCACGGCGGACCGCTTGGGCCATCTCTCCTGGATGAGGCTCGTTTTCAGGCCGGTTTCATTGGGCTCGAAGCACTCGGCCAGGATCTCCCAGCCCAGGTCCAGCGCCTCCTCCAGCGGGATATTCACGCTCAGGTCCATCAGCTTCGTTTCAAACAGGTGGCCGTATTTCAGCAGCTTTTCGTCCCACTCGGACATCATGAAGCCCATGGACTTCTTTTCCAGGCTCTCCTTATAGGCGCTGTACAGCCGGATCATGCCGTCCATCAGGGCCCGGTGGTCGCTTCTGGTCTTGTCGTTGACGTTCTGCTTCAGACGGGACAGGGAGCCGAAGGGCTCGATGTGACCGTTTTTCAGGTAATACTGGCCCTCGGTGATATAGCCGGTGTTGTCGGGCACCGGATGGGTCACGTCGTCGCCGGGCATGGTGGTGACGCCCAGAATGGTGATGGAGCCCGCGCCCTCGAAGTCCACGGCCTTTTCATAGCGGGCGGCCAGGCAGCTGTACAGATCGCCCGGATAGCCCCGGTTGGAGGGCACCTGCTCCATGGTGATGGCCATTTCCTTCTGGGCGTCGGCGTAGTTGGTCATATCCGTCAGCAGCACCAGCACCCGCTTGCCGGCCAGAGCGAACTGCTCCGCCACGGCCAGGGCCATATCCGGCACCAGGGTGCATTCCACGGTGGGGTCGGAGGCGGTGTGGATGAACATCACCGTGCGGCCCATGGCGCCGCTCTTTTCCAGGGTGTCCCGGAAGTACAGATAGTCATCGTACTTCAGGCCCATGCCGCCCAGGACGATCACGTCCACCTGGGCCTGCATGGCGATGCGGGAGAGCAGCTGGTTATACGGCTCGCCGGACACGGAGAAGATGGGCAGCTTCTGGCTTTCCACCAGGGTGTTGAACACGTCGATCATAGGGATACCGGTGCGGATCAGCTTATTGGGCACGATACGCTTGGACGGGTTCACGGAGGGGCCGCCGATGGGGATCATGTTCTCCGTCAGGGCGGGGCCGTTGTCCCGGGGGACACCGGCGCCGTCGAAGATGCGGCCCAGCAGGTGGTCGGAGAAGGACACCATCATGGGGCGGCCCAGGAAACGGACCGGGTCCGTGGTGCTGACGCCCTGGGTGCCGCTGAACACCTGCAGCGTCACCAGGTCCTTGTCCAGCTTGATGACGTTGGCATAGCTGTCGCCCACCAGGGCCAGGTCGCCGTTGCGGACGCCGGTGGCCCGGACCGTGACGACGTTGCCCACGATGGACTCAATTTTCGTGTAAACTTTCTGCATATTGACTCCCCTCTCAACCCGCTGCCTTGCTCAGGTAAAAGTCCTTGAGCCGCTTTTCCTGGGCCTCAAATTCCGGGGTGCGGAACACGGTGTTGTGCCAGTCCAGGAACTCCTGCCGGACCTGGTTGAAGAAGGCGCGGATCTCTTTTTTGTCGCTGAGTGCGAAGTTCCGGGTCAGCACGTCATACAGCACGTTGAACTCGTGGATCTGACGGTCGGGGTCGCAGGCGGCGTCGATGGGATCGAAGGAGTTCTGCTGCAGATACACCGCATCCAGCAGCTCGCCCTTCTGGTATACGATATAGTCCTCGGCGGAGGTACCCTCCTCGCCGATGACCTTCATCATCTGGTTGATCTCGTTGCTGCGCTTGAGGATGGCGCGGGCCTGCTCCACCCGGTCCATATCCACCACGCCCCGGTACTTGGACCAGGAGTCGATGGGGTGGATGGCGGGGTATTTGCGGGCGTCGGACCGCTCGCGGGACAGACCGTGGAACGCGCCCACCACCTTCAGGGTGGCCTGGGTCACGGGCTCCTCGAAGTTGCCGCCGGCGGGGGACACGGTGCCGCCGATGGTGACGGAGGCGATCTTGCCGCTCTTCAGGCGGACCTTGCCGGCCCGCTCATAGAAGGAGGCAATGACGGACTCCAGATAGGCGGGGAAGGCCTCCTCGCCGGGGATCTCCTCCAGACGGCCGCTCATTTCACGCATGGCCTGGGCCCAGCGGCTGGTGGAATCCGCCAGCAGCAGCACGTCCAGACCCATCTGGCGGTAATATTCCGCCATGGTAACGGCGGTGTAGACCGACGCCTCACGGGCGGCCACGGGCATGGAGGAGGTGTTGCAGATGATGATGGTGCGCTCCATCAGGGAGCGGCCGGTGCGGGGGTCCACCAGCTCGGGGAACTCCTTCAGCACCTCCACCACCTCGCCGGCCCGCTCGCCGCAGGCGGCCACGATGACGATGTCCACATCGGCGTTCTTGGCCTCCATGTGCTGCAGAACGGTCTTGCCTGCGCCGAAGGGGCCGGGCACGCAGAAGGTGCCGCCCTTGGCCACCGGCAGGAAGGTGTCGATGGAGCGGAGCTTGGTCACCAGGGTCTCGTCCGGGCGCAGACGCTCCTCATAGCAGCGGATGGGCTGCTTCACGGGCCAGGAGAACACCATGGTCAGCTCCTTCTCCTCGCCGCTTTCGTTTTCCAGCACCGCCACGGTGTCCCGGACGTTGTACACGCCCTTTTCCCGGACGGATTTCACCCGCCAGCCCTGGTCCTTCAGGCCGAAGGGCACCATGATCAGGTGGGTGAACAGCCCCTCGGGCACACTGCCCACGGCGTCGCCGGCGGAAACATGGTCGCCGGGCTTCACCAGGGGGGTAAACTCCCAGTCCTTGTTGGGGATGGGGTCCAGATACACGCCCCGCTGCAGGAAGAAGCCGCACTGCTGCGCCAGCTCCGGCAGGGGATTCTGCAGCCCGTCGAACACCTGGGTCAGCAGGCCCGGCCCCAGCTCCACGCTCATCAGCTCGC
>ERZ827150.4988-NODE-4988-length-11081-cov-3.677671_pt1 | contig 11081 bp, 9 predicted proteins | sample MGYA00519779_ERZ827150 | MGnify/ENA primary metagenome ERZ827150 (study PRJEB31778, sample SAMEA3449267) | human gut metagenome | biome: human gut; feature: human-associated habitat; material: faeces | place: United Kingdom | collected 2010/2012 ...
GCAGCCGCCGGAGCGGTGCTTGAGCCGTTAGGCGGGAATTGTGCGGTGTTGCCTTAGCATCACTTTTATGCCGCAGGCTGTGTGCCTGCGGCATTTTTGCTGCCATTTTTGAAGTAGTGGGAAAGAACCAGATAAAATATATTGACTGACATAATATTATATGATATATAATATATAGAACAAAATAATACCGTCAAAGCCGCCGCCACACACAGCGGCACTGCCGGGCTAATACAACAGGGAAGGGGGCACCCACATGAGCTTTACCACAGGCGCGGCGCTGCTGGATGCCGTGGTGCTGGCGGTCGTATCGCGCGAGGAAGAAGGTACTTATGGCTACAAGATCACCCAGGAGATCAAGCAGGCACTGGAATTGAGCGAATCGACACTGTACCCGGTGCTGCGGCGGCTGCAAAAAGATGGCTGCCTGACCATTTACGATGAACCGTTCAATGGCCGCAACCGCCGCTATTACAAAATTACCCCGCTGGGGCGGCAGCAGCTGGCAGGCTACAAGGCAGAGTGGAAAGTTTACGCCGCCAACATTGACCATATTTTTGGGGAGGATGCAAAATGACAAGGCAGGAATATATGCAGCAGCTGGCAGCTCTGCTGGCCGCAATGCCGGAAGCCGAACGCCGGGATGCCCTGGATTATTACGAAGAATACTTTGATGCTGCAGGCCCCGAAAAAGAGGCCCAGACCATCCAGGAACTGGGCAGCCCCCAGAATGTGGCGGAAAAGATATGGGAGGGTACCGGGGCACAGTCCGGCACGCCGATGCCGGATAACAGCATGCCAGAACAGGGCAGCAGACGCAGAAAAAACCCGGTGTGGATTGTGCTGGCTATCCTTGCAATTTTGATTGTTGTGCTGCTGGTGTTCATCGGCTCTTTCAAAATTGTGACAAAATATCAGTACAGCATTGCAGAGAGCGCAACGGCAGAAGAAGTTCCCCCGCAGGAAGCCACCGGGGAAGCAACCGAAAATATGGACGAAAGCACGGATGAAAATACCGAAACAGCCATCACAAAGGAAAGTGCAAAAAGCGAAAGCACCAATCGGTTGGAAAGCAGCACGATGACGCTGGATGCAAAGCAGGTCCAAACGATGGTACTGGACCTGGACTGCGGTGAGGTTGCTTTTGTGCGCAGCAATGCAGCGGATGAGATAACGGTTCGGTTTGAAAATTTCTATTCCGACTGGCTGGAGCGTACCGTGGAGGAGAGCGGCTTTAGCGTGCGGTACAAAATACCCAAAGGCTATATTTCCGGCAGTGACCCCACGCCCACGCTGAGCATCGCCCTGCCGGAGATAGAACTGGAACAGATAGAGCTGAATCTGAACCTGGGCAGCGCCGACCTTGGTACACTGAAAGCCAAAAGCATACAGGCAGACCTTGCCCTCGGCAGCCTGTATGCGGATGAGCTGCAAACCGGGCAGCTGGATGCAACGCTTGCCCTGGGCAGTGCAGAGCTTGGCACCGTGCAGGCAGAGCGCGTGACGATTGAAAACGCCCAGGGCGATGTGACGATCAGCCGCCTGGTGGGGGCCAGCCAGGTGCAGGTAACCGACCAGCTGGGCAATATTGCCCTGACCCTGGGGGAAAAGGCAGACGGTTACAGCGTGCAGGCTGCATGCGGCCTGGGCAGCATTACGGTAAGCGGCGCCAAGCAGGCAAGCCCTTACAGCGCCAACAGCAAAGCAGCCAACGCTGTGATTCTGGATGCCGCGCTGGGGGATATTACCCTGAACTTTGAGGAATGAGCGGGGAAAAGAGCATCACATGTGCGGCATGCCGGAACGCGTTTGGAGCCCGTTCCAAACGGCGGACGGGTGCCGATGTGCAAAATGTTTTGATTAGTCATACTCTTGCGCCTGGCCATGGTGCAGTTTATACAACTTTTGCCCAAAAGGCCAAAAAAAGATTTAATACAACAAATTTTGCATATTGTACGCGAATGTGGTACAATAACCAATAAGCAAATCAGGCAACGAAAAGGGTAAAGGAGAATTGCGAAATGGCGTATTATTTTAGTGAACCGTCCCGTACCTTCGGCGAGTATCTGCTCGTCCCCGGCTATTCCTCTTCGGAGTGCATCCCCACGGCTGTCAGCCTCAAAACCCCGCTGGTCAAGTACCGCAAGGGCGAAGAAGCCTGCCCCCTGACCATGAACATCCCCATGGTTTCGGCTATCATGCAGTCCGTTTCCGGCGAAAAGCTCGCCATTGCCCTTGCCAAGCAGGGCGGCGTTTCTTTCATTTACGGCTCCCAGTCCGTTCAGTCCGAGGCTGATATGGTTCGCCGTGTCAAGGCTTACAAAAAGGGCTTTGTTACCTCTGATTCCAACCTGCCGCCGGAGGCTACCCTGGCTGATGTGTTGGACCTGAAAACCCGTACCGGCCATTCCACCGTTGCCATCACGGCTGACGGCACCCCCCACGGCAAGCTGCTGGGCATTGTGGCATCCCGTGACTACCGCTTGTCCCGCATGAGCACCGATCTGAAAGTGACTGAGTTCATGACCCCGCTGGACAAGCTGGTTACCGCACCGGCCAACACCAGCCTGCATGACTGCAACGATATCATCTGGGATAACAAGATCAACTCTCTGCCGCTGGTAGACGAGCAGGGCAACCTGCAGTATATGGTTTTCCGCAAAGATTATGATTCCCACAAGGAACATGCCAATGAGCTGCTGGATGCCAACAAGAGCTATGTTGTCGGCGCCGGCATCAATACCCGCGACTATGCCGAGCGCGTGCCCGCCCTGGTGGATGCCGGCGTGGATGTGCTCTGCATCGACTCTTCCGAAGGTTACAGCGAATGGCAGTCCCGTACCATCGCCTGGATCCGTGAGCATTACGGCGACAAGGTAAAGGTCGGTGCAGGCAACGTGGTGGACCGCGAGGGCTTCCTGTTCCTGGCAAAAGCCGGTGCAGACTTTGTCAAGATCGGCATTGGCGGCGGCTCCATCTGCATCACCCGCGAAACCAAGGGCATTGGCCGCGGCCAGGCAACCGCCGTTATCGAGGTTGCCAAAGCCCGCGATGAATACTATGAGCAGACCGGCATCTATATCCCTATCTGCTCCGATGGCGGCATTGTGCATGACTACCACATCACCCTGGCATTGGCAATGGGCGCTGACTTTGTTATGCTGGGCCGTTACTTTGCCCGCTTTGATGAATCCCCCACGAACAAGCTGCGCGTTGGCGGCAACTATGTGAAGGAATACTGGGGCGAAGGTTCCAACCGTGCCCGCAACTGGCAGCGCTATGACCTTGGCGGTGCCCAGAAGCTGAGCTTTGAGGAGGGCGTTGATTCTTACGTTCCGTATGCCGGCCCGCTGGCCGATGGCGTGCAGACCACGCTGTACAAGGTGCGTTCCACCATGTGCAACTGTGGTGCGCTGTCCATCCCGGAACTGCAGCAGAAAGCCCGTTTGACGGTCGTTTCTTCCACCTCCATTGTGGAAGGCGGCAGCCATGACGTTATCCTGAAAAACAACCCGAACAATGTTTAAGCTGTTCCGGGTTGGGGCACCACGGCCAGCAGAATTTGCGCTTGCAATCTGATAGGATTTGTGGTATTATAACCAACATGAGATGCAAAGGGGCAGCTACCAATACAGCTGCCCTTTTTTGCACTTTTGCGGGTTCAGGCGGTAACATTGTGCGTTTTAACCGCCTGGGGCCGGGGACTCAGCCCCAAAACAATCAGGGGCGCGGCAGAATGGCTGCGCCAATTAAGAGAGGGAAAGAATTATGAAAAAATTTGCCTGCGTTGCGCTGAGCACTGCACTGCTGGCCAGCATGCTGGCTGCCTGCGGCAGCTCCGCATCCACCACCCCAGCGGCTTCCTCCGCTGATACATCCTCCGATACCGGGGCATCTTCCACCGAAGCTGCCGCTTCCACCGGGGCTGCAGCAGATGGTTCGCTGCACGTTGCCATGAACACCGATATCCAGACGATGGATGTGCACAAGACCAACAACGACTACATGGTGCCGCTGAATATCTTTGACCGCCTGTTTGAGATCAAAACCAATGCGGACGGCTCCACTGAGCTGGAGAAGAGCCTGGTGGAAGACTACACCGTTTCGGACGACGGCCTGACCTATGATTTCACCCTGCGCAGCGGTGTTACGTTCTCTGACGGCACCCCGCTGACCGCCAACGATGTCAAGTATACCTTTACCCGTATGCTGGCCCTGCCGGACAGCGTGCAGACGGATTATGCCTCTGCCATTGCCGGTGCGGAAGCTGTGATGGATGGCACCGCCACCGACCTGGAAGGCATTCAGGTGATTGATGACACCCACTTTACCGTTACCCTGTCGGATCCGTTTGCCGGTTTCCTGTATGAGCTGGCAACCGCTTCCTGCTCCATCATGAGCGAGAAGAACGTGGAGGAAGCAGGCGACCAGTTTGGTATGGACTGCTCCAAGACCATCGGCTCTGGCCCGTATGTGGTCACCAGCTGGACCCGCGACAGCAGCATTGTGCTGGATGCCAACCCCAACTACTGGGGCGAAAAGCCCAGCGTGCAGCATGTGGAAATTTCCATCGTGCCGGATTCTTCCACCATGAGCATGATGTTCCAGAACGGTGAGCTGGATATCCTGGACTGCGATTACATTGACGCTGCCGTTGTCAACTCTACCTACAAGACCCAGTATGCCGATGATATCGTAACCTCCAACCGTCTGGGCACCACCTACATGGCTCTGAACGAGAATGTGGAGCCGCTGAACGATGTCAAGGTCCGCAAGGCCATCCAGATGGCCATTGACCGCCAGACCATCCTGGATACCGTGTATAACGGTGATGGCAGCCTGGTGGACGGCATTTACCCCAAAGGCCTGATCGGCTACACCGAGGACAACGAGGGTTGGCTGAAGTACGACCCCGAACAGGCCAAGAGCCTGCTGGCCGAAGCTGGTTACGCGGATGGCTTTACCATGGAGATTGCTGCCGATAACTCCAGCAGCGATTCCACTCTGCTGGTCATCCAGATCGTGCAGCAGTACCTGCAGCAGATCGGGATTAACGCCGAGATCAAGAGCTATGACCCCGCCAGCTGGCTGGATCTGCGCAAGAGCGGCGATATGGTCAGCTTTGTCAGCTCCTGGACAGCCGACTATAACGACCCGGATAACTTCATTTACACGTTCTTCGGTACCCCCGAAAAGAGCAATGTGCGCAGCCTGAACTACTTTAACACCGACGTTATGAGCCGTGTTGCTGCCGCCCGCGGCATTGTGGACGACACCGAACGCCTGACCGAGTACGCCGCGCTGGAAAAGCAGATCGTGGAAGAGGACGCTGCATGGGTACCCATGTTCAGCCGTTCCCACCTGTTTGTTAAGGGCGACCGGATCGCCTCCTTCACCCCGCACTGGGCCGGTTATAACGATACCCAGTATATCAACGTTACCTTGAAGTAATTTTTGGACAAAAAAAGTTACAAATAATGCAATGCAGGCTGCGACCACAGGTTGCAGCCTGCATTTTTTATGTTATAATTTTAATGCTTGTATATTTTACAGCATAAAAGTGTAAAAATATACAGTCGCTCAAACAGACTGTCCATAAGGTAAAACTGCATTCTGCCTGGCAGGGACCGTAAGGGCGCACATTGTGCGCCCACGAACCTGAAAACTTAGCGCTTTTTATAAAAGCGCTGTGCCGAAGCAACGCCTGCGGGGAAAATGATATTCACCTGCACAGAGCATGGTTTTAACCGATTGGCAGTTTGGAAACAGCGGCTGTGAGGGACAAAAGGGGAGTGACTCCGTGTGAAAAGCGTGATAAAGCGCATTTTGGGCACCATTCCGGTGCTGATCGGCGTGGTACTGCTCATCTTCATCATGCTGCGCATTGTTCCCGGCAATGCGGCGGCTATGCTGCTGGGTGAACATGTGGACCAGGCCACCATTGACCGCCTGACTGAAGTGATGGGGCTGGATAAGCCGGTGATCGTGCAGTTCTTTGACTATCTGGCCGGGGCGATCCATGGGGACCTGGGCATCAGTTATAAATATAATCGCGCTGTTACCGATATGATCATGGAGGCGTTCCCCTACACGCTGGAACTGGCCCTGCTGGCGGCGCTGTTCGCCTGGGTGCTGGGCCTTGGCACCGGTATTATAGCAGCCATCAGGCAGAACAGCCTTGTGGACCACCTGTTCATGGGCGTTTCGCTGGCTGGCGTTTCCATGCCTATTTTCATGGTGGCGCTGCTGCTGCAATACCTGTTTGCCTTCAAAATCAAGGCATTCCCGCTTACGCTGGATGGTACCTTCCTTTCCATGATTCTGCCCGCCATTGCCCTGGGCTGGAACAGCGCAGGCAGCATTGCCCGTATGACGCGCTCCAGCCTGCTGGAAGTGATGCAGGCGGATTATATTGATACCGCCCGTGCCAAAGGCCTGCGCAAGCAGGCGGTCATTCTGGGCCATGCGCTCAAAAACTCCATGCTGCCGGTCATTACCATGATGGCATTGCAGTTTTCCGGCATGCTGTCCGGCGCGGTTATCACCGAGAGCATTTTTGCCATTCCCGGCATCGGCCGCCTTGCCACCACAGCAATCCAGAACCGTGATATGCCGGTGCTGCAGGGGACCGTGCTGTTTACCACCGTGCTGGTCATTGCAGGCAACCTGATTGCGGACCTGCTGTATTCTGTGCTGGACCCGCGCATCAGAAAGGAGGCATAAGCCATGGCAGACGAAATGTTGAAAAATGCCCAGCCGCAGGAACTGGAAAGCCAGATCGGCGAAGAGGACGGCCTGAAAGAACAGCTGCTGCGCATGTGCCGCCAGAACAAGCTGGCCGCCTTTTCGGCTGTGCTGATTCTGGTTGTCATCCTGATAGCTATTTTTGCTCCCGTTCTGGCCCCCTATGGTGAGGCTGAGCAGGACCTGATCAGCCGTTTGCAGGGCCCCAGCGCTGCCCACTGGTTTGGCACGGATGAACTGGGCCGCGATGTATTCTCCCGTATTCTGTATGGTTCGCGCCTCTCGCTTACCATCGGCATTCTGCCCAGCATCATCTCGCTGGTGGTGGGCATCTTCTTTGGCCTGCTGGCCGGTTACTTTGGCGGCTGGGTGGATTATGTCATCATGCGCCTGGCGGATATCATGCTGTCCATCCCGTCCCTGCTGCTGGCCATGGTGGTTATGTACACCCTGGGCCAGTCCACCGTCAACCTGTTTATCGCGCTTTCCCTCACCAGCTGGGCCAGTGTGGCCCGCGTGGTGCGCAGCCAGACCCTGAGCCTGAAGGAGAGCGAATATGTTGAGGCTGCCCGTTCGATCGGCGTCAGCAACGGCAAAATCATGCTCAAGCATATCCTGCCCAACTGCATTCCCTCATTGATCGTTCTGTTTACCCTGAATGTTCCCTCTGCCATTCTGTCTGAAAGCTCGCTGAGCTTTTTGGGCATCGGCGCACAGCCCCCGGCAGCATCCTGGGGCCTGATGGTCAACCAGTCCAAGCAGTTTTTGTTCACCCAGCCCTGGCTGGCCCTGGCACCCTGCATTGCCATTATGATCGTGGTGCTGGCGTTCAACTTTTTGGGTGACGGTCTGCGCGATGTGCTGGACCCCTACATGAAGAACCAGTAACGGCGGGGGAGAAGTAAAAGATGGAAAATAATAATAATGTTCTGGAAATCCGCGGCCTGAACTCCTATTTCTTTACCGAAAAAGGCGTGGCCCCGGCGGTGGATGGCCTGGACCTGGATATTCCCAAGGGCAAGATCATCGGCCTGGTGGGGGAGAGCGGCTGCGGCAAAAGCATGACCGCCAAATCCATTATGGGCCTGCTGAAATACCCCGGCCGCGTGGCGGGCGGCAGCATCCGGTTTGAAGATCAGGACCTGACCAGACTTTCGGATAAAGAGCTGCGCAAGATCTGCGGCAATGATATTTCGATGATCTTTCAGGAGCCGATGACCAGCCTGAACCCGGTGCTCAAGGTGGGCCGCCAGGTGCGCGAAACGCTGCTGGTGCATAACCCGACCATGAGCAAGGCGGAAGCCAAGCAGCGCGTGGTGGAAATGTTCCAGCGTGTTGGCATCCCCGAAGCGGAAAAGCGCTATGACTGCTACCCGCACGAGCTTTCCGGCGGCCTGCGCCAGCGCGTGATGATTGCCATGGCCATGGTATGCAAGCCCAAGCTGCTGATTGCCGATGAGCCCACCACCGCACTGGATGTGACAATTGAAGCCCAGATCCTGCGCCTGATGAAGGAGCTGCGGGACGAAACCGGCATGAGCGTGCTGATCATCACCCATAACATGGGCGTTGTGGCGGAAATCTGTGACTATGTGTATGTCATGTACGCAGGCAAGATCATGGAACAGGCCGAAACCTTTGAGCTGTTTGACCATACCATGCACCCCTATACCAAGGGCCTGCTGGATTCCATCCCGCGCATTGGCCAGAACGCCGAGCGGCTGCACACCATCCCCGGTGTGGTGCCCAACCTGCTGCACCTGTCGCAGGGCTGCCCGTTCAGCAACCGCTGCGAATATGCCACCGACCAATGCCGCACGGAAAAAGCGCAGCTGCATCCCGTTGCACCGGATCATCAGGTGCGCTGCTTCCGCTGTGAGGAGGAACATCAATGAGCGAGGTAAAACACGAAGTTCTTTTGCAGGCAAAAGGTATTTATAAAAACTTTGAAACCAGCAAAAAAGACCAGGCCGTCCATGCCCTGACCAATGTGGATCTGACCCTGTACCGCGGCGAAACGCTGGCCCTGGTGGGGGAGAGCGGCTGCGGCAAAAGCACCCTGGGACGCACCCTGATCCGCATGCTGCCCGCAACCAGGGGCAGCGTGACCTTTGAGGGGCAGAACATCACCGCCATGAAGGATAAGGAATTTGCCCCCCTGCGCCGCCGGATGCAGATGGTCTTCCAGGACCCGTATGCCAGCCTTGACCCGCGCATGAAGGTGCGGGATATCATTGCCGAACCGCTGGAAACCTATCATGTATGCAAAACCAAAGCCGAAACCACCCACCGCGTGCTGGAATTGATGCAGGCTGTTGGTGTACCGGCAGAGTTTTTGAACCGTTACCCGCACCAGTTCAGCGGCGGCCAGCGCCAGCGCATCGGCATTGCCCGCGCCATTGCGCTGCAGCCGGACCTGATCGTCTGCGATGAACCGGTCTCCGCATTGGATGTTTCGGTGCAGAGCCAGGTGTTGAACCTGCTCAAGGACCTGCAAAAGCAGTACGGCCTGACCTATCTCTTCATCGGGCATGATCTTTCTGTCATCAACTTTATTGCGGACCGCGTCTGCGTAATGTTCCTGGGCCATGTGTGCGAGGTTGCCACCAAGGAAGAGCTCTACAGCCGCCCCATGCACCCCTATACCGCCTTTTTGATGGATGCTATCCCGCAGACGGATCCACACCGCCGCAACCAGCACCGCCGCGTGCTGATGGGCGAAGTGCCCAGCCCGGTCAACCTGCCGTCCGGCTGCTGCTTCCATACCCGCTGCCCTTACGCAACGGAGCGCTGCCGCACCGAGGTTCCGGAGCTGCGGGAATGGGATGGCCGTATGGTTGCCTGCCACCGCGCGGGCGAAAACTGGGACTGAGATAACACAGTGAGGAAATAACAATGCAGGCAGTAATCAACGTGGCCATAGCGCCGCTTACCACAAACCCGGCCCTCTGGGCGCAGAACCCGCAGCAATCCCGTTTGGTGGATGAGCTTTTGCTGGGCATGCCGGTGGAAATTACCGGCGAAGCCGAACAGCACATGGTACCGGTACGCACCTTTTACGGCTATACCGGCTGGGTAGCACAGGATGCTTTGCTGACTGGCCCCAAGGCGGAAGAATGGCTGGTTCAGCCGCAGATGGTGGTCATAGCCCGCTGGGCTGATGTGCTGGCGGAACCCCGTGTGCAGGGGGCCTGCGTGGCTGTTGGCCTGCCCTTGGGCGCCCGCGTGGCCGTGCAGGGAGAGCCGGAAGACGGCTGGCAGGCCGTAACGCTGCCGGATGGCCGCACCGGTTACCTGCGTGCGGACGCGCTGGCCCCGCTGTACACCCAGCCCTGCGAGCAGGACCAGGAAAAGCTGCGTGCAGCCATTGCCCAGGCAGCCAAGCGCTACCTTGGCACGCCCTACCGCTGGGGCGGCAAAACCCCGGCGGGCATTGATTGCTCCGGCCTGTGCAGCATGGCATACCTGCTGTGCGGTATTTCCATCTGGCGGGATTCCGAGCTGAAAGAGGGCTACCCCATCCATCCGGCCCATGTTTCGGATATGCGCGTGGGAGATCTGGTGTATTTCCCCGGCCATGTGGCGCTCTATCTTGGCAATGGAGAGTACATTCATTCCACCGCGCGAGCAGGGGATAATGGTGTTGTGATCAACAGCTTTTACCCGGATTCCCCCCTCTACCGCCCTGACCTGCCCAAGCAGATCACCGCAGTAGGCTCCTACTTTGCCCGCCGGGAGGCAACCTGATAAAATCGAAATGAAGAAAAGCGCCTCTCTGTGATAGGAACAGAGGGGCGCTTTGATATGGGTTTTATAATAAATGCGGTCAAAAGTGCGGTCAGATAAAAAAAGAACTAGACGATAAAACATACGTTTTAGCGTTCAACACTTTGGCGGGAGCTGGTGGATTCGCCAAGCCGCGGTCTAAGCAACAGTCCGCAGGACTGTTGCTTGCCGCCTTCGGGCGGCCGACCTGTTCGAACCCTACCAGTTCCAACACAAAAAAAGACCCGCAACCTCAGTTGCGGATCTCTTTTGGTGGGAGCTGGTGGATTCGAACCACCGAAGCATTAAGCAGCAGATTTACAGTCTGTCCCCATTGGCCACTCGGGAAAGCTCCCATATTCATTTGTGCCTCTGCCTTAACAGCGCTTGATTATTATAGCAGGATAAGATGGAAAAAGCAAGCCCTATTTCAAAAATATTTTTGTAAACGGCGGAACGGGAAACGGACGGCTGCGGTGGCAAGTGCCTTGCAATCCGAGAAAAACAGCGCTATGCCGAAAGAAACGTCCTGAGATACAGGGAGATCACCGCCCAGAGTATTCAGCGCATGC
>ERZ827150.4992-NODE-4992-length-11072-cov-3.098756_pt1 | contig 11072 bp, 9 predicted proteins | sample MGYA00519779_ERZ827150 | MGnify/ENA primary metagenome ERZ827150 (study PRJEB31778, sample SAMEA3449267) | human gut metagenome | biome: human gut; feature: human-associated habitat; material: faeces | place: United Kingdom | collected 2010/2012 ...
TAGCATTGCTCACGCGGAGGGCAAAGTATTCATTAGAAATATTAGCTGGATAAGGTGATATGCTAAAATGCCCTATTTCGTTATCCGGCTTTTTTTGGAGGTAAGTGTTATGAATGTAGTAAATGGAAATATAAAAAAGATATATTTAAAGTATTTATTCGCTGCCTTTGGTAGTTCATTAATTTCTTGCATTTATGGACTTGTTGATATGGCTATGGTTGGACAATACTATGGACCAATTGGATCACAAGCGATGGCAATTATTGCTCCAATCTGGAATATTATCTATAGTTTAGGACTATTAATCGGAATTGGTGGATCAGTTTTATTTGCCGTTAATAAAGGAAAAAACGATAAGACAACCGCAAATAAGTTTTTTACAGCATCAATAGTATATGGCGCTATTATGTCAATTGTATTTTTGATTTTATTTTGGCTATTTGAGGACCAATTATTATATGTTTTTGGAGCAAAAGACGCTAATACACTTAAACTTTGTAAAGAATATCTTTTACCAATTAAATTTGCAGCACCATCATTTATTTTCGCTCAAATTCTAGCTGCATATTTAAGAAATGATAATAAACCAATGCTTGCGACATTAGCAATCATTTTTGCGGGTGTATTTAATGTTGCTGGTGACTATATTTTTGTCTTCTCACTAGATATGGGAATGCTAGGCGCTGGTTTAGCAACCGCAATTGGATCATTAGTGTCATTGTTAATTATGTCTACACATTTCTTTAGTAAATCAAATACTATGAAATTTTCATGCAATAAAGAAGTATTTTCTTTATTTGTGCCAATTTCTAAAACAGGATTTTCAGCTTTTATTGCAGATATAGCTATGGGATTTTTGACGATGCTGTTTAATAATTTGATTTTAAAATATTTAAATGATGATGCACTGGCTGTGTATGCAGTAATTATTAATATTTCGACAATTGTACAATGTTGTGGCTATGGAATTGGACAAGCTGGACAACCAATATTATCAACTAATTTCGGTGCAAAACGATATGATCGAGTTTCTTTGACTTTAAAATATAATATTATTACAGCAATAGTTGTTGGAACTATTTGGATGGGAATTGTAACGATTTTTCCTAAACAATTAATAAGAATATTTATGGTACCTACGGAAGAAGTATTAAATATCGCGCCTAATATTATGCGTGTTTATAGTATTTCGTTTTTAATTTTACCTTTTAATGTTTATTGTACATATTATTTCCAAGCGTTATTAAAAGAAAATGTAGCAACTATTACATCTTTAGCTAGAGGTATAGTTATAAGCGGGATTGTATTAATACTATTACCATTAATATTTGGTGGTAATGCGATGTGGTGGACAATGGTCATTACAGAAGCACTTGTAGCAATTTATGCAGTCTTGCTAATGATAAAATTGCAAAGAAAGTTAAGAATAGAAAAACTTAATACTAAATAAAATATTTTCATACACAGACTCACAAAATCAACTTAAAATGATAATAAAATATTTTGAAAAATTAATTCTTTTTATAAAAAGAATATTAATTTGCCAAAATAACGAATGAGCAAAAAGTTATTTCAATTAGGAGTTGATAGTAGTGAAGTATAAAAAGTGGGCTAATATTTGGCTAGAAAATTATATTAAACCAACTTTAAAAAACAAAACATATTGGAATTATGTGAATATATGTAATAATTATGTAATTAAAAAATTTGGAGACGAGGAGTTAATAAATATAACTTCATTAAAAGTACAAGTTTATATAAAAGAACTATTAGGTGGTAAAAATAAATTATCTATTAGTAGTGTGAACTTAATAATAACAGTTATACAATCTTCAATAAAAATGGCATTTTTATCGAATAATTTAAAAAGTTATAATTTAGGAAATATATTGGATAATATTGATGTTTACATAGAAACTCTAGCTAAAAAACTGAACATTAACAATACGTCTTTTTTTGATAGCATATATAGAAGAATAAATGATGAAACTAATTTGTTTTTAAGAAATTTCTCTAATTCTTTTGTGGATAACTTAATATCTTCTTTAGAAAGCATTATTTCTTTAGCCATAGTTCCTATAGTAACATATTATTTCTTAGTAGATGGAGAATTAATATTTAATAAGCTATTATTAATACTCCCAACTGAAAAAAGAGTTATAGCTAAAAAGGTTATAAATCATATTGATAAGGTTTTATCTAGATATATAATTAGCCAACTACTATTATCACTAATTATTGGTGTCTTAACAACTATAGCACTTTTTATTTTAAATGTTAAATTTTCTATATTACTAGGTGTGTTTAATGGAGTATTAAATATAGTTCCTTATTTTGGACCTATAATTGGAGGTTTACCAGCTGTTTTTATAGCACTTATGGAATCTCCAAATAAAGCCTTATGGACATTAATAATTATATTCATTATCCAACAGATAGAGGGTAATATATTGTCTCCTAAAATAACAGGAGATAGTACTGACATGCATCCAATTATAATTATAATACTACTCTTGATTGGTGATAAATTAGGAGGATTTATAGGAATGATATTAATAGTGCCTTTAGGAGTTATTATAAAAGTAATTTATGAGGATATTAATGATTATTTGTTCTAAAATAAAATAATTGACATATTTTAATAAATAAACTATAATTTCATTGAAATATATGAAAAATTAATATTTAGCGTTGAAGAGAATGAGTAAATATACCCTATGTATTCAGAGAAGAAGTGGTTGGTGAAAACTTCTTACATAATATATTGAAGCTATCTTGGAGCTATATTTATCTAAGCGATGCATTTTATGCATAATTAGGGTGGTACCGCGGAATATATGTTTTCGTCCCTTTCTTTATAGGGATGGAAACTTTTTTTATTATACAAAGCTTATAAATGGAGGTAAAAATTATGAAATTCATTGGAACTAATGAGCTTAGAGAAGCTTATTTAAAATTTTTTGAATCAAAAGAGCACTTAAGATTAGAGAGTTTTCCTCTAGTGCCTAAAAATGATAAATCATTATTATTAATAAATGCAGGTATGGCACCTCTTAAGCCATATTTTACGGGATTACAAGAACCACCAAGAAAAAGAATTACAACTTGTCAAAAGTGTATTAGAACTGGTGACATTGAAAATGTAGGTAAAACATCAAGACATGGTACTTTTTTTGAAATGCTTGGTAATTTTTCTTTTGGAGATTATTTTAAAGAAGAAATAATTCCTTGGGCATGGGAGTTTATTACTGAAACTTTACAAATTCCAAAGGATAAATTATATGTAACTATTTATTTGGATGATGATGAAGCCTTTGATATATGGTGCAAAAAAACTGATGTAGATCCGAAAAGAATATTTAGATTAGGTAAAGATGATAACTTCTGGGAAATAGGTGTTGGACCTTGTGGACCATGTACTGAAATTCACTTTGATAGAGGAGAAGGAGTTATCACAAATGTTGATGATTTTATAAAAGCTTCTGATGAAGACAGAATAGTTGAATTCTGGAATTTAGTATTTACTCAGTTTGATAAAGATGAAGAAGGAAACTATAATAAATTATCAAACCCTAATATTGATACAGGAATGGGACTTGAAAGAATTGCTACAATTATGCAAGGTGTAGATAATATATTCGAAATAGATACCGTTAAAAATATCTTAAATAAGGTTTCAGAACTTTCTGGAGTAAAATATGGAGAAAACCCTCAAAAGGATATATCTTTAAGAATAATTACAGATCATGTTAAATCTGTAACTATGCTTATTTCAGATGGAGTTCAGCCAAGTAATGAAGGAAGAGGATATGTTCTTAGAAGGCTTTTAAGAAGAGCAGCTAGACATGGAAGGTTACTTGGAATTAAAGGCTTATTCTTAACTGAAATAGTTGAATCTGTAGTTGAAAATTATGGAACTGCTTATCCAAATCTTAAAGAAAATAAAGAGTATATTGAAAAGATCGTTTCTTTAGAAGAAGAAAGATTTAATGAAACTATAGATTCGGGAATGGTTATATTAAATGATTATATTCAAGAAATGGAAGCTGCAAAGGAAAAAATATTAAAAGGAGAAAAGGCCTTTAAATTATATGATACTTATGGATTCCCAATTGAATTAACTGAAGAAATATTAGAAGAAAAAGGCATGCAGGTTGATCATGATTCTTTCAAAAAAGAAATGGAAGAACAAAGACAAAGAGCTAGAAATGCTAGAGGAGAATCTTCTTATATGGGAAGTGATGAAAGCCCAATAAATAAGATAGAAGCTTCAATAAATACTGAATTTATAGGGTATTCTAATATTGAAGTGAATTCAAAGATTATTGTTTTAGCAAATGATAATGATTTTGTAAATGAATTATCAAAAGGTGATAAAGGTTATATAGTAACTGAAAAGACACCTTTCTATGCTGAAATGGGTGGTCAAGTAGGAGATAAAGGTACTATTAAGACTGCTAGTGGGGAAGCATATGTATATGACACTAAGAAAAATGTTGGTGGAAAAACTATACATTATGTAAAAGTTACTGAAGGAAATATAAAAATAAATGAAGATGCAAACCTTAAAATAGATATATTAAGAAGAAGTAATATTGCAAAAAATCATACTGCAACACATATGTTACACGAAGCTTTAAAGCAAATAGTAGGTAAACATGTAAATCAAGCTGGTTCATATGTAGATGATGAAAGATTAAGATTTGACTTTGCACACTTTAAAGCATTATCAGAAGAAGAAATACAAAAAATAGAAGATCTAGTTAATATTAAAATCATGGAAGTATTTAATGTTAATACTGATTTAATGACTTTAGATGAAGCAAGAAATTCAGGAGCTATGGCTTTATTTGATGATAAATATGGCGATAAAGTTAGAGTTGTTAGTGTAGGAGAATTCTCAAAGGAACTTTGTGGAGGTACGCACGTTCATAATTCTGGAGAAATAGGATTATTCAAAATAATATCTGAAGCAGGTGTAGCAGCAGGAGTTAGAAGAATAGAAGCTGTAACTGGTATAAATGCAATAAAATATATGGAAGAAAAGCAAAGATTATTAAAAGAAGCATGTAGTGTTCTTAAGTGTAGTGAAAAAGATGTAATTAAGAAGATAGCATCTCAAGGATCAGAAATTAAAGAGAAAGAAAAAGAAATACTAGAACTTAAGAATAAATTAGCATCAGGAGTAGAAGATGAAATTATAGCTTCTGTAAAGGAAGTTAAAGGAGTAAAGGTTGCTGTATATGAAGTGGCAGATATAGATGGAAATTCCTTAAGAGATCTTGCTGATAAGGTTAGAAATAAACTTTCAAGCGGAGTAGTTGTGCTATTTAGTAATGTAGGTGGAAAAGTAAACTTAATAGCAATGTCAACAAAAGATGTTTTAGACAAAGGTATACATTGTGGTAAGATAATTAAAGAAGTAGCAGCTGTAGTTGGCGGCGGAGGAGGAGGAAGACCAGATATGGCTCAAGCTGGTGGAAAGAATCCTGAAAATATAAATAGTGCAATAGAAAAAACTTATTCTGTAATAGAATCTTTGGTAAAATAGTGTACTTTTAAGAAAATATAGTTTATAATATATTTAATAGATATAAAGGTTGAATATAATTTCAAATAAATGATATACTATTATTAGAAGAAATTAACTAAATATAAGTAAGGGGGTGGGCTGCAATTAGCAGCAGTTATATGAATAATAACTTAGATGCAACAATGCAATTTAACTTAAACATCAACAAAGGTGATTTAACAAAATCAATATTAACAGATGTTTATAATGCATTACAAGAGAAAGGTTATAATCCAGTTAACCAACTAGTTGGATATCTCATTTCAGGAGACCCTTCTTACATTACAAGCTACAACGGAGCAAGAGCTTTACTAAGAAAACTTGAAAGAGATGAAATTCTTGAGGAAGTTATAAAATCTTATTTAGAAATAAAATAAAGAGTGCCCGTTTATTCGGGCACTCTTTAATTTTTAAGGAGTAATACATGAGAATATTAGGTTTAGATATTGGATCAAAAACTATTGGAGTTGCAATAAGTGATCCATTAGGATGGACTGCTCAAGGAATATCTACAATTAGAAGAACTAAGAAAGAAAGTGACCTTGAAGAAGTAAAAAAAATATGTAAAGAGTATTCTGTTGAGACTATAGTTATAGGATTACCTAAGAATATGAATGGAAGTATTGGAGAGTCAGGAGAAAGAGTTCTTGAATTTTCAAATCAAATAAAAGAATATACTGGTTTAAAAGTTGAAATGTGGGATGAAAGATTAACCACAGTTGCAGCTCATAAAGCTATGCTAGAGGCGGATTTATCAAGGAATAAAAGAAAAAAAAAAGTAGATAAAATAGCTGCTACTTATATCCTTCAAGGATATTTAGATAGATTAAGTATGAAATAATACTTAAATATCAATTGAAAATTATTATTGACAACTGTTAAGGTGAAAATTACAATTATAAAAAAAGGAGATTTTTATGAATAAAGATTTAAAACAATTAGAATTATATGATGAAGATGGCAATTTAGTTAAATTAAATGTTGTAGCATTTTTTGATATGGTAAATCCAGATACAGAAGAAAAAAGTGAATATGTTATAGTATATGATGATAATTATACTGAAGAAGATATATTTGCATTAAAAGTAGGAGTAGATGAAGACGGAGATGATTTATTAATTCCTATTGATGATGAAGTGGAACTTGCTGCAGTTCAAGAAGCATATGATACTATTTTTTCAGACGAAGAGTAGTTTTTGAAATATATTAAAAATAATGTAAAAGGGGGTATGTTGTCTGTGGAACATTCAAACACTATAGATTTTAATGTTTTAAAGGAAGATTTAAAGCAAAAGGGATATAAACTAACTCCTCAAAGAAGAGCTATTGTAGATACTATAATAGATAAAGAAGGCGAGCACTTAACAGCAGAGGAAATATACGATGAAGTAAAGAAAAATTGCCCTGAAATAGGTCTTGCAACTGTATATAGAACTATAATTTTATTAGAAGAGTTGGGAGTTGTATGTAAACTTGACTTAGATGATGGATGTAGTAGATATGAATTAGCTCGTAAAAATGAGGGGCATAGACATCATCACTTAGTATGTAATGAATGTAAAAGTGTAATTGAAGTTCAAGATGATCTTTTAGATGAACTTGAAGAAGAAGTTGAAAGGTCTTATGGATTTAAAATAATAGACCATAGTGTTAAATTCTTTGGTATTTGTAGAAAGTGTCAAAGTAAAATGGAAGAAAATAAAAAATAGTGGATGAAGAGATAGCTTGCAATAAGATATCTTTAAGTTACATAATTTAGGAAGAAGGAGGGGACATATTGAAAAACGAAAAGGCAAAAGTTAGAATTATTCCTTTAGGTGGAATTAACGAAATAGGCAAGAATATAACTGTTATAGAATATAAAGAAGATATAATAGTTATAGATTGTGGACTTAAATTTCCAGATGAAGATATGTTCGGTATTGATTTAGTAATACCAGATATAAGTTATTTATTAAAAAATAAAGATAAGATAAGAGGGATATTTTTAACACACGGTCATGAAGACCATATAGGGGCACTACCATATGTATTAAGACAATTAAACGTGCCAGTATATGGAACAAAATTAACTCTTGGGATTGTTGAAACAAAGCTAAAGGAACACGGATTATTAAGTTCAACAGAACTTATAAGAGTAAAACCAAGAGATGTTATTAAATTGAATTCAGTTTCTGTAGAGTTTATTAAAACTAATCACTCCATAGCTGATTCAGTTGCAATTGCAATACACACTCCATTAGGAGTTGTATTACACACAGGAGATTTCAAAATAGATTATACTCCTATAGATGGAGAACCTATGGACTTTGGAAGATTCGCAGAAATAGGTAAAAGAGGAGTATTAGCCATGATGGCAGATTCAACTAATGTTGAAAAGCCAGGATATACTATGTCAGAAAAAGTTGTAGGAGAAAGTTTTGCAAAATTATTTTCTAAAGCAAAGGGAAGAATTATAATAGCTACTTTTGCTTCCAATGTCCACAGAATACAACAAATAATAGATGCAGCACGCTTATATGATAGAAAGGTGGCTGTATCAGGAAGAAGTATGGAAAATATAGTGACTGTAGCTACTGAACTTGGATATTTAGAATTTGAAAAAGATATACTAGTAAGTATAGATCAAATTAATAAATATCCTAATGAAAAAGTTGTTATAATAACTACAGGAAGCCAAGGGGAACCAATGTCAGCACTTACAAGAATGGCAAACTCTGAACACAGAAAGGTTAATATAGTTGAAGGAGATACAGTTATTATTTCTGCAACACCAATACCTGGTAATGAAAAGTTGGTTTCAAGAGTTATAAATCAATTATTCCAAAAAGGAGCAGAAGTTATATACAAGTCATTAGCAGAAATACACGTTTCTGGCCATGCTTGTCAAGAAGAATTAAAACTTATGCAAAGTTTAGTAAGACCTAAGTTCTTTATTCCAGTTCATGGTGAATATAGACACTTAAAGCAACATGGTGAACTAGCAGTAGCTTTAGGATTGCCAGAAGAAAATATATTAATACCTGAAAATGGTGGAGTAATAGAAGTTAATAGAAATTCTATAAGAAAAAATGGCACAGTAAATGCTGGTCAAGTTTTTGTTGATGGATTAGGTGTAGGTGATGTTGGAAATATAGTATTAAGAGATAGAAAACATTTATCTCAAGATGGTATATTGACAGTAGTCGTAACATTATCAAAGGAAAATAATTCAATAATAGCAGGACCAGATATAATTTCTAGAGGCTTTGTATATGTGAGAGAGTCAGAAGGTTTGATGGACGAGGCTAAAGATATTGTTAGAGATGTTTTAAGAGAATGTGAAGAAAGTAATATAACAGACTGGGCTAGTTTAAAGTCTAAAGTAAGAGATGAGCTAAGATCTTATCTTTATGAAAAAACTAAGAGAAAACCTATGATATTACCAATTATAATGGAAATATAATCTAGAGGTTGACATTTCTTAATAATAACCTTAGAATAAGTATAGTTTAAATAATTTTTTTGAAAATTGGATACTTGCGTATCCAATTTTATTTTGGAAAAAATAATTTATAGGTTTACATTATATAAAAAACATAGCGGAGGAAAATAAATGAATTTAATTAGTAGAGACGATATTAGAAATATTGCTATTATAGCTCACGTTGACCATGGTAAGACAACCTTAGTTGATGCCTTATTTAAGGAAAGTCATGTTTTTAGAAGCAATGAAAAAGTTGAAGAAAGAGTTATGGACTCAAATGACTTAGAAAAAGAAAGAGGAATTACAATTCTTTCTAAAAATACAGCAATAACATATAATGGAGTAAAAATTAATGTTGTAGATACTCCAGGGCATGCTGATTTCGGTGGAGAAGTTGAACGTGTTCTTAAAATGGTTGATTCAGTATTATTAGTAGTAGACTCTTATGAAGGACCAATGCCACAAACAAAATTTGTGTTAAAGAAGGCATTAGAATTAGGATTAAAACCAATAGTAGTTATAAATAAAATAGACAAACCAAATGCAAGACCAGAAGAAGTAATAGATGAAGTATTTGAATTATTTATTGAACTTGGAGCAAATGATGAACAATTAGATTTCAAAATAATTTATGCTTCTGCAAGAGAAGGATTTGCAAGATATAATGTTGAAGATACAAATGAAAATATGGCACCACTATTTGAGACAATACTAGAAAATGTTGAACCTCCAAAAGGGGATATAGAGGGACCATTACAAATGCTTGTAACTACTTTAGATACAAGCGAATATGTAGGAAGAATAGCAATTGGTAAAATACACAGAGGAACAGTAAAGAAAAACCAACAAGTTGCTTTAGTAAGAAAAGATGGAAGTACAAGTAATTATAGAGTATCCAGCATATTTACATATAACGGACTAAATAGAGAAGATGTACAAGAAGCATCTTTAGGGGACATAATTGCTTTAAGTGGTATTCCAGATTGTAATATTGGAGAAACTATTGCTGATGCTACAAATCCTGAAGCATTACCATTTGTAGAAATTGACGAGCCAACATTAAGTATGAATTTCATGGTAAATGATTCTCCTTTTGCTGGAAAAGAAGGTGAATTTGTTACTTCAAGACATTTAAGAGATAGATTATTAAAGGAATTAGAAACAAATGTAAGTTTGAGAGTAAATGAAATTTCATCAGATTGCTTTGAAGTTTCAGGTAGAGGTGAACTACATTTATCTATACTAATTGAAACTATGAGAAGAGAAGGATATGAATTCCAAGTTTCAAAAGCAAATGTTATATTCAGAGAAGAAAATGGTAAGAAGTTAGAGCCTATGGAATATTTAACTATAGATGTTCCAGAAGAATTTATGGGACCTGTTATGGAAAAGTTAGGACCAAGAAAAGCTGAAATGGTAAATATGACTTCTGCTGTTAATGGATATACTAGACTTGAGTTTATTGTACCTGCAAGAGGATTAATAGGATTTAGAAATGAATTTATGACTGATACAAAGGGAAATGGAATAATGAACCATGTATTCCATGGATATGATAAGTTTAAAGGAGAAATTCCAGGAAGAAGCAGAGGATCAATATGTTCATTTGAAGATGGAGATGCTATAACTTATGGCTTATTCAATGCTCAAGAAAGAGGTACCTTATTTATAGGAGCAGGAATTCCAGTATATCAAGGTATGATAGTAGGAGAGTGTTCAAGAGCAGAGGATATAGATATAAATATATGTAAAGGTAAAAAACTTACTAATACAAGAGCATCAGGTTCTGATGATGCTTTAAAACTAACTCCACCAAGACAAATGACATTAGAACAATGTCTAGAATTTATTAATGCAGATGAATTAGTTGAAGTTACACCAGAAAATATTAGAATGAGAAAAAGAGTATTAGACTCAGCTGAAAGAAGAAGAATTGCAAGCAGAAGCAAAAAATAGATAAAATTCTTTATAAGTTAAAAAAAAAGTATTATAATAAGGTAAATAGTCTAAACAGGCTATTTACTTTCTATGTAG
>ERZ827150.5000-NODE-5000-length-11062-cov-2.737258_pt1 | contig 11062 bp, 10 predicted proteins | sample MGYA00519779_ERZ827150 | MGnify/ENA primary metagenome ERZ827150 (study PRJEB31778, sample SAMEA3449267) | human gut metagenome | biome: human gut; feature: human-associated habitat; material: faeces | place: United Kingdom | collected 2010/2012 ...
GCCGTAAGGCTTCAGGCGGGTTGCGACTGCGCGCCAGAAAGCGGTGAAATTCTTTTCCAGATCGGGATGTTCCCACATCTCGGTATCATCGGCCCGGACACCGGGCATCGGAGGATGGTGCAGGTCGATTACGACCTTCAGCCGATGATCGCGGGCGATTTTCACTTTTTCTTCGACATCGTCCAGAAAGGCGGGCATCGCCTCCCGCCACTCCTGATTGCGCTGCCGGGCGAAAGAGAGCGGAAAGATCTGGAGCCGGATTACATCGGCTCCCCAGGAACGGAGGTCGCGGGCCGTCTCCTTCGAAAACTCCGGCGCAACCATGAAGCCGCGGACGATTTCGGGATTCGGGCGGCTGGCGCGGAGTTTCACGGGGTCAAGTATGGTTTTTTCTTCCGAAACAGGAATGAATCGGAGGGTTTTCACCTCCGCCCGCCCTTCGGGCGCGTTCACCTGTATCGCCAGATTATAGCGGCCGTCTCCCGCCGGAGTGGTAAATTCCGTAATTCCCCTGCGAAACTCATTTCCGGAGAGATTCAGTTCACAGAACGCTTTTCCCCAGCCGATCTGCAGGCGCACCATCGTCTTGCCGCGTCCCACGCCTTCGATCCGGTAGCGCTGACTGCTCTTGAGCCTGATGTTCCGGTTGATTTTGGAATCCCAGTCGGTACCGTCGATGACAACCGCATCATTTTCGGCTTTGAACGCTGCTCCGCGGGTGGAGCTCCAGGTTTTCATATTCTCCCGGGAAAAATCGACTTCCGCCGCCGGTTCCTCCTCTTCCTCTTCTTCTTCCAATTCTTTGGAATTCGCCTTCAGCGCCTCCAGAATGACCTCGCCGCGCTTGCTCATGCCGACCATTTTCAGATTGGCGTCCTTGACCAGAACGCCGTCTTCATGTTCAAGGCTCCACCCCTGGTATTCCCGGAATGCGTGGTAGGTCCAGCTCCATCCATATTTTTGGAAGATGCCGGTCAAGTCTTTCAGGTATTGCACCGCGGAGGCGACGGGCGCCCAGGCGATGACGCTGAATTCGCCGACGAAAATGGGCGCGCCGTATTTCTTCTGGAAGTCGATGACCGGCTGAAGCGATTCTTCCATCTCTTTCCGGTCGCGGTAACGGCCGCCGATGAAGCCGGGATAGACGACTCCGGTCGTCTCCTGCGCCTTGGCAAGCAGCCCCGGGTCCTGCAGCAGTGTCGCGGCGATTCCCTGGTGGGTGAATGCGCCCGGCTCATAAAAGTGAAAGCTGTAGATCACTTTGGGGTCCGGCAGCGGAACAAGGTCTTCGAACCCGCGCCAGCCGCCTCCGGGGCCGACTTCATAAATAATCCAGGTGTCAGGATCGAGTCTGCGGATTGCTTTTGACCGCCATTTGACGCCATTCGACCGGGGCGTAAGGCAGCTGCGCCCGGGCCAGGGGTTCATTGAAAAGATCATATCCCCACAAGGCGTCACGGTAAGGTGCCAGCCGTTCGACAATGCCTGTCCAGTAACGGATGAAAGCTTCTTCCACTCCGGGAACTTCCCACATCTCTTTGCCGTTCAGTTCGCAGGGAACCTCAAACGCGACCGGAATCACTTTCAGCCCGGCATCGCGCGCCTGCCTGACCGCCGTTTCCAGGCGGTCGAGAAAAACGGGATAATTCTCTTCCGTCCAGGTCGGTTTCGGACCGACGCTCCAGAGCTGCAGCCGCACGGCATTGGCATTCCAGTCGTTCGCCATATCCCGGAACGATTGCCCGCCGCGCAGACCGCCCGACATGAATCCGCGCACCACCGCCGGATTCGGCTTCACGGTCCGGATGACCGAAGGATCGGCAAGGGTTTCGCCGGCCCGGCGACGTTTCCGGTTCTCCTCGATCGCGGAACCGGGGCGCACCGGGCGGATTGCGGAGGAGCCGGCACGAACGACCCGCATCGCACCGTAAAGAGAGGCGTCCATCCAGGATTCGTCGTTGCGGTCGATTCCGCTCCAGGTCAGTTTCCGGGTCCGCACTTTTCCTTCGTCGTTGCTGTTGTAGCTTACGTTGAATCCGAATGCCAGCCCGTCATACGGGGACATCTTGAAGTAATCGTTGTCGAGCGGGATTGCCGCTTCCGCCGCCCATCCTCCTTCAAAGGGAACCGGAATTACTTTGACGGGATACTTGCCGGATGCTTCGGGCCGCGCACCTTCCTCACCGGTTGCCGTAATGAAGATCTGGGCGGTTCCGTCATCCATTCGCCCGCAATGGAAAAACGGGTCGAAAAAGAGCTCGAAGCAGTCGCTGTTGTAGGCCGGCTTGATCCCGAAGTGCAGTTTCGGGTCGCGCGCCGTAAGCAGAAGATAAAGAGTGTCTTCGGAAACCGCCGCTTTAAAAGAGGCCCCCCACGCCGGATCGGCGACGGACGGATCTCCCTGAAACATCAGCTCTCCCGAAAACGGAATGTCGCTCCAGTCATCCAGAGAGCCGTTCATTCTCTTCTTTTCAGAAAAAATAAGCGGATAGACGGCGTTGGGCGACGCGATACGCTTTCCGGCTTCCTGCACATCCCCGGAGCCGGGAGCCCGGGTTTCTTCTTTTTTCAGCATATTCTGCTGAGTGCGAACTTTTTCCCGTGCTTCGATAAAGGGGCGGACAATTTCTTCCTCGCCGGCGAAAGCCTGAACAGCTCCCAGCAAAGTGCACAGGGCGGCGATTTTAAAAAAGCAGTTCATAAACTTACCGTCTCATTTGTTTTAAGGATTGTATGGTTCATTATTTCTGGATGATCCAGTGGTTCCGGGCCGGAGTGTGGACATTTCCCAATTCGTTGCCCGGCCGCAGGAAACCGACATGCCCGTCGGTGAAGCCGTAGTTGCTGCCTCCGCTGTGCTGGAACTGCCCCCGGAGTCCGTTCACGCCGGAATCATACCAATGCCGGTGTCCCAGATCGGTCACGTACCGGACCCCGCGGGAAAAATGACTTTGATTATCGGGAACGCGGGCCAGTGCTTTGCAGAGGAAGAGCATCACTTCCGACGAATTCTTAAACGAACCGGCTTTTTTTCCGCCGGGAGCCTGGCTGGTGCCGAACGTCGAAAGCTCCGCAACGGTTCCATTGTTGTCGCTGGTCGGCCCGTTCAGCCAGTAAGAGCGGATGGAGGCTCCCACATAAAGCTCATCTGGATCGATCGGGCAGCGGAACAGCTGGAAATTTCTTTTGCCGCCTTTGCTGAAGCCCATATAGCGCGCCAGAAGAATATCCCAGATTTCGCCATCGTCCAGCAGCGCCTCTTTATCTACATATCCCGGTATGACAAGGTAATCCTGATAATCGGCGGAATACATTCCGGAAGCGCCGCAGATTTGCTTTAAATTGCTGACGCAGTTCGTCGCTTTGGCCCTGTCTCGCGCTTTGTTCAATGCGGGCAGCAGCATTGCGGCCAGAATCGTAATGATTGCAATCACCACCAGAAGCTCGATCAGTGTGAAATTCTTTGCTCTCATAAGAAATCTCCTTACGTTTCAGGGATGCAGATCGGTATCCAGTTCGCGCGGAACCAGCCGGAGTTCCGGCGGCCCCTGCGGATTTTGCAGGGCGAGTTTCAACAGCGCGAGAACCTCTTCGCCCATTTTTGAATAATTGTGCCGGAACCGCCACTGCGGAACGGGAAATAAATGGCACGAGTCATCCTGTGAAACCAGGCGGCATTGCCGCAGAAAATCAACACCCCAATCCTGAAAAACAGCTTCGAGTGCTCCGAAACCGTTTGCGCCTTCATAGAAAGCCTCCGGAATGCCCTTTCGTTTCATAAGCCGTTCGCAATCCGCGACCAGATTCTGATTGCCGCGCAGGACCAGGGATTCATCATACGTTTCTCCCATCTCGCGAAATGCGCGTTTCACGCCGGCCAGATGAAGCGGTTCATGCTGCGGATCGGTCAGGAGCATGATCTTTTTCCGGCCCTCTTTCAGGAGGGCCAGAGCCGCCGTATAGCCTTCTTCCTCCCAGTTGTACCGGGCGCAATGGTGTTCCGTTGAAAATCCTCCGGCAAAAATCACCGGAATCCTGATGCTGTTGACGAAATCAATTGCTCTTTTATGTTCGCACAGATCAGGATAGAGCCATATCAATGCCCGCGAAGCCGCATCCGGTCCGGAAAATGTTTCCCTGTTGAAATTGAAAAAATCGATAAAATGGATCATCCGCCCTTCATCCGTCAGGCCCGGGGCGACAGCCGAAAGCAGTGACGCAAGATATTTTTCAAAATAAATCTGCCTGCCGTCAGCGATCAGAACTTCGATAATCTCCTGTTTTCTCCCCCGCCAGCTGAATTCGGGATTGGTAAACATGCCGATCCCTTTCTTCGCGGTCAGGTATCCGTCGTCAACCAGATCTTTCAACGCGCGCTGGACAGTGGAGCTGCCGACTCCGAACCGGGTCGCCAGAGCGCGCATCGAAGCCAGCCTTTTGGGGGTTGAACCGCTTCGCACCACCTGGTCGATCACATATTTACGGACGCTGATATAACCAGCGTGGGAAATATCACTGATAATTTCCGCCGTTTTGATATTCATGGCAAATCACCTTGTTTTTTCAAAGATTCCATACGTCCCGAATCTGAATGAAATCATTTTTTTTGAGATCACCTGGAATCTCTGTGGTACACGATGGAACACTTATAATTATACATAATTCCAGACGCTTTGTCAAGTCCTCAGGCGTTTTTTTTTCATTTTCCGCATGATTTCAGGCCGGATACTGCCGTCTGGCGGTATTTGGCTCCGGCATACGGCACCCGGCCCGGCTTCCTGGGGGAGGGGGAGCCTGCATCCAGCGAAACGTGCTCCTCCACGCGCCCGTCGTCCAGCGGGTTGTCAGTGCGGCCGGCAAGATCGCGCAGCATCCGGCGGATGTCGATCACGCCGCCGATCATGAACTGAGCATCCGCTCCAGGTTGAACTTCTCCCTGAAAGTCTGCAGGGAAACGCCGCTGCAAGCTGCGATGCCGAGCATCATTGCAATGAAAAAGAGTTCATTGGAGTTGATCAGGAACTTGATGGCGTCTATCCGCCAGACGACATAAGGATGAAAAGAGGCTGAGACCGTTGACGCGGAGGATGATATTTATTGATCTCTGCAATAAATACAGGCTCCATCGGTTTCGTATAGGAATTCAAACGACGTTCAATAATTTGGAGCGCGTGACGAATGAGAAGTTCTTGCTTATAAATGTTTTTTTTGAAGAATTTCCAAGTTGCCGCCCATTGAGGCAAGAAGCATCCACGTGAACATGAATTTCGCGTCTTTTCTGCTGATTCCGATGGTTTCACTTTTCACACCAAACCGTATGCCTGATAGCTCTGCGGCTCTGTCAGTTTTTAATTCTTCAAGTTATTGATATTGCGATGCTTGTGATCGGGGGTGGACCGCATATTGCAAATCGGGATGAGTTGCTGAGTATGGATAAATTTCACCAAAATCGGCTATTTTGATCCATCATTCCCAATATGGACGAAATCAAGAAATACCATAAATCAAGCGGATACACAATTTAGCATACAGCTTTGCTCCATGACTATTTTCAAATTTCCGCTTTGAAATCAGATCAAAGAATTAACGTAGATGGCTAACTGATGTTTTGTATAATATATTATCATTCAACAGTATTGTGACCGAGTGCTTTGCAAAGTATCCTTTTTAATTCAGTCCATTCTGGAATATTGTTGAAGTTTTTCTTTATATATTCAATCGAAAAATCCAACTGTAAAAAAATTAATATTGCAATCAATTCTTCTGTAAAAATAATTAATGGAAATACGTATTTCCAATCGTAAATCTTTTCATTCTTTGTATGCGCCGCATTGTTTCTGATTTTACAAAGATCATTAATGATTTTATCTTTATTCTTGCGACTAAGATATGGATAAACGTCGAAAGCACGTAAAATGATGATATCGTGCAATCTTTGGCGAAACGAAAAATGATACCTTAGGCGATTTTTCAAAAGATTATTTTGCTCAACAGAAAGCAGCGATTTGATTGCTGTGATCTGTTCCGTATATCCTTCGGGCTCATTATCATATTCAGGATAAAGATTTCGGTGTAGCCCTTCCAGATTATAAAGCAATTCCGGCAAGGCATGATTGGTAAATGATGATTTATTGCGCATACCAATCCAATCGTTTAGAACAAACCCAAAAGAGTCGTATTTTTCAAAAAATTTTGTAAAAAGACTCTGTATATCGATGATAATTCTATTTCTTGAAAGCAGCATTTCCCGTGAATGGAGTTCTGTCAACCAAGCCCGATCAATCGATCGGCGGTGAAAGATTTCAACGGTATTATAAACATGATGTCGGGTCTTCGCCAATTTCAGATCACGAACTTGCTTTTGTTGCTCATCCAGCAGAATCCGTTTTTTTGACACCAAGCCAACAATCTGAAATACTACCGTATTTTTGCCAGTTACGAGACAAAAAAAATCGAGAATTCTTTTCTTGTAGTAGCTAAAGCTATTGGAATCTCCCCAATATGGCAACTTTCGATTGCCTTTTGCTTTGATTTCCACGTTATGATAATATGAGGCGGTTAGGTTGCAACTGTCGCTTTTTTGATTGAAAGTGGTTGAAAGCTGAATAATAACAAATTCATCCTCAAACAGACGCAAAATTGGTGGAAATGAAAAAGAACCGATGGATTTCTTATAGCGACGTGAAAAATTTGTTGTTAATGGATGATCCCCTACCCATTCTTCAAGATTTGTAATTCGGAAAGTGAGTTTTTTTAATCGCAAGTTCTCTTTTTTGAAAAATATAGATTTTCCCATTATAAAACACAAAAAAGAAAAACGGGTACTGGTTGTCTTGGCGTCAAACCCTGTAGATGACCAATCGCAGAGCTTAAGGTCAAAAACCGTAATGATTTTTCCATTAGTAGCTTTCCCTAAAGCACTGTTGTACTTTGTAATGGACATATTGGTTAGAACAGGATAACCAAATAATGTAAGGTTTCCAACTCCGTGCTCAGGATCATATTCAAGTGTTCCCCAAAATTCCTTTTGTGGATCAAATTCAGGGACAATCCAAAGGCCTGTAATTTTTTGTGTAATTAATTGTCTTGCTCAAAGGTTTTAGCCATTATTTTGCGATACTCCCTATTTTGCGAGAATAGATATGTACTGTTAGACTTAAAATCAAAGATATTTCTCCTGCCCTGAATTCACGTTTGAAAGGGACTATAGTCTATAAATCAAAGAAAAAGCAAAATAACATAATGCTTGAAGATCATAATGTCAATGTGTACACTAAGCTGTGCAACCAATACTTGGTCCGTATATCTGCAGGTAGAGGATAATTGGTGGTATCAGATGGTATACTTATGCTTGGAAGCGGACAGGAAAGCCAGGAGTTTCTGCTGATAATGACATGGAATAAATTTTCTTGCTCATCTTTAGTCGGGTTCCCAATTGAGTTCAGAAATCCACTTGTATGAAACTTGAAAAATGGAATATAATAAGGACGATAAATGACCGGAAAATATCTATATTAATTTATAAAAAATCAATGAGAAAACTATTATGATTTCTGGATTTCTGGGAAATAAAAATGGTCGGGATAGAGAGATTTGAACTATCTACATTTTGACCCCCAGTCGATATGTTTAAGCTCAAAATCGTTTAAAATATCATTTTACTTGTATTAAACTTGTAAAAAGGAACATTATAAGCTATCTTAAAGGAAATGACGAGAAGTAATCGGAAACAAGGGAATTTTTATGCCAAGAGTCAGCCCGAATGCCAGACTTATCCGTCAGGAAGGTTATGTTTACAAAGAGCGTAAAACCGGAAAATATTTTTTCCAATTGACTTTACCGGATGGAAAAAGGAAAACTTCTGTCCTGCAGAAGCAGGATGATTCTGGTAACAAATTCAATATTACCGCCGAGTCCGACATTACCCCGGCAGTTCTTGCTGCGGCAAAAGAGCGGATTCTGCAAAGAGAAACTCGGGCGCAAGCCATCATATTACGTGCCCAAGAAGAATTGGCTCGTCAGGCAGAAGCAGAGCAACTGCCTTAGAACGCCAACGTACAATGCCGCCTCTTAGTTTACTGGAAGTTATTCCTTCTTATTGCCGCTTACTTACAAGCAATCCCAACCCGCCCTCTACATCGACCGCCCGTAATAATATTCGCTGGATGCAAGCTTGTCTTCAGTGGCTTCATGAGCAATATCCCACTCTTGAATTTTATGATGACATACCAGAAGAAGCCCCACTCCGTTACTGGCAACATCTGCAATCTCTGCATTACGCAGATTCGACGATGCAGCAAAAACGTAAGGCGCTCATCCACATCACTGAAAAACTGATTCAAGCAAATATTTTGCACATCACGAACAATATATGGAAGCAATTGCCAGATGTCCGAAATGTAGTCAATACGCCTCGAGCTCAATTCACATTTTCCGACAGCTTACATGTTTTACGCCAATTCTCAAGAATTCGAATACGGGACTGGGATGAAATGCGGGTGATGTTCGCCATTGGCACTTTTACAGGAGCTCGCTGGGGCGACTGCTGTACCATGCGCTGGAGTCATATCCAAATTGAAAACAATCGTCCTTTTTTTGTCTTTATGCCTCGTAAGACTCTTAGACAACGCATCCAAGTTAAAATTGCAATTTGTCCGGCATTGGGTGGTTATCTTGCCATAGCCCGTCAATGGCAGGAGCAAAATAACAATGCAGAAGATTATATTCTGCCCCATATAGCAGTCCGCTATTTAACTCCCAGTACACGTTGTCCTCTAGGGGATGATGTCATCAAGGTTTTTCAATTTTGTGGTTATGAAACCACTCAGCGCCAGCGTTATAACGACTCGGATCGCCGAGTAAACCTTGTCGGATTTCATTCTTTGCGGGGTGCCTGTTTTTCTCGATTAATTGAAAAGGGTATCAGTTTTACACAATTAAAAGAAATATCGGGAGATAGTGCCGATACTCTCTCCAAACATTATTTCCGAGTTGAGAGTAGTCAATCTCATATTCAGCAAAGTCGGGCATTGATGGATGGGATCATGCAATCTGGTTATGTCACTGTCATGGGAAATGATTCCCCCATTTCAAAATCAATCGAATCGCTTCGGCAAGAGTTGAATGCATTTATCAACCAAGCAGAACTTCCCGTTTTGCAAAAGTTGAAAAGAGTTCAGGAATATATAGAGATGGGGGAACCACCCTTATTTAGTCCTGCAGAGCCAGAAACACCACCGTCAGTCATCGAACTTCCCATTGAAGAATCAATGCCATCACCAGAGCTCAGAGAATTGCGTCCTACAAAGGAGGCTCTTTCTAATTTGATCAATCACTATTCAAACCGTCAAATTGCAGCGATTTATCGTCTTTCCGACACTTACATCAGGCGATATTTAGAACGTTTCGGTTTAATTCGAACAATCAGAAAATGCCATACATTATCAGACCAAGAGTTGGAAAATATCAGACAACAAATCGCAACTAATCGCATAGAGGAAGGAACAGCCAATGAGTGAATGGAAATCTGCAAATCAAAAAGCGATAGAAGAATTCAGTCAAATCCATTCTTTTTTGATTTTTGTAGAAACCTGCTGCCATGATTTCGATCAATCCCGAGAAAAAATTCTGAATTTGCTAAAAAAAACGTCAGGAGAAGAACTAACAGCAACACAACGCAAAAAGTTGATTGAAATTATCGAATCGATCCCGAGTCAACAAGATATTGTAATGGAGCGAGAACGTTTTCTATCCGGGTATAAACGTTTTCGACAGGTTATCAAGCGTAAAGATCAAATATTTCCATTAGCGCAAAAACAATATAATAATCTTAGAGCCAACAAAACAAGATTTCAGCAATTACAAGAGAATGCGATTAAGTACGGAGAGATATATCGGAACAAACGGCTGGAATTGATGCGTCAGCATATGAAAGATCGGGAAGCCAACCGCCAAGCCATACAGTATACTCAAGCTCAGATGGTAGCGGCTGGGCTGAAAAAATACGGAGAAAGAACTTTAAAAAATTACGAAAGCACTTATCTTGCACAAGCCACTCGTCCTAATCTATAATCAATTTATTCAGTAGTCCCAAGATATTAAAAAAGCCTTGGATCTTTTGAAAAGTGCGCATTTTTCGTGTTTTGAAAGATGCGCACTTTTCTTTTAAGTTTTTGAATACCATATATTAACGACTTATATTATTTCAAATTCTAAAAATAAGGAGTGATTTATGAAATCAAAAATATCAGCTAAAACAATTCAAGCAGTCAATCAAATGTGTTCCGGTGCAATTCTAACCGGAGCCATTCCCCAAGAAGAAGCGACCATCATTTTAGAATCTATCAAAAAAGCGAATACGGAAACCGACAAACCGCATCTTATTCGTAAAAAGGAGTTTGCAGCTTTACTTGGAGTATCAATTCGTATGTTGGACATATATCATGCCGAGGGAAAGTTACAATACCATAGGATCGGCAAAAGAGCCATTCGTATTGACGAGAGAGAGTTATTTAATTTCATTAATAATAAAATATAGTTATAAAATCCAAGGAGTAAAATAGAATGAAAAATGAAGAATTTTGTGCGATCTGTCTTCGCACCATCACAAAAAATGAAAATGTCGCCGATAGAGTAAATCCAGTTGAAATATCAATCAGCAACGTATGCTGCATGAACTGCTTTCAACAGATGGAGGAGGTATGCGATGACTACTGTTGATTTTGCAAAACGCTTGATTGCAATGATCCCAGCCGATAAAATCAATGAGCTCTTGGATTTGTCCTCAGAAGTATCACGCCCTCTCCAAAGGGAAATTGCAAAACACGTTCATCAAGTGGCGAAAGCCAGTATTCTTGCCAAAACGGAGGTACATGATGACACTCTCATATAATGACCGCTTTGAATATTTTTGCTGGTTCAATGACTCCAATCGCTTTGATGTGGATTTGACTGTTCATAATCCAGAAGTCGAGAAAATGATTGAAAACATGCTTCCGAACTTACCGATCAGCCCGAAAGCTCAGGCAAAAACCTACGAACAAGCAGTGGAATATCTCTTCAT
>ERZ827150.5002-NODE-5002-length-11057-cov-3.352754_pt1 | contig 11057 bp, 9 predicted proteins | sample MGYA00519779_ERZ827150 | MGnify/ENA primary metagenome ERZ827150 (study PRJEB31778, sample SAMEA3449267) | human gut metagenome | biome: human gut; feature: human-associated habitat; material: faeces | place: United Kingdom | collected 2010/2012 ...
GATTCATGGAGATGTTCATCATGATGGTGAACGACGACATCATCAAGAGTTGTGTCGGACCCAACTACCGGAAGTTCGCGCCATATCTGCTGACAGCGTTCTTTTTCATCTTTATCAATAACATGATGGGATTGATTCCGTTTTTCCCCGGAGGCGCGAATGTGACGGGAAATATCGCTATCACTATGGTGCTTGCAGTCTGCACGTTCCTGGCAGTGAATATCTTCGGTTCTAAACATTACTGGAAGGATATTTTCTGGCCTGATGTACCCTGGTGGCTGAAAGTGCCCATACCGATGATGCCATTCATCGAGTTCTTCGGAATCTTCACGAAACCGTTTGCTTTGATGATCCGTCTTTTTGCCAATATGCTGGCGGGACACATGGCGATGCTGGTACTGACTTGCCTGATCTTTATCTCGGCAAGCATGGGGCCTGCACTGAACGGCACGCTGACGGTGGCTTCTGTATTGTTCAACATCTTTATGAATGCGCTTGAGTTGTTGGTTGCTTTCATCCAGGCTTACGTATTTACGATGTTGTCGGCAGTGTTTATCGGTCTGGCACAGGAAGGTGCCAAAGTGAAAGCTGAAGAAAATTGAAATGAAACGCGGTGAAAACGTTGATAAAAAGAATACGGAATAAACGCGCGGAATGAATGATTAAATAATAAACAAGAGAAAATATAAACCATTTTAAAACTGAAAATTATGTTACTATCAGTATTGTTACAAGCCACTGCAGCAGCAGTAGGAGTTAGTAAATTAGGTGCAGCTATCGGTGCAGGTCTTGCAGTAATCGGAGCTGGTTTGGGTATTGGTAAGATTGGTGGTTCGGCAATGGAAGCTATCGCACGCCAGCCGGAAGCATCAGGGGACATCCGTATGAACATGATTATCGCCGCCGCCTTGATTGAAGGTGTGGCTCTGTTGGCGGTAGTAGTTTGTCTGTTGGTGTTCTTCCTCTAAGCAGGTGGAATACCGACAAACTGTAAATCAATATTCATCATTCTAAATTACAAGAAATGTCATTACTATTACCTGATAGTGGCCTGCTGTTCTGGATGTTTCTCTCATTCGGGATTGTGTTCGTGATATTGGCGAAATACGGCTTTCCCGTCATCATCAAGATGGTGGAGGGTCGTAAGATCTATATCGACCAGTCTTTGGAGGTGGCAAGAGAAGCCAACGCACAGCTCTCCAAACTAAAGCAGGAGGGCGATGCGCTTGTGGCTGCCGCCAACAAGGAACAAGGACGCATCTTGAAGGAAGCAATGGAAGAACGTGACAAGATTGTTCACGAGGCCCGTAAGCAAGCCGAGATAGCCGCACAGAAGGAACTGGATGCGGTGAGACAACAAATCCAGGTGGAGAAAGACGAAGCTATCCGCGACATCCGTCGTCAGGTGGCTGTGCTTTCTGTCGATATTGCCGAAAAAGTGCTCCGTAAGAGTCTTCAGGACAAAGAAGCTCAAATGGGCATGATTGACCGTATGCTGGATGAAGTATTAACCCCTAATAAGAACTAAGGAAAATGGAAGTCGGAATACTCTCAATGCGATATGCCAAAGCGATGATTGAATACGCACAGGAGAAAGGAGTGGAGGACAAGCTCTACCAAGAGTTCCTCACACTGTCTTATTGCTTTTGTGCCCAACCGGGTTTGCGCGAAGCACTGGATAACCCTGTTATCTCAACCAAAGAGAAATTGGCGCTGGTATGTACGGCTGCCGATGGCAACGGTAAATCCACCAGAGAGTTTGTCCATTTTATTACTTTGGTACTGCGAAACAGGCGTGAGGGATATTTACAGTTTATCAGCCTGATGTATCTGGATCTTTACCGGAAACTAAAGCATATCGGGGTAGGCAAACTGATTACGGCTGTTCCTGTGGACAAGGAGACGGAAGACCGTATCCGCTCCGCAGCAGCGCATATCCTGCATGCGCAAATGGAACTGGAGACTGTGGTAGATCCGTCTATCGAAGGCGGATTCATCTTCGATATTAATGATTATCGACTGGATGCAAGCATTGCTACGCAGTTGAAGCGAGTAAAACAACAGTTTATTGATAAGAATAGGAGAATTGTATAATGTCTGAAAATATTAAAGTAAGCGAGGTTTCCGATATATTGCGTAAACAGCTCGAAGGTATTAATACCCATGTGCAGCTTGACGAAATCGGTACGGTGCTTCAGGTGAGCGATGGTGTGGTGCGTATCTACGGACTGCGGAATGCCGAGGCTAACGAGTTACTGGAGTTTGACAACGGCATTAAGGCTATCGTGATGAACCTTGAAGAAGACAACGTGGGTGCTGTGTTGTTGGGACCGACTGACAGAATCAAGGAAGGCTTTATTGTGAAGCGTACCAAGCATATTGCTTCTATCCGCGTAGGAGAAGGTATGTTGGGGCGTGTCATTGACCCGCTGGGTGAACCGCTCGACGGTAAAGGCTTAATTGGTGGTGATTTGTATGAAATGCCGTTGGAACGCAAAGCGCCGGGAGTAATCTTCCGTCAGCCTGTCAACCAGCCGTTGCAGACAGGACTGAAAGCTGTGGATGCCATGATTCCTATTGGGCGTGGACAACGTGAGCTGATAATCGGTGACCGTCAGACAGGAAAGACGGCCATTGCGATTGATACGATTATCAACCAACGTACCAACTTCCTGGCAGGGGATCCTGTATATTGTATTTATGTGGCTATCGGTCAAAAAGGTTCTACCGTGGCTTCTATTGTAAATACGCTCCGTGAGTATGGTGCTATGGATTATACCGTTGTGGTAGCTGCCACGGCTGGCGATCCGGCTGCATTACAGTATTACGCGCCGTTTGCAGGGGCTGCTATCGGCGAATATTTCCGTGATACCGGCCGTCACGCGCTGGTGGTTTATGATGACCTTTCCAAGCAGGCGGTTGCCTATCGTGAGGTCTCATTGATCCTTCGCCGTCCGTCCGGACGTGAGGCTTATCCGGGTGATATCTTCTACCTGCATTCCCGCTTGTTGGAACGTGCGGCTAAGATTATCAACCAGGAGGAAGTGGCGCGCGAGATGAATGACCTTCCCGAAAGCCTGAAAGGTATTGTGAAAGGGGGTGGTTCACTGACTGCCTTGCCTATCATTGAGACGCAGGCAGGAGACGTTTCGGCCTATATTCCAACGAACGTGATTTCTATCACTGACGGACAGATATTCCTCGAAACGGACTTGTTCAATCAGGGTGTCCGCCCGGCTATCAATGTCGGTATCTCTGTATCCCGTGTAGGTGGTAATGCTCAGATTAAGGCGATGAAAAAAGTGGCAGGAACATTGAAGATAGACCAGGCACAGTATCGTGAATTGGAAGCATTCTCCAAGTTCAGCAGTGATATGGACCCGATTACGGCATTGACAATTGACAAAGGGCGTAAGAATGCGCAGTTGCTGATCCAGCCGCAATACAGTCCGATGCCTGTGGAACAACAGATTGCTATCCTCTATTGTGGTACACATGGTTTGCTCCGTGATGTGCCATTGAACAACGTGCAGGATTTTGAACGCAGTTTCATCGAGTCTCTGCAATTGAATCATCAGGAGGATGTGTTGGATGTATTGAGAACGGGTGTTATTGATGATAATGTGACTAAGGCTATTGAAGAAACTGCCGCTATGGTCGCTAAACAATATTTGTAATTCAAGAAAACTATGGCTTCACTGAAAGAAGTAAAAACCAGAATAAATTCGGTTAAAAGTACCCGAAAAATCACTTCAGCAATGAAGATGGTGGCTTCTGCCAAACTACATAAGGCACAAGGAGCCATTGAGAATATGTTGCCCTATCAGAAGAAGTTGAACAAGATTCTGACTAACTTTTTGAGCGCTGATCTTCCGATAGAGTCTCCTTACATACGAGCACGGGAAGTGAAGCGTGTGGCGATTATTGCTTTTTCTTCGAATACATCACTTTGTGGCGCTTTTAATGCAAATGTCATAAAGATGTTATTGCAAACTGTCAGCGAATACCGTACGCTGGGACAGGATAATATTTTGATCTTTCCCATAGGAAAGAAGGTGGAGGAAGCTGTGAAGAGAATGGGATTCCAGCCGGGGGAAATACCTCCGACACTCTCCGATAAACCAACTTATCAAGAAGCTTCCGAGCTGGCGGATCTTCTAATGAAAATGTATGTGGCGGGAGAAATTGACCGTGTGGAATTGATTTATCATCATTTTAAATCAATGGGTGTACTTCGTGAGACTTATCTGCCTATTGACCTTACACGTGCAGTAGAAGAAGGTAAAGAACTGGAAAAACAGAAAGAAGAAGAACGTGAAGTTGTGAATGACTATATAGTAGAACCTTCTGCTGAGCAATTGATTGCCGACTTGATACCTACTGTATTAAGCCAGAAGCTCTTTACTGCTGCTGTGGATTCTAATGCTTCCGAGCACGCAGCACGTACATTAGCAATGCAAGTAGCTACGGACAATGCCAACGAATTGATTCAAGACCTTACCAAGCAATATAACAAGAGTCGCCAACAGGCGATTACGAACGAATTGCTGGATATTGTGGGTGGTTCGATGCAGTAATTACGACAATTAATAACATTATTTTTTGATTCAATATCCCGTTTTTAAGGTGAAACTTAAAAACGGGAATTTATATATATATATTTGCGTTGGAAATAGTCTTGAATTTTTATTTATATTCAAGCAAAACAAATATACGAAGTAGTTTTCGGACATAATAGCACATCACTTAGTGTTCTAATTTGATCCGTCGTCCCGGTTGCTTTCTAGCGGGAAAAACAGCCGGGACTTTTTGTCTGATTCTCATTTGACTATTTTATGCGGAAAAGTTTAGTACTTTTATTTCAATCTCTATATAGTTTTCCGTACCTTTGCACAAAATAATATACTTTCATGGAAAATAATCCTGAACTACAACTTGCTTGGCAGTTCATTGAAAATACAGGCACACACCTGTTTCTTACCGGAAAAGCCGGAACCGGAAAAACTACATTTCTAAAACGATTGAGAGAGCATACCCCCAAACGCATGGTCGTATTGGCTCCGACGGGTATTGCAGCAATTAACGCCGGAGGGGTGACGATTCATTCTTTTTTCCAGATATCTTTTGCTCCATTTGTGCCGGAAACGACTTTTAACTCTGCGCAAATACAATACCGATACAGTCAAGAGAAACGTAACATTATCCGAAGCATGGATTTATTAGTGATTGATGAAATCAGTATGGTACGTGCGGATTTGCTAGACGCAGTAGATGCGACTTTACGTCGTTATCGCAATCGCGAAAAGCCTTTTGGAGGGGTACAACTGTTGATGATTGGAGATTTGCAGCAGTTAGCTCCTGTTGTGAGGGACAGCGAATGGAGTTTGTTGAGGAATTATTACGAAACGCCTTATTTTTTTGCCAGCCGTGCATTGAGAGAAACGACCTATATGACAATTGAACTGGAAAAGGTATACCGTCAGAACGATACTTTTTTTCTTTCTCTGTTGAATAAAATACGTGAGAACAAAGCAGATGATGAAGTGTTGAATGAGTTGAATCGGCGATATCAGCAAGGCTTCCAACCGCCCAAAGAAGAAGGATATATCCGTTTGACAACACATAACAATCAAGCACAGCAAGTAAATGATCGTGAATTGGCTTCTCTACCGGGAAAGCCTTATCATTTTCGAGCTGAAGTGACGGGGACTTTTCCTGAATATACATATCCCGCAGATGAAATTCTCACTATTAAAGAGGGTGCCCAGATCATGTTTCTCAAAAATGATGTTTCTTTGGAAAAACGGTATTATAATGGTATGATCGGAGAGGTGGTAGCCGTTAATGATTCTGAGATATATGTGAAAGAAAAAGGGAGTGAGGAGGATTTTCTGTTGTTGCCGGAGGAATGGGGAAACTATAAGTATGTGTTAAATGAGGAAACGAAGGAAATCACTGAGGTGATAGAAGGAACATTCCGTCAATATCCTATTCGATTGGCATGGGCTATCACGATACATAAGAGTCAGGGATTGACATTTGAACGTGCAATTATTGATGCACGCAATTCCTTTGCGCATGGACAGACATATGTAGCTTTGAGTCGTTGTAAGACTTTGGAGGGCTTGGTATTGGAGTCTCCATTGCGTAAGGAGGCTATTATTAGTGACAGTGTGGTTGATAACTTCACAAAAGAGGTGGAACGGAATAAACCGGGAAACAAGCAGCTAAGTGATATGCAGAAGGCTTATTTCTTCGATTTGTTGAGTGATTTGTTTAACTTCTATTCCCTCGAGCAGGCTTATAAACGGTTGCTTCGTATGCTGGATGAAGATTTGTATAAACTTTACCCTAAATTACTTACCGAATATAAGCTATTGGAGCCTCATATTAAGGAAAAGATAGTGGAAGTTGCCCACCGTTTCCGCAATCAGTATACACGTTTGATTAATGAGAGTGAAGATTATGCTTCGAACCAGGAGTTGCAAGAACGGATTCGTTCCGGTGCGGTGTATTTTCATAAAGAGCTGGAACCTATTCGTGTTTTGTTTGCAAAGACTAATATACCTCTTGATAATAGGGAGTTGAGGAAACAACTGAATGAACGTTTGCAAGCGTTGGATGATGCATTGTGGATTAAAGAGTCCTTATTGAAAGCTATGTGTGTGCAACCTTTTATTGTTGCTGAATATTTGAAATTGAAAGCTAAGGTGATGTTAAGTCTTGAGGACAACTCTTCTTCTCCTCCTTCTCCTACCGCTAAAACATTGAGAGAGAGAAAAGAACGGGTAGAACGTACACGTAGTAGTTTTACAAAAGTAAAAGTAGAAGTTCCTACGGATATTCTGCATCCGGAGCTTTATCGCACTTTATCGGAATGGAGAACGGAAAAGACGCGTGAAACCAATATGCCTGCTTATGTCATTATGCAACAGAAAGCATTAATGGGCATTGTAAATCTTTTACCGGATACTCCGCAAGCTTTGGAAGCTGTACCTTATTTTGGAGCGAAAGGAGTGGAGAAATATGGACTTGAAATTTTGGGGATTGTCCGTAAGTATATGAGGGAGAATCAAGTGAAACGACCGGAAATCAAAGAGATATTTCTTCCGGAAAAAAGTAAGAGGGGAGAAAAAAAGGAACCGAAGAAAGATACGAAACAGATGAGCTATGAGATGTTTTGTAAGGGAATGAGTATGGAGGAGATAGCTAAATCACGTGATTTGGTGACGGGGACAATTGCTACGCACTTAGAACATTATGTTCGTATGGGAAAGATTAAATTGGAGCAAGTAGTAGCTGTAGAAAAGATAGAGAAGATTCGTCGGTATCAGCAAAAGAACGAGAATTCCGGAGTGGCAGGAATAAAAGCGGCGTTAGGAGACGAGGTCTCCTATGCCGATATCAGATTTGTATTCGCAGCCGATGATGCTAGGCGTTGAAGCTCTTAGAATTTGCAGAAGAAAGAAACGAATACCGGAACACTCATATCAATGAGAATGCCGTGTAGGATAGCAATCGGAATCATTTCTTTTCCCGAATATCTGCTGATAGAAGGCAATAATACATCCATGGAATTGACTCCTGCCGCAGAGATAGGAGCCAATTTCCCGAAATACTTTTTGATAAGCGGAGTGCCGAGAAGTGCCATCATTTCACGGAAGATATTAGTCAGTAGGGCGATTGTGCCTAGTTCTGTGGCAAGTTGCAGTCCGATAGACGGTTCTTTGAACTGGGTGATAAGAATGGAAGAGAGTGAATAGTAGGCAAATCCGCTTCCTACTGCCATACAGTCGAACACGCTCCATTGACTTACCAGTATGCTTGCCAGAGCAGAGAATAATAATGTTCCGATGATAGTTCCCAACGGAATTAGTAACATCTTGGGATGCAGGTGTGAAATGATTGTTTTCAGATTTTTGTTGGAACCGATGCTAACTCCTACTTGAAGCATTAGCGCATATAGTATGTACATAGAAATAGTATGCGTGTCAAATTGAAACTTATTGAGAGTTCCCATGATACAGCCTACACAAAAGAATAATATTACAATCAGACTTCCTTTCATTGTTCGCCTCCTTTCTTGAAGAATAGTTGTAAAACCAGCCGGGCAGCAATCAAGCTTCCCAATACACCCGATATGGCAAGAATGATTGCTTGTTTACCGAACTTACCAAGATTGTTTACTATCAGACTATTAGAGCCGATAGATACGCCAAGTATAAAGAGTAAGAGGAATATTGTAAGAGAAATCGTCTTTTCTGTCTTTTGTAAAATAGTCCAGTTACGCAATACATAGCCGATTCCGATTCCTAGAAACATGGTAGATATAATAGAAAACATATTGTATATATTTAGGTCAGGTTATACATTTGAATAAGCCACACGAATAATTCTCCAAAAAGATAATTTATCTTATTGAAAGTCAGGATAAATGCTACTTGTGAGCAACAGAGTGAATCAGCAGGTAGCTCCTATAATCAAAGAAAGGGGAATTTAGATGAATCCACTGAACCAATGTACATGCACGCAACATGACTTACAGAAATTGGGGATTTCCGCAAGAAAGTAAGCAGTGTTATGTAGTTGTAATCTCTGATTCATCATTGGTCTTCTTAATTTTGGTGCAAAGATATGAACTTTTTGTATATTTTCAAAATAAATATGCAATAATTATATGCTGTTCCAATCCAGAAGGACTTCCTTTAGTTTTCGCGGATTGTATCCGAGTATTGTTCGTGCTTTCTCGATACTCATTCCGCTAAAACGCGGGCGGGGAGTGGATTCTTGCATTTCTTCTGTCGTAACAGGATGAATGAGCGTGCGGTTTAATTTCATGTAGTCTGCTACCTGATAAGCTATTTCTGCAATAGTCAAACATTCGTCACCACAGATATGAAAGATTCCGTTGGTCGTATTTTCTATCAGGCGTTGTATCCCGTCTGATAGATCTCCTACAAAAGTTGGCGTGCGCCATTGGTCGGATACAACACGAATCTCTTGTCCGGCTTTCAAACGGTTCATTACTAATTGAACGATATTTCCATGCTGTCCGGGCAGTGCTTTTCCATACACAATCTCTACACGTGCAATGGCATAATTACTACAAATATCGGCAACTTTTTCTTCTCCTTTCCATTTGGTGAATCCGTAATAGTTGACAGGAGCGGGGAGTATTTCTTCTGTATATAGCTGTCCGGTTCTTTCATTTATCTTTCCGTCAAATACGAAATCAGTGGATAAATGGATGAAACGGCTTTGGTATTCTTTGCAAAGGTGTGCCAGTTGTTCTACCGCGGTAACGTTTATGAGGTAAGCTTCTTCATGGTGTGTTTCACAATAATCGGGAACAGATAAAGCGGAACAGTTGATAACTACATCCGGACAAATTGCTTTGAACAACTCTTTTGCGGACGCTTCATTCCGTATATCAACTTCAATGAAACGATACTTCTTTGTATTCTCTAAAGCTGGAAAGATATCCGAGTGCAGGGAACAGCCGGTCACATTATATTGTTTATGGGCAGATAAATCCTTCAGTAATTGGCGTCCGGTGAATCCGTTAGCACCGATGATTAATATATTTCTCATGTTTTTTTATAAGATGTATAGAGCTGTTGTTCTTGAATATCTACAAATTAGAAAATATCTCTTTTAATAGATTTAATGAGTAGCTGCATACCATGCTGTTTTTTCTTTTGCGGAAGCGAGGTCATTAGTACTGGGATCGGAAATGGTGATACCGGAGAAAGTTTCTATTTTTACCTTTCCTCTACTCATAGAATAGAAATAATCTGTATTTCTTTTGAATGGAACAGTGCGGTTAAGTTGTTCGTTGAATTGAGCCAGTAATTCCTGGTTGGAACATAACTTTGATACATAATCTCCGCAATCAAAGAATATAACAGGAGAATAGCCGTCTAATCTTTGCAGTGACCCGGTTAATGTCGTATCAAATGTATATTGGCTATTTATGTCCTTCATTATAGCTGCCAAATGATCCAATTCTGCGCAATCCGTGACAGCGATAGTGCCGCATGGCATCTCATAATTTGAATAAAAGTCATCGAATCCATTACAGATCTTTTCATAATTAATTTCTCCTATCAAATACTGTCCGATCTTTGCGTATGGCATACCGTACGCCATTATTTCACAGGTAGACGCTATCAGATGATTAGTCACATTTTTAAGATCATAAGCAACTTCTACTGTCGACATGTAACAATCATCAAAAAGTATATATTCCATTTTCAATCCGGCATTGGAGATACCTTGAGCAAGTGTGGTTATGTCGGTTTGATATTGGGGATATAATCCTCCGAAATAACGTGTCATAGGTACATTCTCATACTCCCAGTGCATTTTGTTGACACAAAGGTTACTGCGTGATTGGGCATTTGATACAGGTATCCATCCCATACCATGACAACCGATAATCATAGAGTAACGTTGGGCTGGTGTACATTCCCGAACATCATTAAGGATAGACGTAATTCCTTCGGCTGTTGTATATACGGGATCAGTATACTGCTTATAGGTCTTGCGCACGCTTTTACCGTTTTCATAAACGAGTTCAAAAAGAGTAGCTTCTGTAGCTTCGGTACACATAAATACTATGACACGTTCATTTTTTAGTATATTCTTTTCGATTACACTCTCCAAGTCACTGATATTCTGATAGAAGTTAGAAGTCAGATTGTTCGACCAAGGGAGATACATAAATATCGTTTGCTCATTATTTGCCCGTACAATAGGAGGAACAATTTCATTGGGATCAGTATCCGTAGGATTTTCTGTATCTTCTATATCCGGCGATTCAGGAATAATATCTTCTTTTTCACACGAAGCCATGCTAAAAGATAGAAATAGCACAAAGATGATTGGTTTTATAAGATGATAATATTTTTGCTTTGTCTTCATTTTGTTTCTTGAATTAAATTATCAGAGTTTCTGCAAAACTACTGAAAAAATAGTGATTTCTACAACTGATTGTAGGATTTCTGTGAGGTATAGACATAAAAAAAGGAGCAACGCCTTGCTCCAACCTTTGTTAA
>ERZ827150.5004-NODE-5004-length-11052-cov-9.751478_pt1 | contig 11052 bp, 9 predicted proteins | sample MGYA00519779_ERZ827150 | MGnify/ENA primary metagenome ERZ827150 (study PRJEB31778, sample SAMEA3449267) | human gut metagenome | biome: human gut; feature: human-associated habitat; material: faeces | place: United Kingdom | collected 2010/2012 ...
TGTCCAAGGGACTGGGCATCAGCCTGCTGCCGGAGCTGATGGTGCGCCACAGCCCCTACCCGGTGACGGCCTGCCGCCCGCCCATGACGTTTTACCGCAACATCGGCATCGCGGTAAAGGACGAGAAGGCGCTGTCCGCCTCCACCCGCCGCTTTGTGGAGTACGTCCGTGGCTGGGTAGCGGAAAACGGCGGCAAGTAAAACAGCATGACGAGAAGGCCCTCCGGCTGTGCCGGAGGGCCTTTTGCATCGTTTTCAGTTGTTACAGCCGTTGACCGCCCAGATAGACGGCGCGGCGGGAGAGGTCTTCGCCGCACACCACAAAGTCCGCCGGCAGGCCATCGGCGATCACGCCAAGCGCCCCCTGCCGCCCAAGCTCCCGGGCGGGGACGGCGGTGGCGGACAGCACCGCCTGCTCCACCGGAATACCGAAGGACACGGCGCGGCACATACAGTCGTACAGGTTGGCGGCGCTGCCGGCGATGGTGCCGTCGGCCAGGCGCGCCACACCGCCGGACAGGAACACCTCCTGCCCGCCCAGCGTGTATTGGCCGTCCGGCATACCGCAGCAGCGCAGCGCGTCGGAGATCAGGCAGATACGGTGGGGAAACAGCTTGAAGCCCATTCGGACGGCGCTGGGGTGGACATGGTGTCCGTCGCAGATCAGCTCCGCCGTCACGTTCTCCCGCTCCGAGGCCGCACCGATGGGGCCGGGATGCCGGTGGTGGATGGCGGGCATGGCGTCGTAGAGATGGGTCAGGTGGACGGCGCCCGCGTCAAACACGGCGGCAGCCTCCTCATAGGCGGCGTCGGTGTGCGCCACGGAGACGGTACATCGCGCCGCCGCACGGCGGGTAAAGTCCGCCGCGCCCTCCAGCTCCGGCGCGACATCCACGATGCGCAGCAGCCCCTCCGATGCGTCGTACAGCTGCGAAAATGCCTCATAGTCCGGCAGGCGGAGATAGGCGGCATTCTGTGCGCCCTTCCGCTTCTCGGAGAAAAACGGCCCCTCCATGTGGATGCCTGCCAGCCGGGCGCAGCCCTCCGGCGAGGCGCGGTGCAGCCGTACCGCTGTGTGGAACGCCGTCTCCAGCACGTCATAGGGCAGCGTCATGGAGGCGGGCGCAAAGGATGTGACGCCGTTTCGGGCGAGGTAGGCGGCCATCTGCACAAGGCCGTCGTAATCGCCGTCGGAGAAGTCCGCACCGGAGTTGCCGTGGGTGTGGATGTCCACCAGACCGGGGATGACATACGCGCCGCCCAAGTCGACGGGCAGCGCTTCCGCCGCCTCCCCCAGCACACGGGCGAAGCGCCCGTCCTCCACGGAGAAGCCGCCGGGAACAAAGCGCCCGTCCACAAAAATATGGCCATTTACAAATTGCATCTCACACCTCCGGCAGACTGGCTGCCGCCATGGACTGTCCCACCCGGCGGAACTGCTCATCCGGCAACGTAACAGATACCGCCAGCGTCGGGTACTCCTCCGCCAGCACGCGGCGGCACACCGCCGCGAGCTGCTCGCCGCCGACGCCGGAGGCCACGCGCCCCAGCACCAGCAGGTGCTTCAGGTCGTACACCGAGGCGTACAGCGGCAGGGTGTGTCCCAGATACACGCCGATATCCCGGAAGATAGCAAGCGCCCGGTCGTCGCCCTGCCCCGCCAGCCGCTGCACCGCCGCCAGCTTTTCCGCCGGGGTCAGGGCATCGTCCAGCGGGATGCCGGCGGCGGGTGCCAGCTTGCTCACCGCATCCTGCGAAAAATACTTGCAGCCCACGCCTACGTCGCCGGACCACTCATCCTGCGCCGCGTGGGGATTCAGGTCGACGGGAGCGAAGGCCAGCTCGTTGAACCAGCCCAGAATGCTGCCCTCGCGGTTTACATAACCTGCCGCCTCGCTGGTACCCATGGCAAGCCCCATCACGCCGGTGTCCCGGAGGCTCATAGCGCCGGCCAGTGCCGTCACATCGCCGTCGTTGGCCACCGCGACGGGAACATCGCCGATGGCGGCGGCCGCCCGGTCGTAGATGGTGTGGATGGGGCCGCGTGCCTCCGGAGGTACGCTGATAAACAGGGAGGACACCATGGGCGCGTTGCCGATGAACACACCGGCGGAGGACACGCCGATGCCGTCCACGCGGGGCAGCCTGGACGCCGCCGTGCGGAGGGCGGATACGATCTCCGCATAGTGGTAGGCGGGGTCGGTCTGGGTCTTGGGATGCCAGACCACCTCCTCGGAATAGACGGTCTCCCCGTCGATGACGGCGGAGACCTTCCGGTCAGAGCCACCGGCGTCAAAGCCGATGCGGCAGCCGTTGAGGTGGCCGCCGATCCGCCGCGCGCCGCTGCGGGGAACGGGGAAATCCGCTTCGGATACGGCCTCCAGCACGAAGGGGCGTTGGAACACCGTCTCCATGAAGTCCGCGTCGAACGCCCGGTCGCCGCCCCGGCAGTAGATGTGCCGCAGCGCCTCCGTCAGCTCGTCGCAGCCGCAGATGCGGACACGCCAGCCGCCTACGCTCCACAGCAGCAGCTTGACGGTGCGCTCCAGAAACCGCAGGTTGGCGGCGTGGTACGAGGTATCCCGCAGGCGGGTGTCAAACACCGCCGTCTGCCCGTCCTGCCGCTCCACGGCGATGCGGACGGGGCGGTGAGCCTCCGATAGATAGGCGCTGCGCCACGGGGCGAAGGGGATAAAGCCGCTGTCCAGCGCGGGCCTGCTTTTGATGCCATAGGAAATACCCAGATAGTCCATAGGCGGCCTCCCCTTTCAGCGTCCGACGCCGTCCCACGCGGCGCGGTCACAGATCAGCGTCACATCGGGGTGGAACTGCAAAATGGACGCGGGGACCCACGGCGTCACCGGGCCGAAGAACGCCTTGTGGAGAATGTCCGATTTGTCCGCGCCGGTGACGATCATCAGGATCCTTCGGGCGGCCATCACCGTCCCCACGCCCATGGTATAGGCGGCGGTGGGTACCTCCGCTTCGCTGGCAAAGAAGCGGGCGTTGGCCTGCCGGGTGATCTCCGCCAGCGCCGTCTCGTGGGTGCGGGTGGGAAAATGGTCGCCGGGCTCGTTAAAGCCGATGTGTCCGTCGTGTCCCAGTCCCAGCAGCTGCAAGTCCACGCCGCCCAAGTCCTCGATGGTGCGCTCGTAGGCGCTGCACATGGCGTCCACATCCGTGGCCAGACCGTCCGGCACATAGGTGTTCTCCGGACGGATGGAGATGTGGTCGAACAGGTTCTCCTGCATGAAGCGGCGGTAGCTCTGGGGGTGGTCGGGAGCGAGCCCCTTGTACTCGTCCAGATTCACGGAACGCACGCGGGAGAAGTCGATGCGCCCCGCCTGCTCCCGGGCGATCAGCTCCCGGTACAGGGGGATGGGGGTGGATCCGGTGGCCAGACCCAGCACGCAGGCGGGCTTGGTGCAGAGCAGCTCCTGAAAACGGTCCGCCGCCAGACGGGCCGCCTCCTCCACCGTCTCCGCCTTACAGATGTTCAGATGCAGCATAGCTATTCTCCTTTGTTGTCAAAAATGCCCGCCGGTCGACCGGTGCGGCGTGTGTATTTGTCGATAGCATACACCATTTTCAGGGTGGAATGCAAGGGGACTTTCGCGTTCGGCGCGGCCGCCTGCGCCGCCCATCGCCATACAGCGCGCAGCAAAAGGCTCCCCGCACCCGCTGCGCAGCGGGTACGGGGAGCCTTCCGATCAGTATCCAGTGCCTTCGGGCTGCCGCCCTACGCGGTCTGCTCCAGGCAGTTCTCATCAAACGCCACCTCCGCACCGCAGAGGTTGTCCAGCAGCGTATCGTTGTCGTAGAAGGCGCTCTCATGGACCCGCAGAGTCATCCAGTCGCCCGGCATCTCCGCCAGGCGGATGGCGGTGCCGTTGCGGATAAAGCGGCCGCCGTAGATATTGCTGCTCCAGGAGCTGCTGCCATTGGTGTCGATGCACAGCGCCACGCCGTTACGGCTGAAATCGGAGCGCTGCACCCAGATCCAGCCGCCGTCCGCCGCCAGCGCGCCCACATCCCAGCCGGAGATCTCGCAGTGATCGAGATAGGTGGGTGCCTGCGCCTTTATACCGGTGCCGCCGCTGCCCCGAAGCCGACAGCCCTGCAGCACCACGTGCATATCCACCACCGTATTCTCCGGCAGACGCTCCACCGTCACCGGCGAGGCAAAGGTGGTACCGTCGTCATGGGCCACCAGCTTCACGGGACGCCGGATGGTCAGCGGCTGGTCATACGTCACCGCCGGCAGATAGATGGTCACAGCCGTCTCAAAGCTGACCTCCCCGGTCAGCCTGTCCAGCAGCGTCTGCAAGGCCTCCGTCGTGTCCAGCGCCGTGTCCTCCCAGCTATACGACTGGACAGGCTGCTCACCGCACTCCACCACCTGCCGCAGGGTGATCTCGTCGCCGTTTTTCATATACAGCGTCCAGATAATGTCGTTATAGGTGCATTTGCTGGTGACATGGTGCTCGTGGGCGTACAGCGCCCCGGCGCCAGCGTAGTTGTCTGTGGCTGCGTCCACCACGCAGGCGTCGCCCTCCTGTGCCACAGCCTGAATGGTATGGCGCTCCACCAGTGCCGAAAACGCCGCGCGCACGTCCTCCTCCCTGTCATCCGCCTTCACCACAAACAGGCACAGCGGGCTGCTGCTCTCCTCACCCCGGAGCAGCAGCTCCTTCCGGTGGCTGGCGGGCACACCGCCGCCGTCAGGCTGCGGACTGAAGCAGGCAAATACATGGTAGAGCGTACCGTCCGCCCCGTCGTACCACACCTGCCCCGTGTCCTGCTTCAGCGTACCCTCCAGGCTGTCCGGCTGCTGGGGATCCGGCACAGGCGGATCATATCCGACGGCTCTGCCGCCGGCCAGCGCCCAGATGCCCGCTCCCGCCAGCAGCAGCGCCAACGCCGCACAGAGCCATACCCGACGGCGCTTCCTGCCGCCGTTGGGCGGCGGCGCCACTACGGACCGGCGCTCCATCTGGCTGGCCGTGCAGCAGGGGCAGAAGGAGGCCTCCTCCGGCAGCACGGCGCCGCATTTGATACAATACTTCTCTTTTTTCACAGTGACCTCACAAAGCGTCCCGCAGCTCCAGCACATCGCGGAACCGCTGGTCGGGATTCATCATGGTGCAGCAGCGGACGATCCGCCCCGCATGGCCCTCCGCCAACCGGCGGGAGGGGTGCTGCCCCGTCAGCATCACGTTCAGCAGTACGCCCAGCGAGTAGATATCCGCCCGGCCGTCCGTCTGGGACATCCCAAACTGCTCCGGCGCCGCATATCCGGTGGTACCCAGGATCACCGTGTCGGCGGGATGCTCCGGCTTGACGATGCGGGAGGCGTCAAAGTCGATAAGCACCGCATCGCTGCCCCGGAGAATGACGTTGCTCTCCTTCACATCCCGGTGTACCGCGCCCATGCTGTGCAGCACCCACAGCGCCCCGCAGATATCCGCCGTTACCTTCCGCGCCTCGCTCCAGTCCAGCACGCTGCCCTCCAGCAGGTACAGCAGCGTGTCGCCCTGCACATATTCCTCCAGCACCGCCACACGGCCGCAGGACGCCGCCGCCTCCTCGATGCGGGGCAGGTAGGGGCAGTCCACCGTCAGGAGGCGGCGGTACACCTCGTCGCTGCCGTCGAAGCAGCGGAAGATGTAGCGCTTGCCCGTGTCCCGATGCCGCACCAACTTCACCGTCCCCCGCGCTCCGCGCTTGAGCACCTTGATCTCATCGAAATATGTCTCCACTGCTCGGATCAGCGTATCGTACACGACCGTCCCCCCTTTTTCTCTATTCGTTAGTATAGCGGTTCGCCGCATATCTGTAAAGGATTTCGCCTCTCTGCGGGGCGAAAAAACGCAGAACTATGCAGCCAGCATATTGTTTTTCCCGCGAATATTGGTTAAAATGGGAAATAAAGAAATAGGAAGGACGGCTGCGCATGATGGAGAAAAACACAAACCAGCTTCTGCACGAGCTGATGGGTACCAACGATCTGGATCGCATTCTCTCGGAAAACACCGCCAGCTTCCGCACAGGCAACCTGCCCCAAGCGCTGCAAGCACTGTTCGAGTCCCGGAACACCACCAAGTCGGCGCTGGCCAAGGCCGCCGGCATCAGCGAGGTCTATCTGCACCAGGTCTTTTCCGGACACCGTTCTCCCTCCCGCAACAGGGTTTTATGCCTGTGCATCGGGCTGCAAGCCAGTGTAGAGGAGACGCAGAGCCTGCTGGTGCAGGCACACCATGCGCCGCTGTACCCGCGGGATCAGCGGGACGCCATCCTGATCTACGGACTGAGCCACGGCTTGACGCTGCCGGAGGTCAACAACGCCCTGTTTGAGATCAAGGCGGAGACGCTCTGCTGACTGCCGCCGCTCCATACAGCAGAAGTCCCGACCAACGGTCGGGACTTCTGCTGTTCTCTATCGCTTGGGGGACTTACTTACAGAATGGAGTAGTTGACGATCAGGCCGGCAAACACGATGGACACCATGCTCAGCAGCTTGATGAGGATGTTGATGGCGGGGCCGGAGGTATCCTTGAAGGGATCGCCCACGGTGTCGCCCACAACGCCGGCCTTGTGGCACTCGCTTCCCTTGCCGCCGAAGTTGCCCGCCTCGATGTACTTCTTGGCGTTATCCCATGCGCCGCCGGCGTTGGCCATGTAGATGGCCATCAGGAAGCCGGTGACGGTGGCGCCGGCCAGCAGGCCCACAACGCCCTTATAGCCCAGCACCATACCCACAACGATGGGGGTCACCACCGCGATCACGGTGGGCAGGACCATTTCCTTCAGGCTGGCCTTGGTGCAAAGATCCACGCAGCGTGCGTAGTCGGGATCGGCCTTGCCGTCCATCAGACCCGCGATCTCCTTGAACTGACGGCGCACCTCCAGCACCACGCTCTGCGCGGCGCGGCCCACGGAGTTCATGGTCAGAGCGGCGAACACGAAGGGCAGGCAGGCGCCGATGAACAGACCCACCAGCACCAGCGGGTTCATCAGAGAGAAATCATTGAACGTGACCTCGGCAGCGCCCACCTCCTTGACCTTCTCGATGTAGGAGGCCATGAGAGCCAGCGCGGTCAGGGCGGCGGAGCCGATGGCGAAGCCCTTGCCGGTGGCAGCGGTGGTGTTGCCCAGAGAGTCCAGCGCATCTGTGCGCTTGCGGACCTCCGGCTCCAGACCGGCCATCTCGGCGATGCCGCCGGCGTTATCGGCCACGGGGCCGTAGGCGTCGGTGGCCAGCGTGATGCCCAGCGTGCTCAGCATACCCACGGCAGCCAACGCGATACCGTACAGACCCATACCGGCGCTGGTAGCGCCGCCGGACAGGAAGAAGGCCAGCAGGATGCAGACCGCCACGATGATGATGGGCATGGCGGTGGACAGCATACCCAAGCCCAGACCGCCGATGATGATGGTGGCAGCGCCGGTCTGGCTCTTGCCGCTCAGCTCCTGCGTGGGCTTAAAGGTGTCGGAGGTGTAATACTCGGTAGCCTTGCCGATGAGCACGCCGGCCACCAGACCGGACAGGATGGCCACATACAAACCCCAGTGCTCCAGACCCAGCAGAGCCCAGACAAGGAAGAAGGAGATGACGGCGATGAGGATGGCGGACAGGTTGGTGCCGCGGGACAGCGCCTTCAGCAGCGTGCGCTGGTCGGCGTTCTCCTCGGTCTTGACGAAGAAGGAGCCGATGATGGAGCAGAGGATGCCCACAGCCGCCATGACCATGGGGATAGCCATGGCCTTGAACGCCTGATCGGAGAAAGCCGCCACGCCCAGCGCGGAGGCAGAGATGATAGAGCCGACATAGGACTCGTACAGGTCGGCGCCCATGCCTGCCACGTCGCCCACGTTGTCGCCCACGTTGTCGGCGATAACGGCGGGGTTACGGGGGTCATCCTCGGGGATACCGGCCTCCACCTTACCCACCAGATCGGCGCCCACGTCGGCGGCCTTGGTGAAGATGCCGCCGCCCACACGGGCAAACAGCGCCATGGAGCTGGCGCCCATGCCGAAGGTCAGCATGGCGCTGGTGATGTCCGCCGCCTCCAGCTTGAACACGAAGCGCAGCAGTGCGAACCAGACGGAGATGTCGAACAGACCCAGGCCCACCACAGTGAAGCCCATGACAGAGCCGGCAGAGAACGCCACCCGCAGACCTCTGTTCAGGCCGTCGCGGCAGGCGTTGGCGGTGCGGCAGTTGGACTTGGTGGCGATGCGCATTCCCACGAAGCCGCTGAGACCGGAGAAGAAGCCGCCGGTCAGGAACGCGAAGGGTACGAACCACGTCAGCAGATGGCAGGCAGCCATGATGCACAGCACCACGATCATGCAGGCGAAGAAAATACCGACGACGGTGTACTGCCGCCGCAGGTAGGCGTTGGCGCCCTCGCGGATCGAACGGGAGATCTTGCTCATCAGAGGGGTGCCCTCCTCAAAGCGCAGTACCCGCTTGCCCGTGAAAAGCGCAAACAAAAGCGCGATGACGGAGCCAACAAATGTGGCAAGGACCAGATACTTTTCCATGTGTGTTTTCCTCTTTCCTCCCCCTGTTGCAGGGGATATTCACTTTTTTGTCCCGCACAGTATTATAAAAACATTCCAATTTCCCGTCAAATTTTCACACAGATTTTGTGCCTTGCTAAAAAAAAGTGTACGAGCGCCCGTCATTTTGACTGCAATTATTTTCTTATAAATAGACGCTTTTTATCCATCTTTTCTGTCGTTTTGCGCGGTTTTAATTTTTCGCTTGACAGATTCCTGTCATTTTAAGCACCATATTTTCCAGTCTCATTTTGCAGCAAAAATTTTTTGTGCAACTTTTTCGGTGCAAAACAAAAAATTTCCCCGCAAAATGCAAGAAAAACCTTTTCGGTATATTTTTTGCATTTCACCGGCGCGAAATGATTTTCCTCTCGCGCGTCGTTGTGGATTTGCACAAACCCATTCTGCAACAAATTGACCGCCGGGAAACAGTCAAAAAGGAGCATCCCGAGGGATGCTCCTTTTTGACGAATACGCGCTTACTTGCGGGCCTTGCTGTCCACCACGTCGCGCAGCAGACGGCTGAAGTCCGCCAGAGACATAGCGCCCAGATCCTCGCCGGTACGGGTACGGACGGAGACGGTACCCGCCTCCATGTCGCGGTCGCCCACCACCAGCATATAGGGGATCTTCTCCAGCGTAGCCTCGCGGATCTTCTTGCCCACCTTCTCGTTGCGGCTGTCCACCTCCACGCGGAAGCCCTGCTTACGCAGCTCCGCGGCCTGCTGGGCGCAGTAGTCGGCGGCGCGGTCGGTAATGGGCAGGAAGCGCACCTGCTCCGGCATCATCCACGTGGGCAGCGCGCCGGCGTACTCCTCGATGAGGTAAGCCAGCGTCCGCTCGTAGCAGCCCAGAGACGTACGGTGGATGATATAGGGCAGCACCTTGTTGCCGTTCTCGTCGATATAGTACATACCGAAGCGCTCGGCCAGCAGCATATCGATCTGGATGGTGACAAGGGTATCCTCCTTGCCGTAGACGTTCTTGTACTGGATATCCAGCTTGGGGCCATAGAACGCGGCCTCGTCGATGCCCACGGTGTAGTCCACGTCCAGATCCTTCAGGATGCGCTCCATGACGGACTGTGCGTGATCCCACTGCTCCGCCGTACCCTCGTACTTGTTGTTGGGGTTGGCGGGATCCCACTGGGAGAAGCGGAACGTACACTTATCCAGCAGACCCACAGTACCCAGACAGTACTTGGCCAGATCGAGGCACTGCTTGAACTCCTCCTCCAGCTGGTCGGGACGCAGCACCAGATGGCCCTCGGAGATGGTGAACTGGCGGACGCGGATCAGACCGTGCATCTCACCGGAGTCCTCGTTGCGGAACAGGGTGGATGTCTCGCCCAGACGCATGGGCAGGTCGCGGTAGCTGCGGCCGCGGTTCAGGAACACCTGATACTGGAACGGGCAGGTCATGGGACGCAGGGCAAAGCACTCCTTCGTCTCATCCGCGGGATCGCCCATGACGAACATGCCGTCCAGATAATGATCCCAGTGACCGGAGATCTTGTACAGCTCACGCTTGGCCATCAAAGGCGTCTTGGTCAGCAGATAGCCACGCTGCTGCTCGGTGTCCTCCACCCAGCGCTGCAGCAGCTGGATAACGCGGGCACCCTTGGGCAGCAGGATGGGCAAGCCCTGGCCAATGCAGTCCACAGTGGTGAAATATTCCAACTCGCGTCCCAGCTTATTGTGGTCGCGCTTCACGGCCTCCTCCCGCTCCTTCAGATAGGCATCCAGCTCGTCCTTGCTGGGGAAGGCCACGCCGTAGATACGCTGCAGGGTCTGGCGGTTGGAGTCGCCGCGCCAGTAAGCGGCGTTGCAGGCGGTCAGCTTGATGCCGTTGCCCTTGATGCGGCCGGTGGAGTCCACATGGGGACCGGCGCACAGGTCCACGAACTCGCCCTGCTTGTAGAAGGAGATGTGGGCGTCCTCGGGCAGATCGTTGATGAGTTCCACCTTGTAGGGCTCTTCCTTTTCCTCCATGTACTTGACGGCCTCGGCGCGGGGCAGCTCGAAGCGCTCCAGCTTCAGCTTCTCTTTACAGATCTTACGCATTTCAGCCTCGATCTCGCCCAGGTCGTCCTGGGTGAAGGCGAAGGGCGCGTCCAGATCGTAATAAAAGCCGTTGTCGATGCTGGGGCCGATGGCCAGCTTCACCTCCGGGTGCAGGCGCTTGACAGCCTGGGCCAGGATGTGGGAGCAGGTGTGCCAGTAGGTCTTGCGGTACTGTTCGTTTTCAAACGTAAATTCCTTGTTTTCCTTGTTGACTTCGCTCATAGTCTGTTCCTCCTTGTGATCGGGGCTGGATAAATAAAAATCCCCACCCCTGAATGGTATCAGGGGTGAGGTAATAGGCATTACTCCACGGTTCCACCCTGCTTACGGCCTGCGCAGCATTTTTACTGTCCGCTGCGGATGGCGGGATATCTTTCGTCGAGACAAGGCGCAGGAGCGCAGGAATACGGTCTGTATTTCAAGCT
>ERZ827150.5019-NODE-5019-length-11019-cov-4.947373_pt1 | contig 11019 bp, 25 predicted proteins | sample MGYA00519779_ERZ827150 | MGnify/ENA primary metagenome ERZ827150 (study PRJEB31778, sample SAMEA3449267) | human gut metagenome | biome: human gut; feature: human-associated habitat; material: faeces | place: United Kingdom | collected 2010/2012 ...
AAGATGGACTATACACCCAGAACATAAGATAATGGATTTGCGATGGTACGACGCTTTATATTTATGCCTCCGAGATCACGAGCGGGTGCGGATGCATCGGCGCATGTGGGACATGCTGAATGGCGTGCAGATCGGGGAGGCGGGGGAATGAAAAAAGTAGTAGACCATACTGGCAAGACTTTTACATATGACGAGGATACATGTGAATTCGTCGTTGAATACCAGTTGCTCGACCAGATCGGAAAGGAACGCATTATTGATTTGATAAAATCCCTTTCATTTGCGCACGAACAAGAGCTTTCTGTTCTGGAGTAAGCCTACTATACAAATCCATAGCTTCTTTATCTTGCTCGCTGACTACCAAGTCAGCGAGCTTTTCTTTTTGATCTGTTTCGCCCTTGAGGTATTCGGGGGTGGTATTCAGCTTGTGGGCTATAAACTCAACCGAGGAATCGTCAATACTATCGCTTCCTGTCAATACGTTTGACAAATAGCTTCTGTTTTTCCCTAGTTGCTTATTAAAATAGCTCATTTTTAAGCCGTTTTCTTTTAGCAAGCACCGCAGACGATCCCCAACGATTTTATTTGTATTTTTAGCCAATATTCACACCACCAATTTGTGATAAAAGTAGAACGTGCATAATTACATGAAATTTACTTGAAATCATGTAAAAACACATGTATACTATTACCGTAGTCATTGATAAGCCGCCCCGGAAAGTACGGTCTGCCGGTGGCGCTTCCACCGGCGACCGACCCCAAATTTGTTCACCCGGAGCGCATTGCAGGTTCCACCGGTCGGCCCGGAGAATGGTGATCTCCGTACCGACGCAGTGTCCCCACAGGCAGAAGCGCCACCTGTTTCTTTATGTGCCGCATCACTTTAGCAGTTTTGGTTCTGCTGTGTACGCCCGCGCATCAGCCGCCCAGTCAGCGCCGGGAACAGGCAAAGTCAAAAGTTTGGTCATTGAGACCATCTCCTTCCCTTACCCAAACGGGCACCTTAACTTTACACCGATTCGGGGCGGCTTGTCAATGACTACAGTAATAATTTTATAAAGAAGGTGAAAATGTTGGCATTATCCGACAACATCAAAAAACTCAGGACGAAGGCCGGAATAAGCCAGTCACATCTTGCAAAAACGGTGGGCGTCAATCAGTCGGCGATCTGCAAAATGGAAAAAGGGATGCTTATACCGTCTATTGCGACGTTGGATGATATCGCACGCGCCCTGAATGTCGCAATCGACGATCTCGTGAGAGGGACTTGAATGTGAGTGGCATAGTCTCTAGTGGGAAAGGAGGAAAACAAATATGACGATTCCCCGCATTCGCACAATGAAGGCGGCCTACGCGGAATTGAAAGCGGTGGACCCAAATACAGCCATTACCTTTTACGGGTTCAGACGGACTGTTTTGTCAGGAAAAATCCCGAGTTTAAAAGAGGGACAGAAAATCCTGCTAAATATGGACGATGTGTTTGAGTATTACAGTACATTTACCACAGAAGCCATTATAGACACTAGTTTTTTAGGCCAAATACGAGCTATCCCTGAGTAAAGGAGAGACCCATGAAGAACCTGTACACCTGCGGGAACCAGGTAATCAGCAAAGACAACAAGGGGTATATCGTCCACCGTCGTGACGGGAGCGATCGAAAACGGTATAAAACCATGGAAGAAGCGTGGTGGGGAGCCGTAGAAGCTGCCGGTATAAGGAGGTGATGGAAAAACGTTAAAACCTTGTATTGCCCTTTGGGGAGTGCCCATGAAAGAGAAAGCGGGAAGTCGCCCGCTTCCCGCTCTCCCGTCGCACTTTGTCCCCGGCATGACGCACCGTTTGGTTGACACTTGCCGCGTGCACGCGGCTCCCCGACTAGACGGGCAAAGCGGTCCAGGGCGAATGGTTGCTTAGTCATGCCCCCTGCACCGACGGACGCGACCCGCCTGCGGCTTACCCGCAGGGCTGGGCAGGGCTTACGGGGGACACAGGATTGGTTTCAGATGATGAAACGCTTTACGCATTTGGCATCCTCCCCCTTTCCTGACCCATGGGCATTCCCTCAAGGGCAACACAAGGATAACACGAAACCTGACGATATACAACCAGAAAGGAGGGAAAGCGTTGCGAAGTCAAGTGGTGCTTGCGGGAAGGTTTGAGGTAACAGATACCGGAGAGGTATACAGGATCAAAAAAGGTAACCGTGAAAAGGCAACGGTTTACAGTGCCGGTCGAAACCGGAATTATGAAATCGTGTCTTACTATGAAAACGGCAAACAAAACCATGCATATGTCCATCGTCTGGTTGCCTCGGCGTTTATACCGAATCCTGGAAAGTTGCCGGAGGTAAACCATAAAAACGGGGATACGCACGATAACCGGGCGGAGAACCTGGAATGGGTAACGCGGAAAGAAAACGCCAACCACGCCGTTTCCATCGGATTGTCGAACGTTATGGCCACGGGTGCCCCGTGTGCAATGTGCGGAAGTTTTACAAAGTCAAAAAGGGGGATTTGCCCGGCGTGTTGGAATAAATCGAAATCGGATGCGAAGAGGATGGACCACATGCAGGAAATCCGAAAAGAGCTATCAACCATTGATCTCGGCGGTTTGACGGAGAAAACGCGGAATTATGTGATCTGCCGGATGAAAGGTATGACGCATCAGGACATCGCGGACGTCTACGGGGTCACAAGACAGTGCGTAGAACAAGCCATATCCGCCGCGCTGAGGAAATCAAAAAACGCACAGGCCCTAACGCGCATGGCGTCCTCCATGACAAAAGATGATCTAATCAGGGCGTTGTGCGAGCTGAAAATCAGAAATAGGGAGGGGGAGGCATCGTGAAACGGGTTTTTCCGGCAGTGTCGGCCGTGCTAGGTATCTTGGGCATGTTTATGACGCTGGGGGCTGCCGGGGCAAGCGACTGCGGAGAGATGCCCTTCGGGGAATCCGCCGCATTTGCCTGTATTGGCGCCGCACTGGTCGCCGTGTCAGTGTGCATACATAAAAAGATCGCCGCCTGTGGTGGCACACAGACGACGACGCACAAAAAATAATCAACCACCCTCATTATGAGGGAAAAAAGGAGAAATGTCAAGTGTATATGCTGGGAACGGAGTTAAAAGAGATCATCGTCCAACAGGCGGCACAGATCGCCGAACTGAGGGAACTGCTGAATAATGCCAAGACGGCGCAAGATTATTGGCGAAAAGAATATGATAAGGCGGTAAAGGAGGCACGGAATCATGACACTGTATGAGATACGGGACCAGATCGCCCGGATTTTAGATACGGGATTTGTGGTAGATGAGGATACTGGAGAAGTTTTAGCGGATGAATCCAGCCTTGACGCCCTAAAAATGGCCGAGGAGGAGAAACTTGAAAATATCATCTGCTACCGCAAAAACCTGTTGTCAGAAGCAAAGGCCATCAAATTCGAGGAAGAATCCCTAAGTAAGCGGCGCAAGGCCAAGGAGGCCAAAGCGTCACGCCTGGACCAGTACATAGCGAGCTGTATGCGTATGTCCGGACGCGATAAATTCGAGACTTCCCGTTGTAAAGCATCCTTTCGGTGCTCGAAATCGGTGGAGATTGACGATTCTGTATTTTATGACGCCGCCCCGGAGCAGTATATCCGGATAAAGCGGGAGGCGGACAAAAACGCCATTAAAGCGGCTATCGCATCTGGGACATCGGTGGCAGGAGCCGCCCTCGTCGAAAAGGAAGGGCTGGTGATCCGATGAAATTCCGGGTACTCGATGCGGATGAAATCGATTGCCGAGTTTCTACCGTAAGCGAAAAAGGGTGCTCTTTGCTATTATACAAAGACGCCCGTTGCGACATGAACATCCTGGACGAAACTCTCGGGCCCGAAAACTGGCAGAGACGGCACTATGAGGTAAAGGGCAGCCTGCATTGTGAAGTATCGATCTGGGACGACAAAAAAGACCAGTGGATCAGAAAAGCGGATTGCGGAACGGAAAGTAATACCGAAAAGGAAAAAGGGGAATGCTCCGACAGCTTCAAGCGGGCCTGTTTTAATTGGGGTATTGGAAGGGAGCTGTATACGGCGCCATTTATATGGGTGCCTGAAAGCAAACTGAACCTTTGTGACCGTAACGGCAAAAAAACCACTCATGACCGGTTTAGAGTAGAGAAAATCTTGATAACCGAGACTCACAAGATAACGGCACTATCCATTTGGAATGATACCAAGAACTGTCGGGCCTTTGTGTGGCAGGCCTCATGAGACAGTGCCGAATCTGCGGGTCATATTACTGGATCGAGAAACATCATGTGTTCGGAGGGCCCAACAGGAAAGCATCAGAAAAGTTTGGAATGGTTGCCGATCTCTGTCATTGGTGTCATAACGAGCCGCCGAACGGAGTACATCACAACCGGGAAAATGACTTGCGTTTAAAACGGGAATATCAGGCTATATTTGAGGATCAATACGGACACGACGCCTTTATGGAGGTGTTCGGGAGGAATTACCTATGAGTGGACAGGATTTGATGAACGAACTGGCGGCAAAGGTCGGCTTGTTGGATACCGCTCTGAGGAAACTCGGGGAACGAGGCCGATCACATGCGCAGGCAGAACGGGACTACCGTGTGGCACTGGCCCAAAAAATCCTGATCGAGCGGGATAAGGGCACGCCAGTCACGATTATTTCCGACATCTGCAGGGGCTCCGCGGAAATCGCCGCCAAAAAATTCGCGCGAGATTGCGCCGAGACGAATTATGACGCGGCAAAAGAGGCGATAAACACATACAAACTACAAATCCGCATACTGGAAAACCAGATAGAGCGGGAATGGAGAGGATAACATGCTCAACAGTGTATGCCTAATGGGCCGATTGACAGCCGATCCGGAACTGAAAAGCACACAATCGGGGGTATCTGTGTGCAGCTTCCGCATCGCGGTGGACCGTACCTACCAGCCAAAGGGACAGGAAAAACAGACCGATTTCATTAACATTGTCACATGGCGGGGCACGGCTGAGTTTGTCAGCCGGTATTTCCGCAAGGGCCAGCTCGTCGCGGTGCAGGGGTCGATCCAGACCAGCCAGTACACCGACCGGGACGGCAACAAGCGCACCGCCTTCGACGTGGTGGCGGACAACGTATTCTTTGCCGAACCCAAACGGGACGGCACGTCCTCCGGCTCCCGGTACGATTCCCAAGTCCCGCAGTACAACGAGGGGGCCCAGGCCTTCCAGAACACGGGATCCGGGGATTTCGAGGAGATTATCGGTGACGAATCGGATTCTCTTCCGTTTTAAAAGGAGGTAATTATGGGATATACTCACGGGACCAGGTGGACGGATGAAAAAATACTTAAAAAGATTCTTGAAGTTGTAAAGTTTAAGAACATGGACAGGATGCCAACCAGAAAAGAAGTCGACGAGTTTTTCGGAGATACATCTCTCACAAACGCGGTATCAAGACGCACAGGAGGATGGTATAGGCTTGCCTCCGAATTAAATCTTTCAATAAAAGAATGCGAAACCACTTTTGGAAAGAGCCATGAAAAGCTGATTATGGAAAAGCTGATTTCATTGGGATTTGAGGTGAGAAAAATGCCTCAAAACTTTCCATACGATCTCCTGGTAAACGACAGTGTTAAAGTGGATGTAAAAGCGAGCCGGTTATACCGAGGCAAATGCGGAAACTTCTACTCATTCAACCTGGAAAAACCGTTCTGCACATGTGATATCTATGTTTTGCGGCTGATAGATGACAGCGGAAACGAAAGCGACACACTGGTTGTGCCAAGCGCGCACGTGTCCACCAATACACAAATTAGCGTTGGAGAAACCACGAGTAAATACCGGAAATATAGTCAAAAGTGGCAATACATAACTAACTACTGCCGCTTCATGGAATCTGTATCGTGATCGGCAATATGGGCTGCCCCGTCTGCCGGAAGCTGGGGATCACAGTGGATACACCCCATTATATCCACTGCCCCGCTTACCGGGATATGGTACATATGAAGCATTGCACAGTTTGCAAATACCATAAATACGAGTTTTCCGGCGACTGGTGCCGGTACGGGAGGGGGAGGGCGAGTGCCTAACCGAATTTTGAAAGAATCCATCTGCACCAGTGAAAGCATTGACGATATGAGCTGGTTTGAAGAATGCTTTTTTCATCGGCTGTTAGTAAACTGCGACGATTACGGAAGATTTGACGCAAGGCCGGCTATATTGAAATCCAGGCTTTTCCCGCTGAAGGAGCGGCTATCGCTCAAAGACATAGAAGGTGCGCTTAAGAGATTGGCGGATATAGGCTGCGTGAAGCTGTACACCTGTGACAGTAAGCCCTACCTATATCTCCCGACATGGGAAGTCCACCAAACGGTCCGAGCCAGAAAGAGCCGATATCCTGATCCAAACGGCGTGAATGCATGTGAAATCATTTGCAAGCAGATGCAAGCAGATGTTCCCGTAATCCAATCCAATCCGAATCCTATTCGTATTCGAGATACGGATAGCGGTGAGCAGGCTTCGCCTCTCCCCGCCGTAATTGGCATTCCGCTCAACGATGGATCGGAATATCCAGTCACACAACCACAAATAGACCAGTGGGAAAAACTGTATCCAGCCGTAGATGTCATGCAGGAATTGAGAGAAATGGTCGGGTGGAGCCAAGCGAACAAAGCCAAGCGAAAAACCAAATCCGGGGTTATGCGGTTTATTACCGGTTGGCTCTCACGGGAACAGGACAAGGGAAAATTGAACCCCAATAATCCCCAAAAAGAAACCTCCATGGACCTGTCCGCCTATGAGGACATGGTATCCGGATATATCCCGGTTTATGAGAGGGATGTGAGCGGATGACCTACACCATACCGGGTATACCGCCGAGTAACAACGATTACATAGGCCGGACAAATTACCGAGAATACCAGCGGGCCAAAAAGATGTGGGCGGAACGGATCGCGTTATGCTGCCGTCCAAAGCCATGGAACCCTTTGCCCCGTGCCCGTGTGGTACTGACGTACTATTTCCCTGACAGGAGGCGCCGGGATCCTGACAATTACAGCGGGAAAATGCTCCTGGACGGCCTGAAATCGGCCGGGATTATCGAGGACGACAGCTTTAACCATATTGAGCTTATTTTGCGGTGCGGACTGGACAAAGCCGACCCGCATGTGGAAATTGAGGTTACACCATGTTAAGCACGTGCGAAATCTGCCGGAGGCGAGACTGTTGCGATAATTGCGCCATGGCGGAGGATTGTTACTGGCTCAAGGCGGTACCGCCCGAGGGCGAGAGGCGGATATCCTGTGAATCGTTTGAGTGTAAGCACTATGGCGAGTGCCGTAAAACCAAGGCTGTAGATAGGAGGTTAAGGTAATGGCACAGACGGTATATTTGCCGGACGGAAAGTGTACGACGGTATTTGACGACAATGGCGTACTGGATATCGTCCAAGAGTACGCAGGCAAAGACATCCGCGACCGCATAAAAGGTATTGTCCATGAGCGTGACGAGATGAGGGTAAATTTAGACATGCTTGAAGATGATGTGGAAGACCTGAAACAACAAGCGGATGAATACAACGGGACTTTGCACGAGATTGTGAGATTATGCCGCGAGTTCCAGCAGGAGTACGAATCTGAAATGCCTGACCGGGAAGATTTGTCTGAGTTTGTGGGATCGGTGTTTGACAAGGCTTATGAGATGACATAACCCCACGGAGTAGCTGCCCGTGGGAGATAGGAGGACAAAATGAGCAACGAAATAAAAGAGCTGGTTGACCGGATTAGGTATTACGGCACATCGTATGCCATCGGAGATAATCTCGGAAGAGAAATCGGCGGGACAGACGATTTGCTTATGGCAGCCGCGTCCGCCCTGGAAAACCTGGACGCACAGTTGGAGGTGTGTGTCAAGGGGGATATCGACAAAACGCGGGAAAACGAGATATTGCTATCGGCCCTGACCAAATGGGGAGCCGAGATGCAAACTGTGATGGTATTTGAGGAGATGGCCGAGCTGCAAAAAGAGTTGTGCAAAAGTCTGAGGGGCCAGGATAACCGGGGGTACATAGCCGAGGAGATCGCGGATGTCCGGATCATGCTGGATCAGATGGTGATTTTGCACGACTGTGCCGAGGATGTGGATACATGGCGTAAAGTAAAGCTGGGGCGTCTGGATAAAATGGTAGCAGAAAAATAACCATCGAAAAATGGAACAGGAGGACAGACAATGGCTGAGTACATAGAGCGGGAGGCGTTGTTATCGCATCAGTATAATAAGAGCTGGTCGCGTGAACCACAATTTGCGGAGATGGTTGTTGACGTGGAGAATATCTATGACGCTCCCGCCGCCGACGTGGTGGAGGTTCGGCACGGGCGGTGGATTGTATTTAATGATGGCACGGAAGAAAGCCCACAACGAGATCACATGAGATGCTCTGTGTGTGGGTGGTATTGGAGTATTCCTGAGCACAGAACGGTATTCTCGTACTGCCCCAACTGCGGGGCAAAGATGGATGGAGGGAATAGAAATGGGACTGATTGACGCAGACAAAGTAAACCCGTCGGACGTATTTGTTGGAATAAGCGATTTTGCCGCGGACTGCCGAAATGCGGTGGTTAAGCTTTTGGCGGCACAACCAACCATCGACCCCATCCATGCGGCGGGAGGATGTTATTGTCGGGAGTGCAAGTATTACTTACCTGATCATATTTGCGGATGGAACTCCAGCGACGGGTGGTTGCCAGATGATTTTTGCAGTTACGGAAGGAGGCGTGAGGATAATGCGTGAGATTTTATTCCGTGGCCAGACGAGGCGACGTGGCGAAAAAGTTAATATGAAAGGCGACAAGCTGCCGGGTCGGTGGGTATACGGTGGGGTTTTACAAGGCCCTGGGGATTTTTCGATCATCTATGGTGGTGAAAATCTCGGAGACATAGAAAAACACACAGTCTATACGGATACGATTGGGCAGTATACCGGCTGTGATGTTAAAACCGGGAAAGTGTTTGAAGGCGACATCGGGAAAAGCCGTGACGGAATATTTCTTGTGGTTTGGAATGAAAACAATTCTGCACATATGTTACAGTTTTATGATCCTCCGGCAGAACTGCTGTACCTCGAGGAAATGTGGGACGACAGTGAAATTATCGGCAACATCTATGATAATCCAGAATTGATAGGTGGCGGAGCGGTTATGGAAGGAGACTTGCATGAGCAGAAATCTTGACGGATGTTATTTTCGCATTGAACGTGATGGAAAATGGCAGAATATCTGCTTTTCTGATCTTACGCAGACAGAGCGGGAAAGAGTTATGGATGGGAAAGATGCAGAATGGCTCAAGTCTCTTTGTCTCCATCTTGCCGACCGACTCACGATGATTGGGTCACAGTTTGGTATCGTTGGGGGTGGACAGAATGAGTGAGTGGATCGGCGTCGATGAGAGGCTGCCGGAGCCTAATTTGCCTGTGCTTACATACGGCAGAAAAGGCGGCGTCGGCATAGGATATGTTACGGACAGTTCGGTATCTGAGTACAAACGCAGCAATAAGCTGTATTTTTACGCGAGATACGGGGATAAGCTACCCACCCACTGGATGCCGTTACCGGAACCGCCAAAGGAGGCAGAGAAAAACCATCACCTGTATAGTAATGTCGCTCCAAAGCCCGGAGGGCCGTTTAGCTTATATTGCGAGTCGTGCAAATGTTGGGTGCCAAATACGGCAAACGCAGAGATGCGCAAGGAAGGGTTATATGCTCATAGTCATTGGTGCAAGGACGGATTATGTGATATGCGTAACGGAGAGATCAAGGAGGCTACACCATGATGATGCTTATCGACGGGGTTGTCACCCACTGGATGTCCCTTCCGGAGCCGCCAAAGGAGGAGGCAAAATGACGAATAGAAATAATGATCCCAACCATGTTGTTGTTGATTTGGATTTACGTAGCATGGAAGATAAGGGGTCCCGCATGAAAAAAGCAGAGAAGCCCCGTATATGCGATATATTGGATGTCGAGGTTGGCGAGCGGTTCGGTTTCGACTATCTACATAAAAATTATGATGCTTGTTGTGTTGATGCCGAAGGGAATGTCATTGAGATGTGGAATACATGGAAGGTGCACAAAGTTGAAAGCGGTGCCGTGTGCTGGATAGTCAACCATCCGGATTGCATCATCAGATATAAGCCACGCTTTGATGCGAGGGACGTTGATGATGCCCAAAATACCCTTAGATCTTTTCCAACGGCATCGGTCGCGCAAAGAAGCGCGGACGGCCACCTGATCATAAGCGATAAGGACCGAAATGTAATTGCTGTTTGCGAGCCAGAGGAGCGCGTTCTTCCAAGCGTTCAACCCGGCCGGTCTGTATTCCTGCGGGACATCATAGAGGAGGCCACGCCATGATGATGTTTATCGACGGTGAATGCGAAAAATGCGGAGGACATATATCTAGCCTCGATGGAGGCCCGCCGCGCTGCCATGAGTGCGGGTGGGTATGGAATCGCGAGGATTGGGAAAGCGAGATGGAGCAAGTGTCAAAATTTATTGACAAATTGATTGACGATCGTAGAAAAGACAAAATTAACGGGCCCTTGGGTCACAAGGACCCACCTGGACCAAAAGGCCCTTGGACGCTATGTCCCCAGTGTGGATCATACTGGAGCGATTGGGATCCAGACACAGATACATGCACTTGCCAAGAGTGTGGATATACAGAGTAAAAGGAGGCCACACCATGATAATATCCGCACCAATCCTGTCGGTCTGGCTCGCCTCGCTAGGGATGGCCTTTATGGTTGGGTGGTGTGCTAGGCGTGATTGATAATAGCTGCCATTATGAGCGCTGCCCGTGGAGGACACCGGACGGTATACGGGTTGTGTGTACATGCGGCGGGTGCATGGAGCCACAGAAACGGGCACAGATGGACGCCGAATATAATGCAGCGCATAAGCGGGAACAGCTGAGACGCATGGTTGAGGAGGGACAGGATGACGGAAGAGAGGCTTGAACGGTTCATCG
>ERZ827150.5024-NODE-5024-length-11015-cov-8.125730_pt1 | contig 11015 bp, 8 predicted proteins | sample MGYA00519779_ERZ827150 | MGnify/ENA primary metagenome ERZ827150 (study PRJEB31778, sample SAMEA3449267) | human gut metagenome | biome: human gut; feature: human-associated habitat; material: faeces | place: United Kingdom | collected 2010/2012 ...
CGTTTTTACGTTTCGGCTTTTTTCGTTAAAATAATACAAAGTTTTCTCGTAACGCTGTTGCCGGCGTATACTATCAAGTGCAACACCTTACAAAAAAATGACAGTTCATATAAATCTATGTTATAATATGAGCGGAAACAGAATATCGGTAAAAACGTTAGACTTGAATTTGCCGTTTGAAGAAATATCTCAGCAACTAAATTCTATTGTTGTAAACGAGTTTACGTCATATCCTTTTTGTTTGATAAGGAGACCACAAAATGTTTTTTTGAGAGGACAAGTTTTTAAGTTCTCTCTTTTTTACTGTTACGAGAGAAGATAAAGTCCTCAAAAGACATAAACCTGTGAGTGGCGTAGAGATATTCGTTGTCCTTGCGGTGAGAACGTTCTACTTTGCCGTTGTGCCTTGGAGTAATCCTACAGTTGCTTCATAGAAAATTTTGAAGTCGTCTTGACATTTGCGGAAAAATGCGTTATACTTTCTTTGAGGTGAGAAATGAACGATCAATTTTTTCAGCAGAAAAACGAAAGAAAGTATATACGGCTTACGCAGTGCTACGATCAGCTATACGACGAACTTTTCCGAATGGAAGCCCACGCGCACGAGGGGATCGAGTTGATGTTTGTAAGAGAAGGACGTATCAACTTCTTTTTTTCCGTTGGCGGAATGGTGAAACAATATTCTATCGCGGCGGACGAATTTGTTATATTCGACAGTACGATTCCCCATCGCCTCGAAGTAGAAAAATGCGCGCATATTCTTAACTTTCAGATTAAACTTTTCGACGAAGGTTCCTATCGATATCAACCGCCGTTGGGCGCTTTGATTGCTTCCGCTCCGGAATACCAACTTTTTTCTATGGACGAATATCCCTGTTTCAAGGAATACGATGACGCGGATATACTGCCCACGCTTGATAAAATGGTACGCATTTCCGCAGAGTACGTGGACGTAAAATACGTTCTGATAGAACATTATCTATCGGCGCTTCTGTTCGAGGTCGGCGTATTGCATCATAAACACGTCATGCGGTATAAAGGCTATTCTTACGTCAGGCGAGCTGTGGAATATATAGAAAACAGCAACGAACGGATAGGGGCGGAAAAGCTTGCGGAATTATCCGGTATTAGTTACGTGTATTTACATAAACTGTTTAAAAAATGCTTCGATAAAGGAATCAGCGGGTATATCAACGAATTTTATATTAACCGCGCCGCTTCAATGATTGGGAAGTACCCTTATAAGAGTATTGAACAGATCTGCGAAATGTGCGGTTTTACAAGTGCTCGGGCGTTTGAACGGCAATTTAAAAAAATAAAGGGCGTTTCTCCCGCAAAGTACAAAGCGATGGCTCACGAAAGTAAAAGATTTTATCTTCGCGACGAATCCTGAAACTTAAAGGGGCTGTCGCGTTAAACATTTTTTATGCAATATGATATAAAAAACGGCTTAAAACGCAATAGTTTAAAGCCGTTTTTTTGCATAATTATTTATTTTTTTAGATATTTATGCGCTTAACGCGACAGCCCATTGTTGTACTTTTGTATAGAAAACGTCGTATGATTGACTAAAAAATATCAAAAAATTAAAATTTGGTATTGACAAACAGGCAGAAATATGGTAATGTAAAGAAAAATCGGGACAGAGGTTTTTGCGCAGGAGGAAAAATATGTTTTTTCAGCCGAAACGCTTTTCCCGCCCGATAAATTCACTGAACGACGGAAAAATTATGTCGGGCGTCGCCGGTGGTTTGAGGGGCAGCCGTTTATAGAAAAGGAGGAAAAGACTTTGAGAAAAACAGCAAGTATTTTATGTGCGTTTGCACTTGTTGCGGCAACGGCAGGGGCGAACGAAAATGTGACCGCGAAAGCCGCCGAGGATACCTATAACGTGCCGAGCGCGCCTATATGCGTTGGCGCGGCTATAAACGACCGCGACAGTTTATTTCTCTTGGATGAAGAGCCGGCAGACAATGCCCTTATCCGCGCAGAATACCGCGACGGAAGTCTTTTCGTTGTGGACGGCGAAGGCGTCGAACTTTTTCTTCTTTCTCAGGTTATAGAAGCGTTTGAGGTGGCGGACGTAGTGCCTGTGATTCGATTCGACAATGCGGAAACGGGCGGGGCACTTGCGGATTTTCTCGTTGAAAAAAACGTTTCGGACGCAGTGGTTTTATCCGAGGACGCCGCTCTTTTGAAAGAATTGCGGAGCGAGGCGAAAAAGGTGTCGGGAGCGTTAATGTACGAAAGCGTCGCCGCTGAAAACGAAAGCGCATTTAAAGAAATCTGTGCGGAAATCAATTCCTCTTGGGCGAGAGTCGCCCTGCTTCCCAACGACGTGCCCGAAGATCTGGTTGATTATTTATACGAGCGCGCGGTGACGGTGTGGATTTGTTCAGACGGAACGCCGGAAGAAAATTACAGGGCGATTCTGAAAGGCGCGCACGGCGTAATCAGCGAGGACTGGGCGCAGACGAAGGCAGATCTGGCGACGTTTACGACCCCTACGCTTACGAGAACGCCTTTTGTGGCGGGGCACGGCGGAATGCCCGTGAATTATCAACCCAATTCGCTGAGAGGGTTTATCGACGCCTACGAAGCGGGTGCGGACGCGTTGGAAAACGATTTGCATATGACGAAGGACGGCGTAGTGGTTCTTATGCACGGCACGGGCGTTTACGGGCAGGAGGCGAACGGAGATTTTATCGATGACATTGCGGCACAGACGACGGGTACGGGGAAAATTCACGAATTGACGTGGGCGCAGCTTCAGCAATATAGGATAGACGGCTATAAAAATCTGCCAACAGAACCTATTCTCGATCTCGACACCTATTTACGGGAGTTTGCGGATAAACCCATAAAGCATTATATGGAGCTGAAACGTCAGAGGCAGACGGATATGGTTGCGCCCGTTGTGGAACTCGTGAAAAAATACGGCATGCAGGACCGCATGGTGTTCATCACCTATTGGGATAACGTCGCCGCCGAGCTGAGAAAACAGATGCCGCAATGCAGCGTGGAATTGCTCGTGGATAACGGCAGCGTAATCGTGAACGATCAGGGCTTTGAGGGACTGCTTGAAAAACTCAACCCCGATAATCTTGCCTATTCCCCCAATTACCGGACGTTTGACACCGACCAGATAGCGGAACTTGCCAAAAGGGGAATTCTTACCTATTCGTGGACGTACGGAACGCCCGGGGAATTTGCGAGCGCTTACGCCGCCAACCGATATTCGCTTACGACGGACTACGCGCTTTGGGCTAAGGAATTGGAAAACGAAATTACCTTTTCCAAACGCTCGGTGACCATGGGGACGAGCGTGGACGAAAGCGTGTATTTTAAGGGTACTGTGAGCACCCGTTCGGGGCAGAAGCGTAACAACGAAATTTTTTCCGTACGGATCATAGAGGGCGATATAAAACTGATACGCACGGCAAACGGGAAATATTACGCCGACCGCCCCGGAAAGGCGAAAGCGGTGGTGTATTACGACAGCGAAAACCAATTTGACTACGCAACGGACGCGGGTAGCGGCGTGCAATCCCTTTCCTATCGGTTATATTCTTCCGAAATTGTCGAAATAGAGGTGCAGGGCGTATCGCCCGTGCTTCCCGGAGGCGGTTCGTCGTCGGGCGAAAGCGATCCCTCTGCTTCGCAAGGGGACGCAGGCGAAAAATCGGGCGGGTGCGGCGCATTTGTTGAAAGAAGAACGCTGTTTTGTTTCGCGGCGTGCGCGATTGTTTTATGGGCGATCGGGCGTAAAAAGGAGATGCGACACAAATGATAGGCAAGGGCTTTTTTTCGAATCCGAAAAAAATGAAGGACACGGGGTTCATCCTGTTGTTTCTGGCTGTTCCCGTCGCTAATTTTCTCGTATTCTGGCTGTATGTGAATTTCGATTCTATTTTATTGGCGTTTCAGATACCGCAGTCGAACGGAACGATTGAATGGGGATTAGACAATTTCAGAAGATTTTTTTCCGAGTTTTCGGGGGAAAATCCCGTAATGCTGACGGCGCTGAAAAACACGATGATTTTTTTCTTTTCGAATCTCTTCGTCGTGCTTCCCGTTTCGCTTCTGTTGTGTTATTTTCTTTATAAGAAAGTGGCGGGATATAAAGCGTTCCGGTTTATTTTCTATCTTCCTTCGATATTATCTGAATTTCGACGGTGCCGACAGTTGTTTATATCTGTATATAAACGACGTTTTCGTCGGATATTCCAGCGCGTCTCATTGCATCGCGGAATTTGACGTTACGGATTTTTTAAACGACGAAAACGAGATCCGCGTCGTTGTATTCAAGTGGTGTGCGGGCAGCTATCTTGAAGATCAGGATAAATTGCGCATGAGCGGACTCTTCCGCGACGTATACTTATTAAACCGCCCGGAAGGACATTTGTTCGATTATAAAATATCAACGGAGATTTCGACTGACGGTAAAAGGGGTAAAATCGTGTTCGAAGGGGACAGGGTTTCATCTCTGATACTGTGCCGCAAAGGTGCTGTGATTACAAGCGCGCAAGGAAAAAACGCTGAACTTGTCGTTGAAAATCCGGAACTTTGGAACGGAGAAAAGCCTGAATTGTACGAACTGACGATTTCTTGCGCGGGGGAATATATACTTGAACGGGTAGGTTTCCGCAAAATAGAAGTGAAAAAAAATACCGTTCTGCTGAATAAAAAACCTCTGAAATTCAAAGGTGTTAACCGACATTCCATGACGGTTAACGGATACGTCGAATCGGTGGAAGATATGCTGAAAGACATTCGTCTGATGAAGACGCACAATATCAATGCGGTGCGTACAAGTCATTATCCGCCTCATCCGCTTTTTCCCGTTTTGTGCGACGTCTACGGAATTTATCTGATGGTGGAAGCGGACGTGGAAAGCCACGGTTCCGTAATGCAGAATATGGAATCGGAAAAGTGGCTGTATCTTGATTTATGTCGTGATCCCGCATGGAAGGAGCAATTTGTATCGCGTGTGATGCGTATGTACGAACGGGATAAAAACCGCGCTTCCGTTGTTTCGTGGTCTTTGGGAAACGAATCGGGATTCGGAGAAAATATCCTGACGGCAGGGGAAATTCTGAAAAAGAAAGACTCTTCGCGACTCGTGCATTACGAACGGACAACCGTGGGCGACGAAAAGATGATATTTTATCCGGAGACCGTTACCGATCTTTACAGCCGTATGTATCCCGATACAGATTGGATTAAGGAATTTCTGAAAAAGAAATTCCCGAAACCTCTGGTACTGTGTGAATATACGCACGCTATGGGTAACAGTTGCGGTGACGTTGAAGCGTATTGGAATCTGATTTACAGGCATCGCAATCTTTGCGGCGGATTCGTCTGGGAGTGGTGTAGCCATTCCGTTATAGACGAAAAGGACGGGAAAAGAAGAGTGCGTTACGGCGGGGATTTCGGCGATTATCCGAACGACGGAAATTTTTGCGTGGACGGCCTCGTTTCCACAGACAGGCTTGTTAATCCCTCGCTTTACGAGGTGCGGGAGGCATACGCCCCCGTAGACGTTGCCGAAAAGAAAGGCGGATACGAGATATTTTCCCGCGACGCTTTTTTCGATTTCAGCGGAGCGGAGTGTGTCTTTTCCGTTGAAGTTAACGGCGAAAAAAAGTATTCCGAAGAGGTGGATCTGAGTCCTTTGGACAGGGGAGAACGCATTGTCTTTTCGCTTGCCGACGAATTTAGAACAACGGAGGGATACGCGTACGCCCGATTCGATTTCCGTGCGCGGTATCTGGGTGAAAGTTACGTCCTTGCGACGAGACAGTTCGTTTTGTCGGAAAAGGCAAGTTCGGTCAGACAAAAACGCTTTTGCCCGGAATTTCTGTTTAATGGAGGAAGGGTTGAAGCGAAAGGCGAAAATTGGCGGTTTGTATTGTCGGCTAAAGGGCTGCCGCAAGAGTACGTCGTCAACGGGCGGAAGATCATCGACGGCGAGAGCCGAATCGTCGTTTGGCGAGCGCCTATCGATAACGACAGATATCGCGTAATATGGTGGAAACAGCAGCAACTGGATCGGGCGAATTTTTATCCTGTGTCCGTGCGGACGTATTCCGGGAAAATCGTCGTAAAAGGTAAGATTGTTTCCGACTACGTCAGTCCCGTGGCGGACGCGGCGATAGAATATCGTTTCACCGCTTCGGGCGAAGTGCACGTCCGCTTGCGCGCGGAACTCGGCGCGCGCGTCTGGTGGTTGCCGCGTTTTGGAATTTGTCTGCCCGTATGTCCGCTGTTTGAAGAGCTGACTTATTTCGGGCGAGGACCCGGAGAGGCGTACTGCGATAGAAAAGCCGCCGCGCCGGTAGGGCTCTATCGCTGCCCGTGGGACGAGGCGTTTTATATGTACGATGTGCCGCAGGAAAGCGGATCGCATTGCGACAGCCGGTTCGTGTGTTTGGAAGGAGAGAATGTTTATCTTGGGGTGAGCACCGATACGGCGTTTTCCTTCACGGCTTCCCGTTGGCTGCCGGAAGAGTATACGCCCCATGCCTGCGATATGCCGGAAACGGGAAAGAAATATTTGTTTCTCGATTACCGCATGTCGGGAATCGGTTCTTCCTCCTGCGGTCCGGAATTGGCGGCGGAATATAGAATGACGGACAGAAAGATCGATTTTTCTTTCGTATTAAGGCCGGAAAAAGACGATATGTTTGAGCGGCATACGTTGGAAAAATAAGTTAAGAAAACAATTATTTCGGCAGAGGAATATGCGATAGAAAAAGGGAATTCATTAAATCGAAACAGAACTATGGAAAGAAAAGATTTTGAAATAAAACTTGTCTCTTCCCTCGATAAAGTGTTTCCTAACGGCGAACCTGCGCTGCTGGAAAACGAGGGATCTTGTCTGAAAAACGAACGCTTTCATTTTCAGGTGTGTATCCGTTCGGAATACGCCTTGCGGCTGGATTGCAAGGTTTCGGCGGAAAGTGCGTTCGGCGATAAAGTATTCGTGCGAACGGTAGAGTGTATACCGGGCAGGTATACCAGACGTCCGGACGGCGACGACTGGGTGATCTTTCAGGAAAACAAAGCCGCCGCATATCCCGATCTGTTAATGCCGATTCACGAAAACGGCATACGGCTTTGTCCGCAACAATGGCAGTCTCTCTGGGTGACGGTAGACGGCGGAAGCGAAGCCTTGCCCGCGGGGAAATACCCTATCCGTATTACTGTGTCCGACGGGAATGGTCTTTTTCTTTCCGCGGTGTATACGCTGACGGTTGTCGACGCGCTGCTGCCCCCGTCCGATTTGATTTATACGAATTGGTTTCATTACGATTGCCTTTGCGAGCGGTATGATTGCGAACCGTTTTCGGAAAAATTTTATACCGTTCTTGGCAGTTATCTGTCTGAAGCGGTCGGGCACGGGATGAATATGCTGTACGTCCCTTTGTTTACGCCGCCGCTCGATACGGAGGTGGGTAGGGAGAGAAAAACCGTTCAGTTGGTACGCGTTTATAAAAACGGCGAAAGTTTTAGTTTCGATTTCGGCGAACTGAAAAAATTTCTGTCTTTTGCCTTTAAAAAAGGAATCCGATATTTTGAAATGAGCCATCTGGCGACGCAATGGGGCGGGAAATACTGCCCGAAAATCGTCGCGTCCGAGGACGGAAACGAGAGAAAAATTTTCGGCTGGGAAACTTCTTCCTGCGGACGGGAATACGAGGAGTTTTTACATTCGTTTTTACCCGATCTGGATGAATTTTTGAAAATAGAAGGGTATGCGGAACAGGTGTATTTCCATATTTCCGATGAACCTTCCGAAGAGAATTACGATGGTTACGCCGCTGTGGCAAAGATAATTCGTCGGTTGCTTCCCGGGTATCGTTTTATGGACGCCATGAGCGAGCCTGTCTATTACAGAAACGGACTTGTGGACGTGCCCGTGGTAGCAACGAACGCGTATTCCGCCTTCAAACCTTCTCCCGAATGGGCGTATTATTGTTGCGGACAATTCGGGAACTACGAATCCAACCGATTTTTCAATATGCCCTCGATACGCAACCGTATTTTGGGCGCGCAACTGTACGAAACGGGAACGAAAGGTTTTTTGCATTGGGGATTTAATTTCTATAATTCTCAGTATTCGCGCTATCCCGTCGATCCGTATTTTCAATCGGACGCCGACGGCGGATTTCAGAGCGGAGATTCTTTTATCGTTTATCCGGGGAGGCAGGGCGCGTTGGCGTCATTGCGGCTGGAAGTTTTTTTCGACGGGTTGCAGGACGTTTGCGCCTTGTGGGCGGCGGAAAAAAAGATCGGGCGGGAAGAACTGCTCCGCCGTTTGCATAAAATCGGCGTATCGGGCTTCACGGGGCGGATTGACGCGGAGAGGTGGCTTAAATTCCGCAAAGAAATCAACGCGCTTCTCGCCTGAACGCTTGCTGTCGGTTGCGAACCAAGATTTTAGAAACAATTCATTTTTGCACCTTTTTAGAAACTGTTTTGGGAACTTAAAGTTATCTGAGCAGTCTCTTTTCAAAAACTTATTTATCCGGCAAATGACAGAAAAGAACTCTGCAAATTAAATATTTTTTTGATTATATGATATTCGGAGATGAGAATAACGAATGAATCGTTGATTGATGGGCCATATAAGAGTTTTCAAAAAATACGGCTGACACATTAGTAGTGTCAGCCGTAAAATTTAAATTTATCAAGAAAACATGCTGTCAAGAGATATAAAATGCAATGATGAATCCGAAAGTTTCATTATTTCCGGAGTAAACCCCGATTTTGAAAACAAGTAGTAATCGATTGTGGTATATCCGCCGAAAATGGAAACGCTTTCTTTTAATTGTTCCAACATCGCAACGGAAAAAGGAGCTTTGCGGTATTTGCATTCAACGACTAACAAGCAATTACTGTTTTTCCCGAGCCCTTCGGCAAGTCCGTCCAGTTCAATGGAACGCCCTAATTTCGAGTTATCTACTTTGTAGTTGCGGATCGGGGCATAATAATATGGAAGTAAGCCTTTGCCGTTTTGTTCTGTGAGAAAACTGATTGCAACGTCTTCAAAGCCGTGAGAGATAAAGTCGTCAATTTCCGTCTTGCATTCCTCAAACAAAACGTCTCCCAAACCGAGAGCTATTTCTTCTTGTCGGTCGAAGATAAAGCGATACCAAAAGCGAATCAGGTTATCCGAAATTTCGTAATAGTTGAGTTTTTGACTGCGATTAAATGCCGTTCGCTTTTCGATGGTCTCGTTCTCTACTAATCGAGGGAGATAAGCGGCGACATAATTATCGTCTTTATTTAAGTAACTTGCGATATCTTTGTTAGAACGTTTGCGGTTTGCTATTGCTTTCAAGATAGTATTATAGTTTGTCTGGTCGGAAGATGCACTCGGCAAAACTTTATCGGGGGCATCCAGTAAATTGCCGAATTTACTGAAAAGAAGCGATTTGACGTTTTCATCGAAACTTTTTTCATTGTCTATCATTTCTAAGTAGAAAGGATGTTCTCCGAAGATGGAAAGATATTTTATTTTTTCTTCATTTTCAAGCCCGTTCAGGAAGCATACGGCATCAGAGAATAACAATTTTGTGATGTGCATCTGGAAGGTGCTTCTTTGAAAGAGCGGGGCTCGCTTATCTTTCAATATATTTTTCATAAAAGAAATGTTGCTGCCGGAGAGTAAAAGCTTAATTTTTGTGTTTTTAAATTTATCGTCGATACAGAACTGCAATTCGGATAAAAAGCCTTTATCTGCATTGGCAAGGTAAGCGATTTCATCTATAACAATGACAAAAGGCTCTGTTCCCGCATATTTGATAAGTTCATCAAAGGCATCCGAAAAGGTGGGATAAATAACGGTATACGGGATGCCTATAAGCTTATTTATTTGGAAAGAAAAGGCTCTGCGATTGTCGTACTCGTTGGATTCTTTGGCTTGGAAATAAAATGCACGCCGGTCCTTTATCGATTCTTTTATGAGTGAAGTTTTTCCGATTCGACGAGCGCCATAGATTACGCCCATTTCAAAATGAGTGGTTTGGTAGCGGGATTGTAATTCTTTTAATTCTTCTTTTCGACCGATAAACATAACTTATACTCCTGTTATCAAACAAAATATTGTCAAAGATTTGTTTGAGAATATTTTAGCACGAAAAAAGAAAGAAGTCAAGCAAATAGTAATATCAAACAAAATATTGTCAAAAATATATTTGAGAATACTGTCGAAAAGCTGTGTTAAAAGTATATATAAAGCGGACGGCAAAATAAAGGATATATGAATTAAAAGCAAAACGCAATAACCCCATAGTTTAAGAACTGACCTACGGTTGTATTCGAGTTGAAACATTTTCAAAAAAGTTGAAACGTTTTTGGAAAGGACGAAAATAGGTCTTTTTTTATGTTATAATACTGTCGGGAAAAGTATTTCCGAGGTGATTGAATGGATGACAGAAAAATCGTATATCCGAAACAAAGAGAGCTTGATGGCGTTTATACTTGTGTAGAACGCAACGGGCATTGGTATAGCGTCTGTTTTTCGGATTTAACTGATGAAGAACAGGATGTTTATGATAAAATTCAAACAATCTGCAAAAAAGAGGGGGCATCTATAGAAGAAGTTACCGTTGATTTCCTGTAGTTTTGCGCAAATCCGAAAAATACGCCGTTTTTAAGAGAATGGTTCGAGAAAGTTAAAAATGAAAAATGAGCAGTTTTATAAAATCACTCTAACGGATTGTGGTATACCGAATTTTTGTTCCGGCGGTAAAGATTATTACGGAACGCAGGAAGAGATCGAAGACATGATAATAGCGATCAAAAACAATAAATCGATAGACAATGACGTTGACGGGCTGTATGCTGCTCTTACGGAGTTTAAGTCCGGGAATAAAAATTGCGAGCATCCGGTTGAGTATGGAAACAGTCGATTTTTAACGCCGGTGAGACTAATAGACAAAAGCGAGCATTTTGAGAAAAACTATAAGTGGAAACACGTTAATATCTGGCACTATCCGTATTACATG
>ERZ827150.5026-NODE-5026-length-11013-cov-3.604855_pt1 | contig 11013 bp, 7 predicted proteins | sample MGYA00519779_ERZ827150 | MGnify/ENA primary metagenome ERZ827150 (study PRJEB31778, sample SAMEA3449267) | human gut metagenome | biome: human gut; feature: human-associated habitat; material: faeces | place: United Kingdom | collected 2010/2012 ...
TCATGGCAAGCAGCTTTTCACAAAGCTCTCTGTCCTTCTCGGGCATTTGCGTATTCATAATTCCTTTTACGATACCGGCAATCTGAGCCTGGCTGGGCTGCTGTCCCGCCTTCGCGAGTTCTTTGATTATCTCTTCCGTCATCTCCTGAACGGTGATGGAATCAAATCCTTTTCCGAAATTCAATGCAAGGGCTTTCTTATATTCCGAAAGGGTCACTTTCTTTTCTTCAAATACCAGCTTTCTGACCGCATACAGGGAATCCGCCACATTGGCGATTCCAAAGCCCTGAGGGCCTGTAAAATTATAAACAGCGCCGCCTTCCTGAACGGTTTTCCCTCTCTTCATACAATCATCAACCATACTGGAAAGGAAAGGCAGCGGACAGCGGTCCGCATGGGCGGTATCGATAGCATTGTCCGCATTTACCAGCAGGCTGATACAGTACTCCATCTGTTTTTTGTATGCATCATAAAATTCTTCAAAGGTGCCCATCTGTTCCACAGGGCCGGTGGCAAGCCCCACCTGCTCTCCCTTATCTTTTCCGTTGGAGAAAACAAGCTCCAGCGGGCGGCACATATTAAAGAATGCTGCATCATGCCATCCTTCTGTTTTACCTGCTTTTTGTGGTTCAACACATCCAATTATGTTATATTCTCTAGCATCACTTAAAGTTAAACCTCTGTTTACTAATGATGGTATAATAACTTCATCATTATAATAAGCTGGTAACCCTATTCCAGTTTTAGTTAATGTAACTGCCTTTACTAAAAAGTCATGTGGTGTTTTATTCCAAACTCTAACAGATAATGAAGGTTGAGGTAACATTATATGCAAAGATGCTTCTATGCACATATAAGATAAGTCATTTGTAACATCTATACCTTCTCCATTTTGGCCTCCAACAATTAAATTTTGAAATAATCCATAACCTGCAAAACCTTCTGCTGAAGCTGCATCTCTAACCTTATTAAGTTCATTTAATTTAACCCAAATACAATCTATAAGTTCTTGTGCTTCTTCCTTATTTAGTTCTCCTTTATTAATACTTAATTCATAATAAGGATACATATATTGATCAAATCTTCCTGGTGATATAGAGTGTCCACTTGATTCTAATTGAAGAAGCATTTGAACAAACCAAAAAGACTGACATGCTTCATAAAAATTCCTTGCTCCTTTTTCTGGAACTCTATCACAATTTTTAGATATTATTTCTAATTCTTTTTTTCTTTTTTTATCAATACATTTTTCTGCAAGCTTTTTAGCTAAAACAGAATAACGTTTTGCATAATTAATAACTGCTTTGCAGCTTAAAATAACAGAATTTAAAAACTGACTTTTACTTACATAGTCCATATCTGAAACTCTACAAAGCTTTAATTCATCTTGTGCTTCTTTTATAATACCTTCATATCCTATTTCTAGGATTTTGTCATAACATACTGTTACATGACCAACCCCATTATAATAATAGTTTCCTGGAGTAAATATATTGTATTCTATTGCTTTTATTGTATCTGGATTCATATAAGAAGTAGCTAACTCACTAGTGGTTTTTCCATGCCAATATTTATAAGCATTTTTTAAAGCTACCTTTGTTTCTTCTGAAATGTAAAATGGATCTGCGCTTCTTTTTTCAATAGTATCGAATTCACTTTCTAACCAAGAGAAAGAGAATTCCGGAAACACTTGGCATCCTCTTGGTGATTTAGTTGTGCTTCCTACAATAAGTTCATTATCTCTAATTACAATTGGAATATTCTCTAAGATATGGGCAAATGCTTCTGCACGCCTTGTAATAATAGGTTTGTCCTCTGTTTTCATATAAGATTCGGTAATAAGAATACCTCTATCTGCTTCAATTTCTGGTATTTTCTCAAATAGTGCATCTATTAATTTATTTATCCTAGTGCTCTTTGGAATACTATAATTACTCATAAATAATTCCTCACTATTTCAAATTTAATTGTTCCATTACCTTTTTTGTTATTTCTGATACTATATCTGAACTAATATCTTCATTTTTTTCGTTATTCTTTAATATTGCTTCTCCAGGATGTCTTCCTGTTAATCCATAAGCTTCACGCATATTACATAACTTTCTTACTTCATCTTGTGGCAATTCTTTAGGTCCACCTAATTGTCTTGATATATATAATAACTGTGCATAAAACTCTACTGATTCCATCTTGTGATATGCTCCAAGTAATGAATCTCCATAAGTTAATGCACCATGATTTTCTAATAAAACTGCATCATAATTTTGTAAAAACTTTGATACGGCATCTGGTATTTCCATTGTAGATGGTGTTCCATATGCTGCTATTGGAACTTCTCCTAAAGCAATAACTGCTTCTGGCATAATAGGTTGATTAAGGGGAATTCCTGCAATTGCAAATCCTGTTGCATACATTGGATGCGCATGTACTACTGATTTAACATCTGGTCTTTCTTTATAAACACGCATATGCATCTTTATTTCTGATGATGGCTTAAAATTACCATTTGCTCTAATTACATTTCCTTCTTTATCTACCTTACAAATATAATCTGCTGTCATAAAGCCTTTACTAACTCCTGTAGGTGTACATAGAAACTCGTTATCACTAATTTTTACTGATATATTACCATCGTTAGCTGCAACCATGCCCTTATCATAAATTCTTTTTCCAATTTCACAAATTTGTTTTTTTATTTCATATTCTGATATCATACTATTCCCTCCTGAAGGCTTGTCTATTTATAATTTATAAACAACCTTTTATTTATGTTGTTTTTATTTTTATTTTCTTTGTTTAATTTGATTTTACCATTAACAAGTAAATAAATCAACTAAATATTTACATTTTTTATTTTTATTTCCTTTGTTTTATTTTGTTTTATATGTTATTTATTACGTAAAGGGAACTGTAGATTTTGAATGTAGAATTACCACATCAATTTTACATTCTTTATTTTGCATTTTACATTTCAACCCACTATTCCTTTAGTTAATAAAATATTAGCATAAACAGCTTTTTCTCCTGTAGCAATTATAGCGTAAGCTTCTTTTGCATAATTATAAAACCTAAATCTTTCTATATAATCTATATTAGGTCTTTGACTATAATGCTCATCCAATATATACTTATATTCATCCCAAATAGTCGGAACAATTGTATCGCCTTGTACTACCTCCATTAATCCAACCGGTGTTTCACTATATTTAACATCTAATGGACATAACTCTAAAATAGCATCTAACAATTCTGGAACTCCATGACCATCTGCTCTTATAACTTTTTTACCGTAGGTCTCTGAAGGAAAATTTCCATCTGCTATTACAATAGTATCTCCATGCCCCATTTCCATAAGGGTCTTAACTAACTCTGGTGATAATATTTTAGGAATCTTATTTAACATTATTATTTCTCCTTTCAAAAAGGAGCTGTCTAAGCAGCTCCCTAATTAAAAATGTAAAATTTAGAAATTTTCTTAGTCATATAAATTTGGTGCTATTTTTGGATCTGTCATATTTTTAGCTGTATACCATTGGCATCCTGTATCAACATCAGATACTGATTCGCCTTTTGCTGCTTTAACAGCTAACTCTACTGTTTTACGTCCAATTGAAAGTGGATCTTGTGTAACAGCTCCAGCTAATCTACCATCTTTAATAGCTCCCTTTATTAAAGAACCTGAATCGAAAGCAATACCTACAACATCTTTTCCTAATTTTTTTAAGTTACCATCTGCATTTATTAATGCTTCACCTGAGAATTGATTTGAACCATAAATACAAATAGTATCTTGTTTATTTAATAAATTAATACCATCAGTTGTTGCTTGTTCAGCATTAACACTTGCAGGAACTGCTACATCTATTATTACATTTGCTTTATCAGCTTTCTTAGTCCATTTGTCATGACCTTCAACAGAAACAACTTTTCCATCTGCTTCTGCTAAAGCTTTTATCTTATCAATAAATCCACTACCACGGTTAACTATAGATTCAGAAGTTGCATCTTGATTCATTACACCTATTCTTACTGGTGCAGTTGCTTTTGCAATTTTATCTTTAATTAATGGATAAGTGTTTTCTGCAGCTAATTGTCCTGCTTTATAGTTATCTGTAGAAGCATTTGCATAAACTGCTCCTTTTGGAGCACCAGGTACACCTGAATCAAAACCTATTATTGGGATTCCAGCATCTTTAGCTGTTTGAATTGCTTCTAAACATGCTTCTGTACTAAGGGCTGCAAGTCCTATAGCGTTTGGCTTCAAGTTAATAGCATTGTTTAACATTTGAACTTGATCTGCTATATCAGATTCTGTATTAGGTCCTACAAACTCAATTTTTGCACCAAGTTCTTTTGCCTTTTCTTCAGCCCCTTGCTTAACTGCTTGCCAGAATTGATGTTGGAAGCCTTTAGAAACTAAATAAACATAAACTTCCTTATCTTTACTACTTTCTTCTTTTGTAGTTGTTCCTGATTTACTACATCCTACTAACCCTGTTGCTAACATAGATGCACAAAGCACTAACCCTAATAATTTTTTCTTCATACTTCTTACCTCTCTTACATTTTATTTTTTTTTCTTCTATTCATAACATCCGCAAATACGGCTGCAACTAGAACAAATCCAGTGATAAATTGTTGATAATGTGGCTGTAAGCCAATTAAAGGAAGTCCTGTTTTTAAAACAGACATAATAAATACACCAATTAGTGTACCAGCAATAGTTCCATATCCCCCACTCATAGATGTACCACCAATTACAACACCAGCAATAGCATCTAACTCAAATCCACCACCACCACCAGGTAGTAATACTGAATATGTTGAAGCATATGCTACACCTGCAATTCCAGCAAATGTACCTGAAATTATATAAGCTAAAGTTTCCCATTTCATAACGTTTACACCAGATAATCTAGTAGCTTCTTTATTACTTCCAAGTGCTAAAATGTATCTACCAGGTCTTGTATTAGATAAGAAAATTGACATTATTATAGCTAAAACAATTAATAAAATGAAACCTGTTGGAATTATAGTAGCATCTTGTCCACTTCCTATTGTCATTTTAAATATTTTACGGTACCAACCTTCTCCAGTTGTTGCTGCAGGCCATGTTACACTTTGTGCCTTTGTAAAAATAGATCCAAAGCCTTTGGAAATCATCATTGTGCCTAAAGATGCTATAAATGGAGGAAGTTCCATTTTAGAAACCATAATACCATTACATAAACCAAAAAATGTTCCAATTAAAACACCTATAATTAAAGATAACCATATTGGAAAACCGCTATTAACCGATAGAGAACCAGATATTAAGGCTGAACACACTAGCACAGTTCCGATAGATAAATCTATTCCGCCAGTTATTATAACGAATGTAACTCCTATAGCCATAAATCCTATATAATATGATGCATCAAATATACTTACTAAAGTTGTATATTGACGAAATGCTGGACTCATAAGTGAGAAAAATACAAATAATACTATTAATGCTAATAATGCTATTAACCTCTGAGTTCCAATAGTCTTTATAAATTTATTTTCAAAAATAGAACTTTTAGATATACTTTTTTCTTTCTTCACAACCTTTTCCTCCTAAATTAATTTCTAACTGTTGCTTTATTCATTATAGATTTCTGAGTTGCTTCCTCAATTGGAATTTCTCCAGTTATTTTTCCTTCATTCATAACAATAATCCTATCACTCATTCTAAGAATTTCACTTAATTCAGAAGAAATCATAATGATAGATTTACCATGAGCAACAAGTTCATTCATTAAACTATATATTTCACTTTTAGCTCCAACATCAATACCTCTTGTTGGTTCATCAAAAATTAATATATTACAATTCTTAACTAACCATTTTGCAATAACAACCTTCTGCTGATTACCACCTGATAGTTTAATAACAGGAGTTTCTGTAGAAGCTGTTTTCGTTTTCAATTTTTGAACAAACTCTTTAGCTACTTCTTTTTCTTTCTTTTTATTTATAAATATTCCATTTATAAAATCACCTAAAGAAGCCATTGTAGAATTTTCTGTAATAGTTTTATCAACAACTACACCATATCTTTTACGATCTTCTGATAAATATCCTATTCCTGCTTTTACTGCATCAATTGGACTTTTAACCTCTACTTTCTTATTATTAACATAAATTGATCCACTCTCTATCTTATCTGCTCCAAAAATAGCTCTTGCTGTTTCAGTACGACCTGATCCCATAAGACCTGAAAAACCTAGTATTTCACCTTTTTTAAGTTCAAAACTTATATTTCTTACATTTTTTCCAGCATTAAGATTTTCCACTTTTAGAACAACTGGTGCTTCCTTTGGTACATTACTTCTTTCTTTCGGTGCTTCATATATTGTACGACCTACCATCATACTTATTATGTCTTCTTTAGTGCATTCTTTTGATATTAAAGTTCCAACATATTCTCCATCACGCATAACAGTTACTCTGTCAGTTATTATTTTAATTTCATCCATTCTATGTGAAATATAAATTATTCCAATCCCCTTTGATTTTAAATCATTAATAATTTTAAATAATTCTTCAATCTCAGATTCAGTCAATGCTGCAGTAGGTTCATCAAAAACTATTATCTCTGCCTTTTGCGAAATAGCTTTTGCAATTTCACACATTTGCTGCTTACCAACTGTAAGATTTCCCATTACTTCGCTTGGATTAATATTAATATTAAGCTTATCAAATAATTTCTTAGCTTCAATATTCATTTTATGGTCATCAATAAACTTCCCTTTCATCATTTCTCTTCCAATGAAAATATTTTGAGCTACAGTTAAATGATTCATCATATTTAATTCTTGATGCACAATTACTATACCAGCTTCTTGAGCTTCACCTGCACTAGAATATGCTATTTCTTTATTTTTGTAAGTAATAATTCCACTATCTTTACTATAAATACCAGTAAGAACCTTCATAAGAGTTGATTTTCCGGCACCATTCTCCGCCATAAGTGCATGTACTTCACCTTTTTTAAGTTCCAAACATGCATCCTTAAGAGCATGTACACCAATGAAAGACTTATTTATATCCTTCATTGTTAATATCGTTTCCCCCACTTATATCACCTTCCATTTCTTATTTGCACTTCTATTTGGTATGTTAAGTATATCATAATTGTTACTACCATTTAATGGAATATATTACAATTAATAGTTAATAAAATACTGTTTTTTATTTGTTTTGTATTTAATTTAATCAAAATCCAAACTTATTAAAATATAAACAAAGTAAATAATCATTCTGAAACTTCTCTAAATTGTCTTCCTAAAAAAGGAAATAGCATTTTTTGATTTTCCTCGGTATACATATCTTCTTTTATTATTAATTCAGATCCACAGTCTAAATATTTAATATAGTTTTGCCCTTTAACAATATTAACAGCTTGTTCAATACCAAAATACCCCATATTAAAAGGCTTTTGTATTACAATTGCATTTATAACACCCTCTTCTAATAACTTTACCTCCTCTATAGAATTATCAAATCCAATAATTACTATTTGTTTTGACAATCCAAGTTCCTTAATAGCTTTTGCTGCCCCTATACTAGAATACTCATTTAAAGCCGCTATAATATTAATGTCTGGATGTTCTTCTATAAGTTGTTTAGTTAAATTATATGCCTTATCATATTTTGATTCACAAAATACAACATCTACTATTTTGTCTTCGTCATCTCCTAATGTATCTCTTAATCCATTTTCTCTATCTATAGCTGTTGATGATTCCTTAACATGGCTAACTATTGCTATCTTAGTTTCTTTATTTATAAGATTTTTCATATAAATCCCCATTTTTTCTCCTGCATCATAATTCCCTGTTGAAACAATGCTATCAGCCAAATCAGAATCAATTGTGCAATCAATTAATATTAATTTAATTCCATTTTCTTTTATTTTTTCTGCCATATCTTTAGTTTCTGTATAACTTGAAGGTGAAAGTAAAATTGCATCAGGCTTTTTCTTAATTGCTTCACTTATTAGCTCATTTTGTTCTTTATAATTAGCTTCATCACTTGGAGCAACTACAGTTAAATTCACATTATACTCCTTAGAAGCCATTTTGGCTCCTGAAGTTAACGCCATCCAAAATTCATTATTTTGATCTACACTTTTAGATATATATATCATTTCTAAGGGCCTATCTTTATTAATATTTCTAAGTGAAATTACAATTAAGATAACTAAAATAATAGCAAATGTAACTATTATTTTACCTAAAAAATTATTTTTATTTCTCATACTCTAGCTCCTCCTTTTTGGGAATCCTAATCTTTACAGTTGTTCCTTCTAATTTTTTACTTTCATAAGTCAATCCATATTTTTCTCCATAAGCTAATTGCAATCTCATTTGCACATTATATATTCCAACCCCAGTATTTTTTTCGCTTTTTTTACATCTATCAAATATATGATCAAGTTGGTCTTTATCCATACCAATTCCAGTATCTTTAACTATGATTTCTATATCATTACCACAATTAAAACCACTTATTAATATTAAGCTTTTACCTTCCTTATACTTGACTCCGTGATAAATGGCATTTTCTACTATAGGTTGTAATATAAGTTTGATTATTTTTACATTATATATGCTTTCTTCCACATCTATTATAAATTCAAGCTTATCTTTATATCTCATTTTTTGAATAGTTAAGTAATTTTCTATATGATTTATTTCTCTATTTATTGTAGTAACTTCTTCTTCATTACTGATACTTTCTCTTAATAATTTAGCAAGAGAAGATGTCATTATTACAACTTCTTTTGTTTTATTACACTCAGCCATCCATATTATAGAATCTAATGTATTATAAAGAAAATGTGGATTTATTTGAGCTTGTAAAGCTTTTATTTCGCTTTTTCTTTTTTGTTTCTGCTCATTTATATTCTGTTCCATTAATTTTTTAATTTCTGATATCATAATTTTAAAAGAATTGCTTAAACTTGATATTTCATTTTCTCCTGAAATTACTATATTCACATTTTCAAAATCACCTTTTTCAACTTCTCTCATAGAATTCTTCAATTTCTCAAGTGGCTTAGTTATTTCCTTAGATATCCTTATTGAAATTATTATGGCCAATCCAAAAATAATACATAGTACTACTGCATAAACTTGTATTATTTCATTATTATTTTTTATTAATTCATCCATATAAGCTACTCCAACAACTGTCCATTTAGTTTTTTCAGATTTACTAAATGTGTATACACAACTATCTCCTCTTACATCAGCAACAAAATAATTATTATCATTATTAATAATCTTTTCTATATTTTCTTTTATTAATCCGCTATATATAAGTTGTTGCTTAGGATGATATATTATCTCTCCTTTTTCATCTATAATAAATACATATCCTTTCTTTCCTAAGGCATTTTTTTCACATAAATCGCTAATTGCATTGTAATTTAAATCAATAAAAAAAGCGCCTTCTTGCTCATTAGTATTAGGATTTATTAAAGTTCTACATAAAGTAATAACCCATCTATAGTCATCCTTAATTACATTTTGAACATGTGAAGACGAAATATAAGTTTCTCCCCTCTTTAAAATAGAGTTCTTATACCAAACTGTGTTTTGTATAGAAACATATTCTGAAGGTTCATCCCTTCCATCATTTATAATATACTTATCTTTTTTGTCTATTATAGCTATATTACATATATCTTCTCTTGTTTCCCTTACAGTTTTAAATAACTTTAATATTCTTTGCTTATATAAATCATAATTTTTATTGGATTTGTTATCAAATAAGTATTCTTGAACCTCGAAATCTTTTGAAACTAATGTTGATATGTTATCCATAGATACAATATATGAATCAATATCATTATTAATTTGTTCTATAATTTTTGTTGTATAATCTACAGAATTGTTTCTTACTGTATTTTCAGTATATCTGAAGGAAATAAAACTTATTACTAATAATGTTGTCATAATTAATATGGAAAAAGAGATTAATATAGATGTTCTTATATTTAAGTATTGGAAAACTTTATATATTTTCTTTGTTCTTTTCATACTAATTTTTCCTCATCTCCTTTGCATATTCCTTTGGACTTTTACCTGTTATTTTTTTAAAGGCTATACTAAAATAATGAGGATCTCTAAAACCTACCTTATCTGAAATCTCATAATTTTTTAAATTTGTATTTTCTAATAATTCCTTTGCCTTATCCATTCTGGTTCTTATTAAAACTTCCATAAAAGTATATCCTGTATAATTTTTAAATATTGTACTAAAATAGCTAGTACTTATACAAAGATAAGAACAAATAATATTTAAATTTAAATCATAATCATTGTAATTCTTTTCAATGTAATCAAGTGCTAATATAGCTAATTTATTTGAATAAGAATTCTTTTGAATATACATTTTTTCACATGACATAAAACAAAATTCTTTTAATATAACAATAGCTTCACTTAAGGATCTTGATTCTGTTATTTTAGTAATAGAATTTTCTTTTATTTTGTATATAAACTCTTCTGCTATATTACTTAATCTTAATAAATCACAGGTTTGCGAAATTATTTCAAATAAATATAAGCACATCTTATCTTTTTTTATATATCCTTCTCTAAATAGTTCTTGAATTTCAAAAATATTTTCTTCTATTTGTTTTCTCTCATTTAACTTAATTGATAGTATTAACTTATCTATAATTCCATCTAGATTTAATGATGCATTTAACTTATTTTTTAACTTTTCTCTATCAAAGATTTGATTTTCATTCCATAAATACTTATATAAAAGTAATTCCTCTGCATCTTTATAAGACTTATGTAAATCTGATAGTGAATAAACATTTTCTCCAATACTAATTGTGATAGTTAACTCTGAAAATTTAAAAACTTCTTCTTGTATTTCCTCAAAAATTTTACTTATTATATTTGAAAATTCTCTTGGAGAGTTTGTCCATAATAAAATAAAAGCTCTATTATTATCTCCTTTACATACTTCACC
>ERZ827150.5037-NODE-5037-length-10992-cov-2.959587_pt1 | contig 10992 bp, 7 predicted proteins | sample MGYA00519779_ERZ827150 | MGnify/ENA primary metagenome ERZ827150 (study PRJEB31778, sample SAMEA3449267) | human gut metagenome | biome: human gut; feature: human-associated habitat; material: faeces | place: United Kingdom | collected 2010/2012 ...
GCAACTGCATTTTTTTCTTTTTGGGCAGCCCTTATTAAAATTTATTCTTATTTTAAATTCTGAACGGTTTCGTCTAACCGTTTGATGAATAAACATTTAACGGAGTATCTGAAAAGTAATGGTAACGACTAGGAAACCGTGCGATTTTCAGCGTTTTGCGGTGTTTTACTATCAAATAACTCTTTCAGGTGCAAAGATACGACAAATCTTTGATATAGTATCCAATACAAACAGTATTCGCCATTTTTTGCCTTTCGATATATACCTATTTGCTTATGCCGTTATTTTTTGCAGATTTGGATAAAAAAGGAAAGGCAAAATTCAGGAAGCATTGAAATTCTTTACTTTAGTTAGTGCAAAAATCGAATAATTTATTGTAACTTTGCAGCGGATTCGGTGTGCATATAATACCATCCCAATTAAGATAAGTCGCAACATATATAGTGGTTTTCAATATGATTATGAACAATTGTACAATATTAACAGGTAAAAACACCGTTAATATTGCATATCATAAACCTTGGTAATTTTTCCACATTCAAATCTAATTAATTCGATTTGAATGTCATTGTCTTTGTAATCCGGCATGCTATTTCAGGCTTGTCGAGAGATTTTTTGTGCTATAAAATCAAGAAACATTCAAAAGATAAAAGGAAAAATTCAAATGGAAAAAATCAGAAATTGGAAACAAGATTTCTATACAATATGGGCGGGGCAAGCTGTGTCCCTGATAACAAGTGGGGTTCTTCAAATGGCCATCATCTGGCATCTGACAAATACAACAGGGTCTGCGATGGTGTTGTCAATGGCGACCTTGGTTGGGTTTCTACCTCAAGCGGTTTTAGGTTCTGCAATCGGAGTACTTGTTGACCGCTGGAACCGGAAAATGGTCATGATTGGTGCAGATGTCATCATAGCTTGTGCTGGACTGGTACTTACCGTAATTTCCCTGTCAGCGGAACTACCTGTATGGATAGTAATGCTCATCCTCTTCATTAGAAGCGTTGGCACTGCATTCCATTCCCCTGCGTTAAGTGCGGTAACACCTCTTTTAGTGCCTGAAGAACAGTTAGTCAAATGTGCCGGCTACACCCAGTCCATCCAATCGGCAAGTTTCATCCTAAGTCCGGCAATTGCCGCTTTTCTCTATGCAAAATGGGGGTTGAATTCTGCGGTTGCCCTTGACGTATTCGGAGCAATAATTGCCTGTATCACTGTTGCAATGGTTCACATCCCAAAACAACCGATTGAAGCGCTGCAGCAAGAAAACTTTTTCACCGAACTGCGCATTGGCTATAACGCAATACGACAAAATAAAGCTCTTTTCACATTGCTTTGGATAGGAGCAATCAATATGTTCATTTATATGCCAATCAATGCGCTATTTCCGCTGATGAGTATGAATTATTTCGAGGGAAGTACCTTGCATGCTTCCGTGGTGGAAATTGTTTTTGCAGTTGGTATGTTGTTGGGCGGACTTCTATTGGGCGCATGGGGAGGTTTCAAAAAGCGCATGGCAAATATCATCGGCTCTATCTTTCTTATGGGAGTGTCATTGACTGTTTCCGGCTTGCTACCAACCAATGGTTTTATGATATTTGCGATATGTTGTACGTTGATGGGCTTTTCTGCCCCATTCTATAATGGAGTACAGACCGCGCTATTTCAAGAACAGATACAACCCGAGTATTTAGGGCGTGTTTTCGGACTTCTTGGCAGCATCATGTCGTTTGCCATGCCGCTTGGGTTGGTAGTGTCGGGTGCATTTGCAGACCAAATCGGGGTAAACCGTTGGTTTTTGTTCTCAGGTATGGCTATTCTGCTTCTCGCTATAATAGCCTTATGTCTTCCACAACTTAGAAAGGTCGACAATCAAAAACAAAAATCATGATTTATGAAACGTAACTAAATCTAAACAGCAATAAGCCTCTGATAGGGAAATACGATTATCGGAGGCTTATTGCAATCTGTTTTAACTACTTATGTAATTCCTCTACTTTTCCTTTGTGGTTGAATTGGCTGTCGTATGCTCTGCCGTAGCCTGTCGAACTGTTCCCTGAACCATTCGCCTATGGGCTGGCGGTTGATTACGAGTGTCAGTTTAGACTTGTCCGCAGGGTCTTTCACCACTTGAAAGCCTGCTCTTTCTGTCGTAAAACTCCGATTATGTTCCTCCGAATAAAGTTTGCCCTCGTATATCAAAGGCTTACCATAAGTCAATGTCGTGGTCTGCCTTTCATTGAACCCGACAAGGCGGCACAGGCTCTCTATTCTCATAATTTCCTTTGCCATAGGAAACCATGCACACAGCTTTTCGATAATGCGTTTCAAACCTGATACTTCATCTTTGTGTCTGACACTTTTTTCCGCCATCTCCTTACGGTGATTCTGCTGTATTTCCAACAACTGGCGGTTGTGCTCGGTTTGCATCGTGTGTATGCGGTTTTGCAGTATCTCAATGGTTTCCTCATGGGTGGCAACTTCCCGATACAGGGCGGTGTTCTCCCTTTCCAAAGTCTTGACCTTGTTGCTCCCGAAAAGAGAACCGACACTTTCAGCTATGTTGGTCGCTGCGGTGGTGGCTGCACCTTTCAGTTTCTCGGTCTGTACCTCTTTCTTGGCTTGTCTGAGTTCCTGTTCGGTTTCGGTTTTCTGCTCCTGTAACCGCTTGTTTTCTGCATCAAGGGCAGCGTTCTTTTTCTGTATGTCCCGATAATACTGTGTCGTGGTGGTGTGCCGTGCTTCGGAACCTCGCACACCTCGCTGTAATCCGTATTTAGCCATAACCCTTGCATAATTGTCGTGGTACGCAATCAAGGTCTGACGGTTGAACAGGTCATCGGCACACAAACGGACGGTATTTGCTTTCTTGTGATACTTCCGTTTGCCGTCTTCCTGCTCTTTCTTGGCTTTGCGCCTTTCACCCGTCACGATGGGAACAACGGCTGCATGTATGTGCGGAGTCTTCTCGTCCATGTGCAGTACTGCCGATACGAGGTTCTGCTCCCCGTATGTTTCCCGGATCCATTTCAGACTGTCGTTACACCAGTCTTCAATCCGTCCTTCCGCTTCCATTTGCTTCATGTCCTTGTTGCTTCCGGTAAGGAGTATCCGGATTGCCTTCACCTGATTGGCGCTCACCTTGCGTCTGATGCCTGCCGTTTCTATCCGGTGGGCTATCGCCTGCGTGCGGTTCCTCACCCCTTCGGGAAACTGTACGAGCTCCCGGTTCAGGTGTGTGCGCGTTCTGTCCGCATTCTTCGGGTGAACGGTGCGCTCTATGTGTGCGGACATCCTGCTGTCCGTCCCTTTTGCCTTTTCCAGATGCAAAACTGCATATCCCATAACTGTCAATAATTTCAGGTTAATACTTCCCCTGCCTTGCTTTTATGCCGCATGGCAGACGGGGTTTCCAAAGGGGCGGCGCCCCTATGGCTCGTTGGGGCTTTTTTAGCAATGTGTGCATTGCGTTAAGAAAAAGCCCTAATGAGCTATGGCTTTTTTCAAAGCCTTCCGGTGGCTGTGCGGCTACATCCTGATCCCTTTGCCTTTCTTCTTCGGCTGCTCTGTCTGCCGTTGCCTTTTTTCCGCTTCCGGTTTCTCTTGCTGCCGTTGCGCCTGTCCTGACCTTTTATCCCGCAGGAAGTCGTTCAGATCGTTGTACCCTTCGTATATGTGCGATGCGTCCCGTATGCGTAGCCCGTACTCTTTTTGCAACTCCTGAACGGCCTCGATTCCCGCCTTGTCGTTGTCAAGGAAACAATGGATGCTTTCATAACCGCCCAACGGTCGGATTGCTTTGGAAAGGTCGGAAGTCGAGTTCAGTACGATGTAGTCCTGTCCGTCAAGTTCGGGACGGTCGGGACACCTTTCCAGCCGCAGGGTGAGGAAAGAGAGGTAGTCCATGAATCCCTCGAAGATGTAGCATGCCTCCTTCGACTCCGATTGTCGTATATGGGTGATGTCCTTCGGTGCTATGCATCCCTTGAAATGCTTGTTGCGTATCTCGTATCCTCCCGAACGGTTGGGGAAGCCTATAGCATAGTATGGGGTTTCCCCGGTCAGATAGCGGACCTCCCTGCATTCTCTTTTTGCCAGTTCCGTATTTATTCCCCTTTGCCGCAGGTAGGTATACAGGGCAGGAGAGGAGAGCGGTACTACCTCCAACTGCCGGAAACTCGGCTTTGATAAGGGTTGCTTGCCAAAAGAGAAAGAGACCGGGCGCACGTTTTGTGCCTGCTCCCTTATCCTTTCCAAGAGGTAGGGCAGACTGTCGGATGCGTATAGCTCCTGTGCCAGTGCGATGATATTACCACCTTTGCCTGCGCCAAAATCATACCATAGGTTGCGTTCGGTGTTCACCTTGAAGGAGGGTTCCTGTTCGTCCCTGAACGGTGAGTTGTACCATAGACTACCACCCTGTTGCCTTACCGGACTGTATCCAAGACTGTGCAGATATTCCTCTATGCGTATCTGCTTCGCTTCATTCATATTCATCATATTTCTGTTTTAAGTAGATATTGTTTTTGGGTTTTTCGCCCGTACCCTTTCATGTGTTACGGGCTGCATCCGCTTTACTTTACTTTGCTATATATATGCCCCCAGACTAAAGTAAAGCGGTTTCCGGTCTGTGCCGTCATGGTGGAGGCCTGGTATGAGACCATACCCTTTTCCGTACTGTCATACCGTTGTTCTTGTCAAGTGTGAATATTATTTTTTCTTTTCGCCCGTATCTTTTTGTATATTACGGGCTATATCCACTTTACTTTACTTCCGTATATATATGGTACGGGACTAAAGTAAAGTGGTTCCCATACAATACCGCTAATAGTGAAAATCGGGTTTGAAGGTGTATTTCCTGCCGTTCTCCTGTACTATCATCCGTTTGTTTTTCAGTACTGTAATGAGGTCTGTCAGCCTGTTTCCCCCAAGCATGACACCGACAGAGGCGTAGGTTTTCCTCAATTCTTCCGCAAGCTCCTTGTAGCCGTATTCATCTTTGAGTGTGAATGCCGCTTCCAGTGCGATGCGGTGCTGCTTCTCTGTGATGTCCTTGTAGGGGTCGAACTTCTCCTTTTTCCCTTTTCCCGGATCCTTGTGTTTGAACAGGTATTCGTCCAGCAGTTCGGGCAATGCCTCCCCGTTGATGCGGAATGCGAACGGTTCGAAGTTCATCGCCCTGATATGTGCTGCCTTGACCGTACTGATGTCGGGGTCCTTCTCGTCCTTCTCCACTTGCAGCACTGTTTCGGCCTTGTTGCTAAGCTCCGTTCCGATGTGTCCCCTTGCGTTCTCGTCCCCCTTGTTCTGATGCAGTATGGTGTGTATGTGTATGTGTCTTTCCCCCGTCCATGTCATCAGCAGGGAGATTACCTTCGTGGACTCGCTGGGGCTGTTGATGTCGTACACCATATCCCGTATTCCGTCAATGACTACCAGCCCTACATTTTCGGTGCGGTAAATGGCCTCCCTCACGATTGCTATTCGTTCCTCGGGCGTGTACTTCCTTAGGACAAGGAATTCAAGGTCTTTATGGTTCCTGCCTGTCGGCAGTCCCGCCATGCGCAATATTCTTTTTGCCACTTTCGCACAGTGGTAGGAACTTTGTTCGGTATCCACATAGAGTATTTTCCTCCTGTTTTCGGGCAGTTCCGCCGTGTAGCTTAGCACTGTCCCGTTTTTCAGTGCAGCCGCCACGATTGCGGAAACATTGAACGTTTTCTTGCTCTTTGCTTTTCCGATTGATGCGCTGAAGTTCCCCAGCGTGCCTATGACGGAACCGTGTATTTTCAGTATTTCGGGTGCCCTCTCGTAGTCTTCCGAAAGGTCGAGCCGTGAGGCTTGCCACAGTATCACCGCCGCTTCGGGTGTGACTTCTTTTCTTTCTCTGTACTCCATGTCCGTACCTCCTTATCTGCGTCCCCCGCTTTTGTGTCCTGCCAGTTCGAGTGCCATGTCCGCATCTACGATGATTTTGCGTCCTATCTGCGTAATGGCTCTGTCTATCTTCCCACTTTTCTTGATGCGGTTTGCTGTGGGCATACTGCACCCGAACAGGCGTGCTATGCCGCCTATCCCGTACACGTATTTCTTTTCCGTATCGGCTGCGGGCTGTGCTGCTCTCGCTTCCCTTTCCTGCAGGGCGTGTCGGTTCAGTAATATAAATTCCTCTCCCGTCATCTGCCATACGGGCTTTGATAAAAGTTCTCTGATTTCCATGTTGGAATGAATTTAACGTTTGTACTGTAAGCCCTGCGCACGGGCTTTTTTGTTTCGTTCGAACAGTGCAAAGTTAATCCCGAATACGGGTGGTAAGGATGTGGATAGCGTGAATGGGGTATCACGCTATCTCACTAAATATCAGAAGATAATAAAGAGTGGTGAAAAATATTTCGGGTGGTAAAAGTGGTTGTTTCGTGGAATGTCGTGGCGTATCGCTGACTATCGGAATATTGACTGCATTTCCTTCGCAAATATCTGATTGCTGTCACTGGGAAAATCGGAAACGGGTTCTTTGTATTTTGATTTATAGTATGTGTCGTCTATTCCCAGCAGGTTCATGATGTCCTTTCTCCATTTTTCTCTGTCTGGTTTGTGCAGTGTTTCACCCATAAGGAAAATAAGATAACATACACGAGCCTTTTCCCTCGGTCTTATTATCAGTTTGCCTTCGCACGGTTGCAGGTTCATGCTGGCGTAAAAGTCCAGTTCGGAAATGGCTTCGAACTGTTCACCGTTACATTTTTCGTAAACGGCTGACAAGAGTTTCATGGGAAAATAGGTGGGTGAGGGTGTCGGTGTGGCGGCCTCTTTTTCTTCCCCTTCCTTTTTCTTTTGGCCGGTCATGTATTTTTCGAGGATTGCCAGCAGCGATCCGTCCAGCCTGTATATGTCTCCGCAGCGGTTTTTCAGGTATTGTAGGGCTTCCCGCCTTGCCTGTTCCTTCTGTGCATATAGTTCATCCAGCTTGGCTTTCTCCCTGTCGTATTCCCGTTTGCACTGCCCGTATCTTTTTTCCAACCTTTCCTCTTCCTGACGATCATGTTCCCTGAAACCGACTGCCTCCAAAGATCCGTTAGCTTCCATAAGTTCCCGGTAATATTCGTTTGTGATTTGCATTTGTCTTTCGATGTCCCGGTCATGACATCTTTCATGCTGCCGGCAGATATGTTCAATATCGAGACGGTCGAAAAACTCCTTGCAGGTATTATACATTGAGATATTGTTTTCAATCTCCCGTTTCAGGCTGTTCAGCAATATGGAAAAGTGCGTACCCTCCGTTTCAAGCATGAGGCTGATAAGTGCCTTTTCAAAGGTCTGTGTGTCTTCATACTCTTTGTAAAAGTCATGAATGAACTTCTGCTTCTCAAAAGAGAGGCCGTCACCGGATGTTATTTCCGTATATGTCTTGTTGAGTTTCCCGTAGCGGGGTATCATTGAGGTTATTCTTTCTTCCATGCTATTGTTGTGTTTACAGTTGGTTGAATTTGTTCATCGCATTGGCCTTGATGTCATCGGCAACGTCTATGTATGGTTTCATCGCCTTGTAGTCGCTGTGTCCCGTCCACTTCATCACCACTTGTGCGGGAATACCCAATGCCAAAGCGTTGCAGATGAATGTCCGTCTTCCGGCATGGGTTCCCAGCAGGGCGTATTTGGGTGTGACGGTGTCTATACGTTCATTTCCCTTGTAGTAAGTTTCCCTTACCGGGTCGTTGATTTCCGCAAGTTCCCCCAGTTCTTTCAAATAATCGTTCATCTTTTGGTTGCTGATGACCGGAAGTGCCTTGTGATCTTCAAAGTGTACGCTTTTGTATTTTTCCAGTATCGCCTTGCTGTGGTTGTTTAACTCTATGATAAGGCTGTCCGCTGTCTTTACGGTGGTCACTTCTATATGGTCGGGCTTGATGTCGCTCCGTTTGAGGTTGTACACGTCCGAATAGCGCAGCCCGCTGAAACAGCAGAACAGAAAAACGTCCCTTACCCGTTCGAGATACTGCTTGGTTTGGGGTATCTTGTAGTCTTTCAGTCTGTTCAGTTCCTCCCATGTGAGGAATATCACTTTTTTGGGTGTGTTTTTCAGCTTGGGCTTGAAGCTGTCATAAGCCATGTTCTGATTGTACCCTTTCTTGAAACTCCACCGCAGGAACCATTTCAGGAAGGCTATCTGCTTGCCTATGGTGCTGTTACGCATATCTTTCTTGTTACGCAGGAAGTCCACATAGTCATTCAGACCGTTCTCGGTGAACGTATCAAAGGAAAGTTCATCCCTGAACTCTTTCAGGTGGTTCTTTACCGCAGCGAATTTTTCGTATGTTGCGTCTGTCCAGTCGTTCTGTTTCCCGCATTCCCTTACAAACTCCTCGAACGCCTCCCAAAAGCTGATTTTAGGTCCTTCGGCTGTTTCCTGCTCTGTGACTGGTGCATCCTTCATCCTTGCATTGAAGCTGTCCTTTATCTGTGCGGGTGTGGGTAGTACGTTCTGTACTTCAAACTCTTTGAAGATGTTCTGTATCTCCGTATACTGTCTTAGCAGGTCTGCATTGATTTCGGATGCGCTTAGCTTCAGTTTGTTTGTGCATCCGTTCTTTACCCTTTGTTTGTCCGTATCCCATTTGGTAGCGTCAATGCGGTAGCCCGTTGTAAACTCTATACGCTGGCTTGCGAATATCACACGCATACGGATAGGCACATTCTCTGTGATTGGCACACCGTTTTTCTTCCGGCTTTCCAGTGCGAAAATGATGTTTCTTTTGATATTCATAATTGGGTGTGTTTGAAAATTGACACCCAAAAATACACCCAAAAAGTGAGATATGCAAAGATATTAAGAGATATTTTATTTTCTGTTTACTTTGTAATAACTTGGTAATTAACAAGATATTACGAGTTTGTGATATTGTTTGAAATGATAGGTGATAGAACCTGTCTCTCCGCTGAACTTACTGGACAGAAATGGTCAGTAAACGGACAAAAAGCTACAAATCAATGATTTGTGGCTTTTTTTATTACCCAAAAGTCCAACTTCCAAGCGATGCAAAGGAATGCATTCTCACAATTTGTTACCCAATATCGCTTGAATACTGCTTGTGAACTTTTCCAATTTCAAAACATGGATGCTTTGAAATCAAAATTACCTATATTTGAACATTGAAACTTAATAAACAACTTATATGGAACTATCAGCAAGTAAAATCCCACGTATTGAAGTAGTCGATGCACTAAGAGGATTTGCCGTCATGGCAATTATTTTAGTGCATAATCTGGAACATTTTATCTTTCCAGTCTATCCAACAGAACAACCAGCATGGCTAGCCGTCTTAAACGACGGAGTGTTTAACGTCATTTTTTCCCTGTTTGCAGGAAAAGCTTATGCTATTTTCGCTCTTTTGTTCGGGTTTACATTCTATATCCAATGTCATAATCAGACAAAGAAAGGAAAAGACTTCGGCTACCGCTTCTTATGGCGATTGGTTCTGTTGCTTGGCTTCGCAACCTTGAATGCCGCTTTTTTCCCGGCCGGAGACGTACTGTTGTTATTTGCCGTAGTAGGTTTGGTTTTATTTCTGGTCCGCAAATGGAGTGACAAAGCGATCTTGATCACAGCTATTATATTATTAATCCAACCTATAGAATGGTATCACTACATCATGAGTCTGCTCAATCCTGCCCATGCTCTGCCGGATCTCGGCGTAGGCGCCATGTACAGTGAGGTCGCCGAATATACCAAAGCCGGAAATTTCCTGGACTTCATCTGGGGCAATATCACGTTAGGACAAAAAGCAAGTTTGTACTGGGCTATCGGAGCCGGACGTTTTCTGCAGACGGCAGGTCTATTCCTGGTGGGACTTTATATCGGCAGAAAAGAACTATTCGTTACAAGCGAAACACACCTGCGTTTTTGGGTAAAGGTTCTTATTATTGCTGCAATCTGTTTCGCTCCCTTGTATTCCTTAAAAGAACAGATCATGGCAAGCGACAATGCCTTGATCAAGCAAACCGTAGGGACAGCTTTCGACATGTGGCAGAAATTTGCGTTTACATTCATCCTCGTTTCCTCGTTTGTACTCTTATACCAGAAAGAATGCTTCAGGAAAGCTGTTTCAGCTCTGCGTTTTTACGGTAAGATGAGCCTGACAAATTATATCGCGCAATCAATCATGGGAGCGATCATCTATTTCCCGTTCGGACTATATTTAGCTCCTTATTGTGGCTATACAATAAGTTTACTAATCGGGTTCGCCCTCTTCCTGTTACAAGTTTCGTTCTGCAAATGGTGGCTGGCAAGCCACAAACAAGGTCCCTTGGAAAGCATATGGCATAAATGGACTTGGATGTTCTCGAACAATAAATAAAAAACATGAGGCAGTGGATACTGCCTCATCAATATATAAGCCTGATTTTATTTCTTCAGAAGAGGCAAATAATCCCCATAACCTTCTTCTTTCATCTTTTCTTTCGGGATAAACCGCAGTGAAGCGCTGTTTATACAATATCGTAGACCTCCTTTATCGGCAGGACCATCCGGAAAGACATGACCTAAATGAGCATTCCCCGTCTGGCTGCGTACTTCTGTCCGGGTCATTCCATGCGAAGTATCCGGCTTTTCGACAATCAGGACTTGTGCTTTATGCTCAAAGTGAGCGTCAAGACCTTGCAGCGTTACCGGAAGAAAGGCATATTGCCCTATCTTCTTCTGGACGGAAAATATTACTATCGGGCAAGCGACATACACAGGCTTATTCGTGAGCGCACGGATTAGACCGTGTTTTTTGTCATCATTCAATTAGTCGTGTCCTGCCCTGTTGTGATAACACGGCAGGATTTTTTTATTGTATGCCATGATTTCTAAATGATTTTCATTACATTTGCAGAAATAACATAAGAGAATAACGGCGATTGAACAGCTTTGACTGTGATTTCGTCTTTATATATAACATATTCGTTCGCCGAATATCTCACTACGAAAACTGGCACTTTTCAAAATGACGA
>ERZ827150.5038-NODE-5038-length-10989-cov-3.355497_pt1 | contig 10989 bp, 9 predicted proteins | sample MGYA00519779_ERZ827150 | MGnify/ENA primary metagenome ERZ827150 (study PRJEB31778, sample SAMEA3449267) | human gut metagenome | biome: human gut; feature: human-associated habitat; material: faeces | place: United Kingdom | collected 2010/2012 ...
ATTCCCAGAATACTGATATGAAGTCCGCTGATGGCAAGGATATGTATAATTCCGGCCAGCTGATAGCGCATCTGTGTTTCCGGATCCAGTTCCTGTTTGTCTCCAAGCGTTATGGCACAAAAAACAGGCGCATCTTTTCCTGCAGCTTCCTTCAGGATCTGTCTGCAGCTTTCTTTTATCTCCAAAAGGAGCTGCCTGTAGCCGGAATACACTGCTGTTTTCTTTTGGAGCACAGCGTTCTTCATGAAATAATAAATATGACGACAGGCATAAAAGTGTTGGCTGTCAAAGCCCCCCGGATTCGCAGGACCTTCCACTCTTTTCAGCGTTCCCTTGACCAGGATCCGCATTCCCGGTTTCAGATCTTCTTCTTTTTTGAGAAATATTCTTACATTTTCAATTGGAAATTTTTTTGACTGATGGATAAGATATGTTTTTTTCAGATAAACAGACTGGGAAAATTCTGTGTTTTCATACTGTTCCACCTCCCCGCAGATCATGGAACCAGGGTGCGCTTCAATCTGCTCCTGCACATTTAACGGAAGGGGATTCCCCCTGATCAGAGGAATCCCCATAAGCTCCAGTGCGCCAAGACTCAGCACCATAAGAAAACACAAAAGACACATCGGCCTTTTCGCCATAAATGTTCTCCCGTTTTCTGATATTTTGAAATGTTTTATTTTTTCTGTTCTTTTTTAGCCTTTGTGTGTGCCAGCAGGCTGTCGTTCCATTCATAGAACTTATAAAGCTGCATATTCTGGCCAAAGGTCACTTCCTTGTTTCCTTCGATGGAAATCTCAACTTTGTCCACATCCGTTGCCGCGATCAGCGTATTTACCACCGAATACACGGCAATCTGTTCCGAAACATCCAGCGCATAATCCTGAAATACGGAATTATAATCCACATAGCAGATTCCGTTTGCTCTCGTCAGGGAAAGTACCTCTGAATTCTCCGGTATTGTAGGATAATGTCCTTTTTCCAGCGGACCTCTTGCAAGCTGCTCCAAAACCACCGTAGCCTTCGGAAGATTTCGTCTGTAGCGGACACTTCTCTGTTCCGCTACCAGTTTATCTCCGTTTTTATTTGTGAAATACAGAGTAAAGGTGTCATAGCTGTACACATCCCCATCGGACCCGGAAAACTCCACAAAGGTGTCGTTGTTCATGGCTCCCACTTCTTCACCCCTGGTATCTGTCAGCGGCTTTTTACCCACATAGATCTCCACAGAATCCACTCCTGGAACCTGTAAAAAGATCTTCACTATACCTGCCCGCACCAGAAGTTCTCTGGTACGTGACATTTTATCATAGGCCTCATTGAATTCTACGTTCAGGACTCCATCCTGTATGGAATAAGAAGAAATCTTTACCCCATCCGGAAAAAGTGAAATTCCGTCTTCCCGGGTCTCACGGTTATTCAGACTCTCGGAAAAATTGCGCAGCATCACTTCTGTTGTCTCCTTCTCCGGAGTATATTTTTCTTCTTTCAGTCTCGTTTCATCGCTGTTGATATAATAAAATCTATACTGCTGTTCTTCGTTTTTATTTCTTCCCGACAACCCTATGAAAGCAACCAGACCAAAAAGGATGCAGGCAGCGGCCACACAGATGATCAAAATCGTTTTTTTCATGCTGTACCTCCTAGGACGGGATATAGGACAGCGGGATCTTCACGGTAAATGTGGTTCCCTCGCCCTCTTTGCTGGATACCTTGATGATCCCATGATGCATGGCTATAGAACTTCTTGTAATAGCAAGTCCAAGACCGGTTCCGCCGATCTCTCTGGAATGGGATTTATCCACACGATAAAAACGCTCAAAGATCCGTTCAATGGAATCTTCCGGTATTCCCAGGCCGGAATCTGCAACCGTCACATAGAAATCCTTATGATCCGCATCCAGTGTTACGCGGACCCATCCCTCATCTACATTGTATTTGATACCATTTTCGACCAGGTTACTGATGGCAAGGGTAAATTTCACCTCATCCACATCTGCCGTTACCGGTCGGAACGAATCCAGGATCAGGTCAATCCTTCTCTGATCTGCAATAGGACGGAGACGCTTCAGGATATTCTCCAGCAGCTCATTGATATTCATATTGCTGATATTCATATCTGCTGCTTTTTTGTCCATTTTTACCAGGGAGAGCAGATCGGTGATGATCTTGTTCTCTCTGTCAATCTCTTCTGTGATATCAGAAAGAAATTCCTGATACAGTTCCTCCGGAACCCCCTGCTGTCCTACCAGCGAATCCGCCAGAACCTTCATTGAAGTCATAGGTGTCTTCAGCTCATGAGACACATTGGATACAAACTCCTGTCTGGATTCATCCAACGTCTTCATTCTGGAAAGCATCTTGTTAAATGCATCTGTGATCAAAGCTGTCTCTGTATAATCCGGTACCGAGATCTCCTCATTCTGATATCCGTCTGTAAGGTCCTCGATTGCTTTCGTTACCCTAGCAAATGGCTTCACCAGGATCGTGGAAAGAATATACCCCAGAAAAATGGCCAGCACTACAATGATACCGATGATCAGAATCCCTTTCTGCTCCAGTTCATGGATGGTTGCTGTCACCTCACTGGAAGATGCCATGATCATCATGGCACCCTGCACCTGTTTTACATCCGGACTTTTTACCGGAACTGCCAGGATCAGCTTCTGGCTGTCAGAGTCATATTGGTAGGCATCTTCTCCTTTAAAACAGTTCAATACTTTCTGGGAAACCAGAGTCCTGCCCTCATCCACGCCATAGGTATCCTTGATGATCCTGAAATCCCTGTCTACAATGAGAATCCTGCCACCATAGCTGTTGGACAGTAATTCCAGCTTGCTGTTCACCGTCTGAGAGCTGGTGTCATTCAGATAATTCTCCTTGATCAGCAGGTCGCACATAATGTCACAGATGTTCTCCATGCTCTGCACACGGTTGGCAATGGCACGATCTTCATAGTTGGCAATGACCATTTCCGTTACGATGACACTCGGTACGATTCCCAGTATGATCAGGATGATCAGAATACGAAAGCGGAGACTTTTGAAAAATTTGCCGTTCTTTTTGAACTTCACAGGTTATGCCTGGAAATAGTAGCCCACACCCCATTTGGTGTGTACATATTTCGGCTCACTGGGATTGGCCTCGATCTTTTCTCTCAGGCGGCGGATATGTACATCTACGGTACGGACATCTCCCGGATATTCATAGCCCCATACGATATTCAGAAGATTTTCTCTGCTGTATACCTTGTTCGGATTGAATACCAGCAGCTCCAGCACATCAAATTCCTTGGCAGTAAGATTAATTTCCTTGCCTGCAATAAATACACGGCGGCTCTCGCAGTCCAGTTTCAGATCGCCTGCTTCAATTGTCTTCGCCTTTTCCTTTTCTTCATGTTCAGAACGCGCACGACGCATGATTGCTTTGATTCTGGCCTTTACTTCAAGAATATTAAATGGTTTTGTAATATAATCATCTGCACCTATATCAAGACCCAGCACCTTATCAGCATCTTCACTTTTTGCAGTTATTAAGATAACTGGAACATTACTCTTTTCGCGTATCGCGCGAAGCGCTGTGATTCCATCCATCTCTGGCATCATGATATCCAGAAGAACCAGTGAGATGTCACCTTTTTTTACATAGTCAAGTGCTTCTCTTCCTGTGTAAGCACTGAGAAGTTCATAGTCTCTGTTTGACAGATAAATTTCAAGTGCGCGGACAATATCTTTGTCATCATCGCAGATTACAATTTTATCTTGCCTTTTGTTTTGCTCAACTGAACTTGTATTTTTTGTATTCGTAATTGCATTCGTATTTAAGTTGCTGTTCATACTCTTCTTCCCTTTCCTGTTTCTGTCCCTTAGTATACAATCTTTTGGATTAAGAATAAACTGGGAAAATCTTTAAAGTTTGTTTAAGATTGGAAGTTAGAAAAAAGGCAGGACGCAATGCCCTGCCTCTTTTCATCAAAATATTATTTTTTAAATTGTGCCTACACAAGACTGTGTTCTCTTGCTGCCTCGATTTTTCCTGTCTTATTTAAATAAATATAATAAATAATGAACAGTACCGACGTTACCACCCATGACAGCGGATAGCTGAACAAAATATTGGTGATGGTTCGATTCTGTGGCACAGCGATAAATAACCACAAAAGACGAAGCACACACACACCGCCACATGTCATAAGCATTGGTGTAAATACAAAGCCCATGGAACGCACTGTTCCTGAAATTACCTCAATTGTGACATATGTAAAGTAAATTGGTGTTAAGAAATATAAAATCTGCATTCCAATCTCAATAACCTGTGCATCTGTTGTGAATAGCATATAGACGTATCGTCCAAAGAAATGAAGAATTACACTTAATCCGATGCTTGCGCCAAGTGCCATACCTAAGCAAATCTTCATACTTTTACGAACACGATCTAGCTTTCCTGCACCGAAGTTTTGACCGGCAAATGTGGAGACAGAAACACCAAATGCATTCATGATCATCCAGAAGACTGCATCAATCTTTGAGTAGGCTGTGTAGGCTGCCATTGTATTGCTTCCAAGCAGATTGACATTGGACTGAATGATGATATTGGCGATATTATACATGACGGACTGAAGACCTGCCGGCACACCAATCTGAATAATACGAATTAATAACATCTTGTGAAAGCGAACCTTACTCCACTGCAGGCGATAGCACTCATTGGTTCTCATCAGACAGAATGTGATTAGTACTGCACTGATAAACTGGGAAAGAATCGTTGCAATTCCTACTCCCTGAACAGACATGCGAAGCACTACGACAAATACAAGGTCAAGCACAATATTTACAAGACAAGAGAAAATCAAAATATAGAGTGGTCGCTTGGAATCTCCGACAGCTCGCAGGATTGCTGCACATATATTGTAATACAGATTCGGGATCATACCGATAAAATAAATCTTGATATATGTTTCTGCAAGATCAATCACTGTATCTGGTGTCTGCATCCACTCAAGTGCTGTCCTTGCAAAAATAAATCCAATTGCACTTAAAATCGCACCGCCTGCAATGGAAAGCGCAATCGCCGTATGGACACTTCGGCTTACCATTTCCTTATCGCCTGCTCCGTAAAACTGTGCAATGATAACAGTCGCACCAGAAGAAAGTCCAATAAAGAAACCAAATAAAAGATTAATAATCGTTCCAGTAGAACCGCCTACGGCTGCCAGCTCAAGCGAACCCGTAAAACGACCCACCACAACTGCGTCAACTGTATTATACAGTTGTTGAAAAAATGCTCCGAACAAAATCGGAAAGAAAAAGACAAGCAGCTGCTCCCATATCACACCATCTGTGATTCCCCCTGCCCTAGCTGATGAAGCAGCCTGTTTTTTCTGACTCATTTTGTATCTCCTCCTATGTTTTAATTTTTCTTTTCACTACTATTTGTGATTCGATTTCGTAGCATTGCCCGGTAGCTTGTTGGCCTTATGTCTGCTGTTTTTGATTCTGATGTCTTTTCTTTTCCCAAAATCAAAAATCCTGAAAAGGGTAAAACAGCCTTAAGTAAAGCCTCTAGCTCAGACCAAGTTCCCGGCACAATTTGGTGGAGTTCTTGAAGCATTGTCGCCGCATTTTTGAGTCCACCCTCCTGCACCTGTGTCAGCGTGTCCACTCCTGTCGATTCCAAAATCGAAAACAAATCATTTGTAAACTGCTCTCTGCCACTCTCATCAATATTAGAAAGCCAGCTATGAAGCGTCTCATGAAGCTTGATTGCGGATTCACTTAGCTTGCCCTTGACAAATTTTGGTCCTTCAATTTGCCAGCTCATTGCATCGTGCTGAAGGATTCCTTTTGCTGTACTTTGAATAACGATTGGTTCAACTGGATTTTCAAGAATCATTCCAATGATCGACGAGTCTGGCAGATAGCGACGGATTCGATCTTGAATTTTCAAAAACGCATCACTAATTACAAATTCGTGAACAAAACCAGGTCCGTCGTTGCAATAGACATCTGTGATTCTCTGCTGCACGTCCAAATTACATGCTGCCGCTGCATAGACAGCCAAATTGCCGCCTTTTGAATGACCGCTTACGCGAATAGGGGATGTACCAACACCAAATCTGTTCAAATATTCTGATGCCAACTTTTGGGCTGGCACTTCGCCAAGGCCTAGATTAAAGTCCTCTTTCCATGCCACAATATTGTCATCCGTTCCCCTGAAGCAAAAATTTTTTGAGCCATCCATAAGATCAAGCTGCACGGCAGAAAATTGAAGCTCCAGCTGTGGATTAACCATATTAACATAATTTGAAATGATAGATGTACGGTAGCGGTTCGACTGTGCCATCATTTTTACTATATACGGCGCCAGTCTCGTAAATGACTTGTCTGCCGCAAGTTCTTCTTCGCTGTGAAGCACAAAAAAGCGTCTTGAAAGCTCCTCAAGTGTCACTTGCTCTTCGCCAGCACCAACAGACAGTCCCTCAAGATTCACATATGCCACATATGACAAAAGCAAATTATCTACCTCGTTGAAAGCATCCTGCGAAAATGTCAGATCACCACGCCATTTCAAATAATCCATAATATTTCCCATTGTTTCACCCGCTTTCCAAAATAGGTTTACAACAAAAAAACAAACCGCTGCGATATAAGAGAAGTATACCTCAGCGGTCTTGTAAAATCAATGGATTATTCTATTATGCTCTGATGTTGTTTTTCTCTGCGTTACTGTTCACGCGTCATATGCCTTATCGTAAACTTTGCAGTTAGAAAAACCTCACTCTTAAGATCTTTTGCAGTCTCTTTGCACTCACCTGGGCAGCCAGTCCAGTAAAGCAGCCTGTGATCATTGCGCTGAGCATCAAAACAGGTAAATATGCTACTACGCTTATAGAATGTGTAATCACAATGGCAGCCAAAATTTGTCCGATATTATGGGCAGCAGCTCCGCACATGCTTATTAACACAAGAAACTTTTTCTTAAGAAGCGCACTAATAAGGCTCATGACAAGCCAACACAGAATACCGCCAGTCAAACTATAAAAAAATGAAATCATCTGTCCGCCAAACATGCTTCCAAGAAGGATTCGCACGATCAGCACAAATAATGCTTCCTTTGGTGCATATAAAATCAGTACAAGAAGTGTTACGATATTGGCTAGTCCAAGCTTAATTCCTGGAATTGGTACAATCTGACCGATCATGGATTCTGCTGTAAAGATTGTAAGCGCAATCACTGAAAACATTGCAAGCGCTGTCATCTTTTTGATATCCATTTTATTTGCTTTCTCTGTTTTATTTGTTTTCTTTGTTTCCATTTTTGTTTATTCTTTCTTATTTTATTTGAACATCCCCGCCTGACTATATCGGATGAGGTTTTCTGCGGAAAAATGGATAAAATCAGGCAGCTGCCGCATATATAGAGGTTATGTACCGCATGGTGACTTCATTGACTCTAGTATGTCAGCACATCAAATTCATCATCCGTGTCCTCGGGTGCTGCCGTGATCACAAGATGATTTGGCAGACACACAATCGGAAGAGAACCTTTTCCTTTCCATACGGTATGCATACAAATCTTATCCGGGCAGCTCGCACCGCTCACATGAATCCCGTCTTTATCTACAGTAATTTCATTCCAGTCTTCGCCATCTTCAATGCGAAATGTCTCTTCGTGATCAGTTGAAATAATTTTAATTAATTTGCCATTCTGATAAATTGCTGCGCTTGCCGCTTCTTGTTTTGCCAGAAATTGGTGCGCAGTCAAAACCGCAGACAATATAAATATCAAACTTAGTATTGAAGCGATTATAATTGCTCGTTTCTTTTCGCTCATTCTTCCACCTGTTCATACGAGGAATCTGTCAATGTAAACATATCTTTTAATCCATCTGTTACAATTACCTCTTTATCCTCAGTTACAAACACAGCCTCTGCCTGATAAGTCTCCAAAAGCGGCAGGCTGTCTTCATAACCAAGCACAAAGCATGCAGTAGACATACCATCGCTTAGCCATCCTTTTTCACAGACAATTGTGACGGAGATTAGTCCGCTCTCTGCCGGATATCCCGTCTTCGGATCTAAAATATGATGATAGCGCACGCCATCTTCAATCACATATTTTTCGTAATCTCCTGATGTAGATATACTGCATGTTCCATCAATCGTTAGAGAACCAAGATACGATTCGCCATCTTCAGTGCGTGGATTTGCAATGCCGATCTTCCATGATTTTCCATCTGGCTTTTTTCCATACGTCAAAATACTTCCCCCAACGGATACCACTGCTGCGTCAGCATCTGCCTCTTCTAACATTTTTCGTGCTTCATCACATCCTATTCCTTTTCCGACTGCTCCAAGATCAATCTGCACACTATCTTTTAAAAACACTTCACCGTCACTCAGACTTATTTTTTCCCAGCCAGTCTCTAAAAGAAGCTCCGTCAGTTCGCTTTTTGATGGAATATATGGATTGTCACTTTCCAAATTCCAAAGCTGCGATACGCGGCCTAATGTCGGATCGAATGCACCACTGCTTTTTCTTGCAAGATCAAGCACATTTTCCAGATAACTATATGTCCACTTTGATGGCATAACAGGCTCGCTCTCTGATGCATTTTCATTGATATTGGCAATATCGCTGCCTTCAATGCGCCATGATAAATATTTGTTTTCAATATCAGAAAGCATGTCCATAATATCTTTTGCAGTTCCATCCGAACCATAAACACGGACGCTGCATTCTGTTCCCATTGCAGTATCTGTTATACTCTCACTGTTAGTCTTATCAGCCCAGACAAGCTGTGTGCTAATGTATGAACAGACCATAACACAAGTTATTTTCAAAAGATTAGCAAAACTTTTCTTTCGATTCATGAAAATCTCCCTTTCTCTCATTGATTGCTGTTCTATATTCTTCAAAAGGCTGGCTACGAGTCATATGGCAGCCAGCCTTTTGCTTACTATATATTATGATATCAGGGTCAAAAGATATTTTGCCCTAAACTAATACCCACGAATTACTGTGCTGTTACAGTTCCCTTTACGGACGGATATCCAGTTGCTTCTAACTCAATCTCATAGGAATCACTTCCGTCAAATACCTTAACATTTCCATCCTGACCTTCGATTTCAGCATCCATATTTATGCTTCCATCCTCATTGAATAAGATACCTGCAATGCCCTTTGCCTTTACTGGCTCACCATTTACAACAACACTTGTTACCTGTGCCGCATAGTCTGCGCCAGTAAGTCCCTGCTCATTATCCGCGATTACAACAGCATTATTTTCAATAGAAACACTGCCTTCCTCTAAGCCTGACTCAACAAGTGTGCTTGACTTCTTGCTTGCATACTTGTCATCTGAGAAGGTAACTGTGTAGCTGCCCGGCTTTAAATCACCGCTCAAAGTAATTACGTTATCCTCTACGCTATAAAGTCCATCTTCTACGGCAGTACGTCCTGCTGCGACAGCCTCTACACTATAATCACTGTCATCTGGTGTTGTATATGTGATGTTGATTGCAATGCCATCCTTCTGATAAGTAACACTCTCATCTGTTGTAATGGAATATTCTTCTCCAAGAAGCTCCTTGCAGTAAAGATCAGTCTCAATAGAAATATCATCCTGATCTGCCAGCATGTAAGTTACCTTTGTGATTGTCTTTCCCTGAATGTCAGCAAAACGCTGCCATGACGGTGTATTTCCATGTGGCTCAGTCATCTCTTCTGCCGCAAATGCAATTTCATTTGCGCGCAGCCATAAATTATCCAAATGCTCAAGACCATAAATTTCTCCGTCAGATGTTTCAAGGAGTGCGCCCTGAATATCAGCAGATTCAATCTCAAGACCGTCAAAGTCGATTTGATAATTGCCCCATGTTGAAACTGTTGCAAAGGAAACTGTTACATTTTCTGCCTCTTTAGTTGTTCCAATTGTCTGGCTTAAGGTACCATCAGAATTGATTACCTTATATTCAGCCGGAACTTCTTCTGAAACTTCTTCAAGTGATGATACTAACTCAACAAGTGGGTTGCTGCACTCAGTACCAGCTTCGATTGCTGCCTTTACATCGTCATACAATGTCTTTGGAATTGCCACATTTACACTGGATGGTCCTAAAATATCGGTTCCATCGCCATTCTGCTCAAAATAGCTTTTTTCAAAACGCTGAGATTTCTGGCTTGTCGCAGAAGTAACGGAATCATAAATACCTTCCTCACGAAGACCTGCGGCTGTTACCTTATCCTCTGCATCATACTGACCTGCTGCTGCATCCTCAAGTGCCTCTGGCTGTACATGATTGATTTCTCCATAATAAAAATCTGCATATGGAACATTAATCTTACCAAAGTAATATTCACTTGTCTCAATGCTTACTGTCTGCGCCTCATCCTCTGCACCAGAAGCTTCCTCTGTCTGTGCCTCGCTTGTTGCCGGTGTGCTCTCACTTTTTAAAACTCCTCCAAAAGCGCTCATATTTCCTGCTGCCAAGGTACTTGCCGCCAACACAGCTAATGCCATTTTTGTTCTCATAAATGATATCTCCTTTAATTTTTTATTGCCGATGGCAGTTAGTATATTCTAACACAATCATAAAAATCAACACCCTTATTGAGAAAAAAATACTATTTATATAAAAACAGCAATTTGACGTTTTTCATATGTTTTATTGTGAACTCTAGTTAGTTATTTCTAACAGTTTTTAATTATGCTTTTCCTTTTATACGAACTGCCTTTCTTCATTTTTGTCTATTTCTTGTTAGTTTGCACTAACTCCATGTCTTTTTTTCGTCTTTTTTGCGCTTTCTGTTTGCTTGTGATGTATTTTTTCTTATGTTACACTACATTTATGATACAAATGTCAAAAGCTCTTAAAGCCAATGCAAGCTCGCTTACAAGATAATTTTGATCTCTTGGTCATATAACATCTCATATAGTAACTATTCAGAACCCCATTCGCAAAATCGCATCTTCGATGCTTCTATTTT
>ERZ827150.5049-NODE-5049-length-10951-cov-5.548275_pt1 | contig 10951 bp, 9 predicted proteins | sample MGYA00519779_ERZ827150 | MGnify/ENA primary metagenome ERZ827150 (study PRJEB31778, sample SAMEA3449267) | human gut metagenome | biome: human gut; feature: human-associated habitat; material: faeces | place: United Kingdom | collected 2010/2012 ...
CGGCGCGGGCTTCGGCTGTGCGGGCGGCGTGCGCCGTGAGGGAAAACTGGCAGACAGGCCGTCCGTCGGTGGGGAACGGTTGTCGGTTCGTGTGCAGGCTGCATAGGCGCGGACGCACAGCCCGTATCGTCGGTGCGGCAGCCGGCGAGATGGATACCTGTGCGGTCGGCGCGGCGTTCCCCGCCGGCAGGGAAGTGGTACGGAAATCCGTGCGGACGGCGGCGGACGAAAAACCCCTTTCGCCCAAAATGGACGGAAGGGGTTTTTAGGGGGTTATCGTGTTTTGTATCTGCGTACCAGCGAAGCGAGCAGACAGCCCACCGCGTAGAATACGATGAACAGCAGCGTCGACAGGAACACAAACAGCACCTTCGTGCCCACCTCGCCGGCGCTCACGTCGGCCATCAGCAGGAACGCGCCGAGCATCGTCGCGTACAGCAGCACGACGTGGAGCGTCCGCTTTGCGGCGGGGGGCAGACCCTTCGCGTCGAAAATCAGAAACGAAGCGCCGAACACCGCCGAAGCGGCAAGGATGATCATGAAATTCTGAAACAGCAGCGTGAACACGGCCGCCGGCTCGCCCGCGGAGTCGGCGAGCATCAGCGACATCACCGCCGTGTAGAGCACCGCGCTGACCGTAAAGCACAGGCAGCCGCGGAAGACAACGTCCTTAAGCGCGCCTGCGCGGCTTTTCTGTACTTCCATACGTCCGAAAAGACTCAGTGCGCGTCGCGGATGAAGGACGCCAGCGAGGCCGGCACGTCCTCCGCAGGCAGAGAGGCGGTCATGACACAGTGGATGTTGTTTTTCTCGGTGATCTCGTTGAGCGCGAGGAAGAAGCGCTCGAACGCAGCGACGTCGTCGCCGCAGATTTTCAGCGCGCTGTCGATGAACAGCTCGGTCACGTCGTAGTTGCCCGCAAGGATGCCGCAGACGAAGCCGTACAGCTTGTCGGCGTCGTTCACGCCGTAATCGCCCGCATCGGCCAGACGGACGCGGTAGTTGATGTCGTAGGTCAGCTTCCGTTTGTACTCAACGCAGACGACGGCACCGTGCGATTCGTTGGCGGCCTTGTTGATCTCATCCACAAGTGCTTTCGTTTTGCCTGTTCCTTTGACGCCGACAATGAGTTTGATCATAAACGTTCGTCCTCCCTGTGTTTTCTTTACTTGTATTGTGCCGCAGCCGCAAGGCTCCGGCTTGATTCCGCGTCAGCGGCGCGTCCGTCCGGCTCGATGCCGGGCGGACGCGGGCTCCGCGTGGTATCTATGTGGGTATTGTACCGCATGTGCTTGCAAAAAGCAAGCCTATTTTTATGAATTTATTTTCGCCATCAGCGCCTCGTGCTCTTTTTCGTAGCCCTCCTTGCCCAGCAGCGCAAACATGTTCTTTTTGTACGCCTCCACGCCCGGCTGGTTGAAGGGGTTGACGCCTAAAATGTAGGCCGAGGCGGCGCAGGCCAGGCAGAAGAAGTAGACCAGCGCGCCGAAGGATTCCTCGTCCCGCCGCCCGTATTCCACCACCAGTGAGGGAACGCCCCCGTCGCGGTGCGCGTACAGCGTGCCGAGGAACGCCTTTTCGTTGACGTCGAACAGCGATTCGCCGGCGATGTAATTGAGCTTGTCCACATTGGATTCGTCGAACGGAATCTTCAGCTCGCAGCCGCATTCGGTCTGGCGCACGACGGTTTCGAACAGCATCCGCCGCCCGTCCTGAATGTACTGCCCCATCGAGTGCAGATCGGTCGAGAAGATGGCCGAGGCGGGGAAAATGCCCTTGCCGTCCTTGCCCTCGCTCTCGCCGAAGAGCTGCTTCCACCATTCGGTCAGCGAGCGGAGCGCCGGCTCGTAGGAGCAGAGGATTTCGACCTCCTTGCCGTCGGCGAGGAATGCGTTGCGGTACAGCGCGTACTTGTACGCGTCGTTGGAAAGCCCCGCCGCGAATAGCGCCTCGCGCTCGGCGGCGGCGCCGGCAAGGATTTTGTCGATGTCCGCCCCGCAGACCGCAATCGGCAGCAGGCCGACGGCCGACAGGACCGAGAAGCGGCCGCCGATGTCCTCCGGCACGACGTAGGTCTCGAAGCCGTTCTCGTCGGCAAGCTGCTTGAGCGCGCCGGTGTGCGCGTCGGTCGTGGCGAAGATGCGGCGGCGCAGCTCGTCCTTGGAGTAGCGGCTCTGCATATAGGGCAGCATCACGCGGAAGGCGATGGCGCTTTCGGTCGTCGTGCCCGATTTCGAGACGACGTTGACCGAAACGTCCTTGCCCTCGCAGAGCGAAATGACCTCTAAAATCTCGCTGCCGGAAAAGGAGTTGCCGATGAAATAGATGTCCGGCGTGCGCTTGCGGATGGTGTTGTAGTTCGGGCTGCGCAGGAAGTCGATGGCCGCCTTCGCGCCGAGATAGGAGCCGCCGATGCCGATGACGACGAACACGTCGCTGTGCGCCTGAATGGCGGCGGCGGTTTTCTTGATGCGCGCGACCTCCTCGCGGTCGTAATCGACGGGCAGGTCGATCCAGCCGACGTAGTCGCTGCCGGCGCCGCTCTTGTTGCGGATTTTCTCGTCCGCGTCGCGCAGCAGCGGCAGGAACGCGGCGGCCTCCGTGCGGCAGGCGCCCTGCGCGAGATAGGTGTCGTTGAGTTTGATGGGCATATGTTCAGACTGTTCCTTTCCTGCCGCCTGCCGGTCGGCAGGCGGCTTTTCTCAGTTTCTTACAGTCTGTATTATATACCGCTTTTTACGCAAATGCAAGCAGCTTTTTCAAAACGCGCGAAAAAATGTCGGAAAACCCGATTTCCCCGTTGTCCTCCGTCACCCGCACGGGGACCTTGGTCTGCAATTCCCCGTCGACGTAGAACTCGACGTAGCCGGCCACGTCGCCCTTGGCGACCGGCGCCTGCAGCGACGGCTCGAGCGTGATGCGCTGCTCGATTTTGGCCTCCTTGCCCTTTTCCAGCAGCAGCGAGAAGGAATCGTATTCCAGCTCGGAGAAGTCGCTGATTCCGCGCTCGACCCGAATCGGCTCGACGTCCAGCTTCTCGGGCGTGACGATGCGGTAGTTGGCAAATCCGTAGTCGAGCATCTGCTTGGCCGTGGCGAAGCGCTCGTCGCTGCTCTCGCCGCCGAGTACGACGGCGATGAGCGTCATCCCGTCGCGGCAGGCCGTCCCCGACAGGCAGTATTTCGCCTCGGTGGTGTAGCCGGTCTTCATCCCGTTGGCGCCGGAATAGAAGCGGATGAGCTTGTTGGTGTTGGCCAGCCCGAACGCGCCGTTGCGGATGGTGTCCATCCAGATGGTCGTGTATTCGAGAATCGTCGGGTGCTTGAGCAGCTCGCGCGTGACCAGCGCCACGTCCAGCGCGCTCGAATAGTGGCCGTCCGCGTCCAGCCCGGTGGTGTTGACGTAGTTGGTATTCTTCATCCCGAGCTGCGCGGCGCGCTCGTTCATCGCCAGAATGAAGCTGTCCTCGCTGCCGTAGATGTGCTCGGCCAGCGCGACCGACGCGTCGTTGGCCGACACGACGACCAGACATTTGAGCAGCTCGGAGACGCTCATCTTCTCGCCCGGCTCCAGATAGACCTGCGAGCCGCCCATCGACGCGGCGCGCTCGCTGACCGTCACCTCCTCGTCCATCGAAACGCGCCCGCTGTCGATGGCCTCCATAATCAGCAGCGTGACCATCACCTTCGTGACCGAGGCGATCGGCACGGGCTTGTTCTCGTCCTTCTGGAAGAGGATGCGGCCGCTCTCCGCCTCCATCAGCAGCGCGCTGCGCACGGGGAAGTCGCCGACGAGCGCCGCCGGTATTTCGTCGTCGTACCAGTAATCCTCGAACGCGTATTCAAATTCAAAGACCGAGGCGCTCTCGGTGGCCAGCGCCGTTCCCGAAAAAGCCGAAAGCAGCAGCGACGCGCAGAGCAGCAGGCTTACAAAACAATGCGGGCTTTTCATCCATCCGTCATCCTTTCAAGATCGTTTCTGTCAGGGACAAAGGCGCGTTTCCGGCCCTGACGGGAAACGGTCTTGTCCGTATAACAGCTTATGAAAAGCCCGTCTCGTTTATGCGCGCGCGCCGGAACCGGCCAGCGCGATTTTTTCGTACCGCTTGAGGATGTCCTCGATTTCATATTCCCGCGGCCCGTTGAAGTAGGAGCGGATGCGTCCGTCGAAGGGCGCGTACCACTTCTCGTCCAGCGCCGCCGTGCCCAGACACGCGCCGGCGATCGAGCCGGCCGTGGCCGCGGTGCAGTCGTTGTCGTGCGCCATCGCCACGCATTCGGAGAAGGCGCGGCCGCAGTCGTTCCCGCCCAGCGAGAGGCCGAACACCGTCAGGCAGGCGTTGTTGACGGTGTGGACGTTGTGCATGCCCGGGTAGCGCTCGTCCACCAGCTCGGCCGCGTGGCGGTAGTCGCGGATTTTCCCGTAGTTGTCCAGCGCCCAGCGCAGCCCGTCGGCCAGCGCGCAGCGTTCGGGGATGTACAGCAGCCCGTCGCAGAGCGAGCGGTAGACGTCGCCGGTCGCAAAGCCCGACGCGATGACCGCCGCAAAGTACATCGAGCCGTAGATGCCCTCGTTCCGATGGGAGATGTACGCGTCGGTGTACGCCATCTTCGCCGCCAGATCGGGATTGCCCGGCGCCATATAGCCGTAGCCGTCGCAGCGGATGTCCGCCCCGATGAGGTCGGTGTAGGGATTGTCCTTCTCCGCGGCCTCATATATGTCCACGCCCGCCTGTAAGTTCTTGAGCGCCACGTCCTCGGCCGTGTAGGCCAGCGTGATGTATTTCAGCCACGCCTTCGCCACGTCCCCGAGCGTGAAGGCGGTGCCCCTGCCGCTCTCCTCGGCGATGAACAGCGAAAGCAGGGTGTAGCCGACGTCGTCGTCGCAGGGGACGGCGTTCATATGCGGCAGCGTGTAGCTCTGAAAGGTCTCGTACAGATAGCGCGTCTGGTCGGGCGTGGGGGTGGCCGTCCAGTAGTTTTCCAGCGGGTAGGGCAGCTTCAGCCCGGCGGCGTAGTCCTCCATCTGCGCGACCGACCAGCCCTCGACCGGCGCGCCGAGCGTGCAGCCGGCCATCCGCGCCAGCAGCGCGGCCCGGAGGCGGTCGCGGTAGACGGCGGGGGCCACCGGCGCGCAGGACCGCTGCCCGGCCGGACGGGCGGCGAGAATGGCCTCGTAGGTGTTTTCAAAGCGGTTCATAATCTGCTCCGTTCCGCCGCGTTTCCGCAGCGTGTAGTTGATAGGCACATTATAACGGTATATACAAAAAAAGTGGTTGAAATTTTTGTATCTCGGTGGTAAACTTTCCGTGTTGAAACGGCGCGGCGTACTGCGGCGCCGCCGGAAAGGAAAGGAGGCCGCCCGATGCTTGAATCGCTGCTGCGCGAGACCGACTGGCTCGACGCGCTGCGCCGGACGGACGAGCCGGTTCTGCTGTACGGCATGGGCAGCGGCGCGGACAAAATCCTCGCGCTGCTGTCCGGCGCGGGGATACGCGTCGCGGGCGTGTTTGCCTCGGACGGCTTCGTGCGCGGGCACAGCTACCGCGGGATGCGCGTGCTGACGAGGCGCGAGGCGGAGGAACGGTTCGGCAGCTTCACCGCCCTGCTCGCCTTCGGGCTGGAGGGCGGGCCGGACGAGGCTCTCCGCGCCGTCGCGTCCCGCCACCGGCTGCTCGCGCCCAACCTGCCGGTGTACGGCGCGGGACGGCTGGACAAGGCGTACATCCGGCAAAACGCCGCCCGCATCCTGTATGTGTACGAAAGGCTGGCCGACGACTACTCCAAACATCTCTTTTACGAGCTGCTCCGCTACGACGTCAACGGCGACCCGCGCGCGCTGCTGGCTATGGAAAGCCGCTGCGACCCGCCGCCGTCCTATTTTGCCCACGGCCGCGCGCACATCGACGTCGGCGCGCACGACGGCGCAACGCTGCGCGACTATCACGCGGTAAGTCTAAGTCCCGCCCACGGGCCGCTGCTGGCCGTTGAGCCGGACCGGATCGCCTTCCGCCGCCTCTGCACGGCCGTGTCGGACCTCCCGCTGGCCCGCCCAATCCGCGCCGCCGCCTCCGACCGGGAGGGGCGGGCGTGCTTCGCCGGCGGACAGGGGCGCGGCTCGGCGCTGGCGGAACGCGGGGAGGCCGTGCGCACCGTCACGGTGGACGGCCTCTGCGGCCGCAGCCGGCTGGGGCAGCCGGACGTCCTGCGCGTCGGCAGCCTGCGCATCGACGCCGAGGGTGCGGACGAGCGCGTGCTCTGCGGCGCGGCCAATACGCTCTACGAGGACGCGCCCACGGTCTGCGCGGCCGTCTACCACCGCGCGTTCGACCTTGTGGAGCTGCCGCGTCTGCTGCTCGCGCAGCGGCCGGATTACCGGCTGACGCTGGGGAAAAAGGCGTATATCCCCGCGTGGGACGTGTTCGTTTTTGCCGAAAAACGAAAAAATCATACGATTTTGCCAAATTGACTTTGCTTTATCGGCACAGGTATAGTATACTGTAAGATATTCATGGTTTCCGTCCCCGCACATCCCCAACGCGGCGGGCCATCAAAACGGAAGGAGGGCGAAACATCTTGGGATCACCGTATGCCATTGAGATGCTCAACATCACCAAACGATTCCCCGGTATTATCGCCAACGACAACATTACGCTTCAGCTCAAAAAGGGCGAGATCCATGCCCTGCTGGGCGAAAATGGCGCGGGCAAGTCCACGCTCATGAGCGTGCTCTTCGGTCTGTACCAGCCCGAGGAGGGCGTCATCAAAAAGGATGGACAGGTCGTGTCCATCAAGGACCCGAACGATGCCAACGCGCTCGGCATCGGCATGGTCCACCAGCACTTCAAGCTGGTGGAATGCTTCACCGTGCTCGACAACATCATCATGGGCGTGGAGCCCACGAAGCACGGCTTTCTGCAAAAGGCCGAGGCCCGCGAAAGGGTCCTCGCCCTGAGCGAGAAGTACGGCCTGCACGTTGACCCCGACGCGCTCATTGAGGACATCACCGTCGGTATGCAGCAGCGCACCGAGATCCTCAAGATGCTCTACCGCGAAAACGAGATCCTGATCTTCGACGAGCCGACCGCCGTCCTCACCCCGCAGGAGATCGACGAGCTCATGCAGATTATGAAGAATCTTGCCGCCGAGGGCAAGAGCATCCTCTTCATCTCCCACAAGCTCGCCGAGATCATGGCGGTCGCGGACCGCTGCTCGGTGCTGCGCAAGGGCAAGTACATCGGCACGGTCGAGACCGCCAACACCACGGCGGAGGAGCTGTCCGCCATGATGGTCGGCCGCAGCGTCAGCTTCCATGTGGACAAGAAGCCGTCCGAGCTTGGCGAGGTCGTGCTCGAGGTGGAGGGCATGACCATGGCCTCCAAGCTCCACAAGAACAATGCCGTCAAGAACGTTTCGCTCAAGGTCCGCCGCGGCGAGATCGTCTGCCTTGCCGGCATCGACGGCAACGGCCAGACGGAGTTCGTCTACGGTCTGACCGGCCTGGAGCCGCTCGTTTCCGGCTCCGTCAAGCTCTGCGGTAAGGACATCACCCATGCGTCCATCCGCCAGCGCAGCGTGATGGGCATGAGCCACATCCCTGAGGACCGTCACAAGCACGGCCTTGTGCTCGACTATTCGCTCGAGGACAACATGGTGCTCCAGCGCTACTTTGAGCCGGAGTTCACCGACAAGGCGGGCTTCCTGCGCCGCAGGAACATCCGCACCTACGCCGAAAAGCTCATCGACCAGTACGATGTCCGTTCCGGTCAGGGCCCGATCACCATTGCCCGCAGCATGTCCGGCGGCAACCAGCAGAAGGCCATCGTCGCCCGCGAGATCGACAAGGATCCCGAGCTGCTCGTCGCCGTGCAGCCGACCCGCGGTCTGGACGTCGGCGCCATCGAATACATCCACCGCCAGCTCGTCGCGCAGCGCGACGAGGGCAAGGCGGTCCTGCTCGTGAGTCTGGAGCTGGACGAGGTCATGGACGTGCCCGACCGCATCCTCGTGATGTACGAGGGCGAGATCGTCGGCGAGCTCGACCCGAAAAAGACCACGCAGGAGGAGCTGGGCCTCTACATGGCAGGCGCGAAGAGAGATGAGGTGAAGGCATGAAAAAGAATATTTTCAAAAGCGGCGGCTTCCAGTCGCTGCTGGCCTCCCTCCTGTGCATCGTGCTGGGACTGTTCCTCGGCTACCTTGTGCTGCTGCTCATCAATCCCGCGGGTGCGGGCGAGGCCATTCTTACGGTCATCAAGAACTTTATGACCTACAACCGCCCCGCCTCACAGCTGAAATATTTCGGCAATACGCTCGTCAAGACCGCGCCGCTGCTGATGTGCGCGCTGGCGATCCTGTTTGCCTACAAGGTGGGCCTCTTTAACATCGGTGCAGCCGGACAGTACTGCGCCGGCGTGGCGCTGAGCCTGTACGCGGCGCTCGGCCTCGGCTGGAGCTGGCTTCCGTGTATGCTGCTCGCCATTTGCGGCGGCGCGATCCTCGGCAGCATTTCCGGCCTGCTCAAGTCCTACTGCAACGTCAACGAGGTCATTTCCGGCATCATGCTCAACTGGATCGTGCTGTATCTGACCAATATGCTCCTCACCACGGTGAAGGAGGACGCCAGCCCCTACACCAAGGTGCTCGCACACATCAACGAATCTGCCGTGCTGCCCTCGCTGGGGCTCGGCGCGCTGTTCAACAACAACCAGTATGTCGGTCTCGCGATCCCGCTGTCCGTGCTGATGGCGATCCTCGTGTGGGTCGTGCTGGAAAAGACGAAGTTCGGCTATGAGCTCAAGGCCACCGGCTACAACAAGAATGCCGCCAAATACTGCGGCATGGCGGAAAAGCGCAACGTCATTCTCAGCCTTATGATCTCCGGCGCGCTCGCCGGCATGGGCGCGGCGATGCTCTACCTCACCGGCTATGAGCAGTGGCAGTGCTCCACCTCCTCCGTCCCCGCGATGGGCTTCAACGGCATCGCCGCGGCCTTCCTCGGCGGATTGAACCCCATCGGCACCGTGCTCGCCTCGTTCTTCATCCAGCACATCACGGCGGGCGGCGCGTATGTGGATAAGTCCATGTACTGCGCGCAGATCTCCGATCTGATCTCTTCCATCATCATTTATCTCTGCGGCTTCGTGCTGTTCATGAAGCATGTGATGAACAGCTCCATTGCCAAACGGGAGGAAAAGGCGGCTCTGAAGGCCAGGGCTGCCGCGGAACAAGATGCGGCCAACGGGAAAGGAGGCGATCAGGCATGAGTTTGCTGCTGCAATATACCCTGATCTTTGCCTCCGTGCTGATCCTGGTGGCTCTGGGCGGCTGCTTCTCCGAGCACTCCGGCGTGATCAATCTGGGTCTGGAGGGCATCATGATCATGGGCGCTCTGGGCGGTGCCCTGACGATGCGCTATCTGGGAGAGAACAGCTCTCATTTTGCGACGATCCTGGCAGTGGTGCTGGTTTCCGCCGCGGTGGGCATGGTGTATTCCTGCCTGCTGGCTGTGGCCTGCATCAACTTCAAGGCAGATCAGACGTTGGTAGGCACAGCTTTGAACCTGCTGGGCACCGCTGGGGCCACCGTCATTGTCAAGGCCATCAACACTGCGGCCAATCCCGATGACGTGTCCTCCATCATTCAGTACGCCGGTGCCAAAAAGGCATTTACCGTGAGCATCGGCTCCTTTGAGTTCAGCTGGTTCATGCTCATTACGGCGCTTTTGCTGGTAGCCTCCTATGTGCTGCTGTACAAGACACGGTTCGGCCTGCGGCTCATGGCCTGCGGCGAGCATCCTCAGGCGGCGGACAGCGTGGGTATCAACGTCTATAAAATGCGCTGGGCCGGTGTGCTGATCTCCGGTTTCTTGGGCGGCTTGGGCGGCATCGTGTTCATCACCGCCGGTGTGTCCGAGTGGCGGTTTGAGTACGGCGTGGCTGGCTTCGGCTTCCTGTCTCTGGCGGTGATGATCTTCGGCCAGTGGAAGCCCCAGCGCATCGCGCTGGCAGCGCTGCTGTTCGGCTTCTTCCGGGCCTTGGGCAACGTCTACACCGGCTTTGCCTTCCTGAAGGTCATGAACCTTCCCAGTTCCGTTTACAATATGCTGCCCTACATCATCTCCCTGATCGTGCTGGCCTTTACCTCCAAGAATTCCCGCGCACCCAAAGCGGAGGGCATTCCCTACGACAAGGGTCAGCGATAACCGAATCGACTGTTTGTGCTTCAAAAAGCGTCTTTCCGCACTGCGGAAAGACGCTTTTTCTCTGCTTTTTTTCGGCAGAGAAGTGATTTGCGGCGCGATTTGACATGGATTTTACATGGTTTGTCTTTTGCCTTTTACATACAGCCGGTACACTGATAAGTGTGAAAAGGGGAAAACCCAAATATCAAATAAAAAAGGAAGACAAACATGAAAAAGACACTTGCATTGATTCTGACTTTGGCTCTGAGCCTGGCGGCCCTTACCGGCTGCGGATCCAAGACGGAAACGCCTGCTGACACGAACACCGACAGCAGCGCGCAGACGGAGACTCCGGCTGAGACCGCCCTCTCCGGCAGCGTGTCCACCAACGGCTCCACCTCTATGGAAAAGGTCATCGGCACCCTGAGTGAGCAGTTCATGGCCGACAACAGCGGCGTCACCGTCACCTATGATCCCACCGGCTCCGGCGCAGGCATTGAGGCTGCCAGCAACGGCAGCGCCGACATCGGCCTTGCCTCCCGCGCCCTGAGGGACGAGGAGAAGGCCGGCGGTCTGACCGAGACCATCGTGGCGCTGGACGGCATCGCCGTCATCGTCAATGCTGACAGCAAGGTGGAGAATCTGACGGTGGAGCAGATCGGCAAGATCTTCACCGGTGAGATCACCGACTGGAGCGAGGTGGGCGGCGATGCCGGTACCATCTCCTGCATCGGCCGTGAGGCCGGCAGCGGCACCCGGGACGGCTTCG
>ERZ827150.5052-NODE-5052-length-10949-cov-9.149715_pt1 | contig 10949 bp, 7 predicted proteins | sample MGYA00519779_ERZ827150 | MGnify/ENA primary metagenome ERZ827150 (study PRJEB31778, sample SAMEA3449267) | human gut metagenome | biome: human gut; feature: human-associated habitat; material: faeces | place: United Kingdom | collected 2010/2012 ...
GATGTCCTCGGGAGAAGTCTCCAGACGGACCAGAACGACCTTCTTCATCTTGCCGGACTTGACCATCTCCTCTGCTTCCTCAGCAGTAAAGACGATCTGGCCGCAGGCGGAACCGGGAGAAGCTGCCAGGCCCTTGCCGACGACTTCGGCAGCCTTCAGGGCAGCGGCATCGAACTGGGGATGCAGCAGGGTATCCAGCTGCTTGGGCTCCACGCGCAGGACAGCCTCCTGCTCGGTGATCATGCCCTCGTCCACCAGGTCGCATGCGATCTGCAGAGCGGCCTGAGCGGTACGCTTGCCGTTACGGGTCTGCAGCATGTACAGGTGGCCGTCCTCAATGGTGAACTCCATATCCTGCATATCGCGGAAGTAGTTCTCCAGACGGGTTGCGATCTCAACGAACTGATCGTACACCTCAGGCATCTGATCCTTCAGGTGGCTGATGGGAGAAGGAGTGCGGACGCCTGCGACGACGTCCTCGCCCTGTGCATTGATCAGGTACTCGCCCATCAGCTTCTTTGCGCCGGTGGCGGGGTCACGGGTGAATGCAACGCCGGTGCCGGAACGGTCGCCGGAGTTGCCGAATGCCATCTGCTGCACGTTGACAGCGGTGCCCCACTCGTAGGGGATCTCGTTCATCTTACGGTAGACGTTTGCACGGGGGTTGTCCCAGCTGCGGAACACAGCCTTGACAGCCTCGATCAGCTGATCACGGGGATCCTGGGGGAACGGCTTGCCCTCGTTCTCCTCATAGATCTTCTTGAAGATGCCGACCAGCTCTTTCAGGTCATCAGCGGTCAGGTCCACATCGTTCTTGACACCCTTGACCTCTTTCATCTTATCGATCTCGACCTCGAACAGACTCTTCGGGACCATCATGACGACGTCGGCGAACATCTGCACGAAGCGGCGGTAGCAGTCGTATGCAAAGCGGGTGTTGCCGGTCTTTTTAGCCAGACCCTCAACAGCCTCGTCGTTCAGGCCCAGGTTCAGGATGGTGTCCATCATGCCGGGCATGGACTGACGTGCGCCGGAACGGACGGAGACCAGCAGGGGGTTGGTGTTGTCACCGAACTTCTTGCCGGTGATCTCTTCCAGACCCTTGAGGTGCTCAAAGATGTCAGCAGTGATCTCGTCATTGATCTGACGGCCGTCTGCATAGTACTGGGTGCAGGCGTCGGTGGTGATGGTGAAGCCCTGCGGCACCGGCATGCCGGCTGCAGTCATCTCAGCCAGACCAGCGCCCTTGCCGCCCAGAGTATTCTTCATGGTGACCTTGTCGCCGCCGAAAGCATCATTGCCTTCGCTGAAGTAGTACAGATACTTTTTGCTCATGCGTTGTTTACCTCCCATAGTTGGCCGCTGCATTCCATACGCCGCGGCCTCATCGCTTGCCATTTTTCTTTCAACCGATGAACATTGTTTCGTGAATGCTAAACTATTATACCAAAAAATCCAAGGGTTGCCACCATGCAAAATCCCGAATTTGTTTGGTGTTTTTTATGCAAATCACTTGAATTTTACCAAGTTTTCCGGTAATATAAAATGGGAGAAAGTTCGAGAGGTTTTTCTTTTTCTGACGCGATTTCTTCGTCTGTTGGATACAACTTTCTATCCCTGAAACTTCAAACATTCTTTTTGTCGGTACAAAGCTCCTGCCGCATCCGCATCCGGGTGCACCGGGCCGCATCGTCCCGCGGGAGCCGTACCGGAAGGGAGTTCCTGAACCATGGAAAATTGTGTTTCTTCCGCTGCACTGGATGCAGCGCGTACCCGTCTGGACGCCGCCGAGGCCGCCCGTGAAACGATCCTGCTGCAGCACATCGCCAACGGCGTGATCATCGACAGCCGCACCGTGCAGATCGCACCCGACGTGCAGATCGCACCGGGGGCCGTCATCCTGGCCGGCACCATCCTGCGGGGCCATACCATCATTGGGGCAGGCTGCATCATCGGCCCCAACACCCTCATCGAGGACAGCATCGTGGACGAGGGCACCACCGTCAACGCCAGCCAGGTCTACGGCAGCCACCTGGGCCCTCACAACAACATCGGCCCCTTCACCCATGTGCGGGTGAACACGGTCACCGATTACGGTGTGCATCTGGGTGCCTATGTGGAGACCAAGAATTCCAACTTTGCCCGGGGCAACACGGTGAGCCACCTGACCTACATCGGCGACAGCGACGTGGGCAAGTACTGCAACTTCGGCTGCGGCACCGTCACCTGCAACTACGATGGCAAGGACAAGTTCCGCACCACCATCGGGGACTACTGCTTCATCGGCTGCAACACCAACCTTGTGGCCCCGGTCAAGGTGGGCGACGGTGCCTACACTGCCGCCGGCAGCACCATCACTCAGGATGTGCCCGCACAGGCGCTGGGCATCGCCCGGGAGCGCCAGACCAATCTGGAAGGCTGGGCTGAACCAAAGATGGAAGCCTACATCGCCAAGAAGCAGAAGCTGGAAGCCGACCAGAACAAGTGATTTCCTTCCGGGAGGGCACATTGTATGAAGTCTGAGACGTTCCGTAAGCAGGCCCTGAGCCTGATCGTCTTTTTCGTGGCCATTGCGGCGGTGTTCGCGCTCACCCGCCTGCGCAGCGACCCCGCCGGGAAGCAGGCGCAGACCATCCTGACCCTGCTGCTTTCCAGCTCCGATGCCGTGGAACCGGCGGCGGACGATTCCTACACCGCCAGCGAGCCGGGCCTTGTGCAGGTGGATGACGGCGGCTTTGCGGCTTTCTATCAGGCACAGTTCGGGGATTGCATGACGCAACAGTGTCTGGAAAAGCTCCTTGCGAACCGTCTGCCCACCCGCATTGCCTCGCTTTCCGGCCAGCCCGCGGGGCTCACCCTGCAAAAGCGCTCCGGTGCCGACCACTGCTATGATTTTTCCGCAGACCTGCAGGCCGCCGACGGAACCACCACGGCCAGCGTCACCGGCACCATCACCATGGTAAAAGAGGATGGCGCGTGGAAGGCCTCTGACCTCACGCTGAACCTGAAATAAGCATTTTCTGCCTCCGGCCCCTGTATGGTCGGGGGCATTTTCGGTTCTTTCACCCGGAATCCGTTTCTTTTTTCGCGCGCGTATGTTATACTGAATAGCTGTATCCCATTCTATTTTTCAGAGAAAAGGTTAAACAAACAACATGAACACAAACGATATCTGGCTGATCGCCGGCCTGGGCAACCCCGAGGCCAAATACGACGGCTCCCGGCACAACGCCGGTTTTGCCGCCCTGGACTACCTGGCAGGCAAGTGGGGCATCTCCGTCAACAAGACCAAGTTCCAGGGCCTGTGGGGCCAGGGCGAGGTAGAGGGCCACAAGGTGGTGCTGCTGAAGCCCCTGACCTACATGAACCTTTCCGGAGACTCCATTGCCCCCCTGGCAGGGTTCTTCAAGATCCCGGCGGACCATGTAGTGGTGCTGTGCGACGACATCACCCAGGCCCCGGGCAAGCTGCGGATCCGGCCTTCCGGCTCTGCAGGGGGCCACAACGGCCTGAAAAGCATCATTGCCCGGCTGGGAGGCGACGGTTTCCCCCGGATCCGCATTGGTGTAGGGGCCAAGCCCCACCCGGACTACGACCTGGCTGCCTGGGTGCTGGGCAAGTTCCCCCCGGAGGACGCCAAGGCTCTGGCGGACCGCTGCCCGGACATCGAAGCTGCCGCCAAGCTCATCATGGACGGCAAGCTGGGGCTGGCGCAGAGCAAGTATAATGGGTAAGAACCTCATTTAAACTGCCCTCCGCTTGCGCTCTGGGCATTTTCAGCGGAATTTTATTTTTATTGTTCGTGTTTGTCGCAGCCTGCGGGCCGCTCCAAACACATTTTCACCGAGTGGGGCAGCACTGGCGAACTGCATTTATGTTCTTTGATGCATTTTGATGTCACGACCCCTCTCGTGAAAAAGCAGCAGAGAAAAGCCCGCAGGCTTTTCTCTGCTGCAAATAAAAATAATCATTCCTCTGCCATTGCCAAAGCGAATGCGGCGGCAATTTCAAATGGTCATCCCAACAGGAAAGGAGGTTTTCCATGTACGAAGCCCTGTTGAAAGCGACCCAGGAATACCAGAAGATCGCGGCCAGCTTTGGCACCCCCGGCCCGGCAGCGCTGTTCGGTCTGCCCCCGGCAGGCCGGGCCCTGCTGTATGCCGCTTTGCAGAAGGATCTGGGCCGGGTGCTCTGCATCGTGACCCCCGGCGAAGCCGAGGCCACCCACTTTGCGGATGACCTCAAGGCACTGGGCCTTGCCGCGGCGGTGTTCCCGCCCCGGGACTTCATGCTGCGCCCGGTGGAGGGTGCCGGGCGCGAATACGAGTATCGCCGCCTTTCGGTGCTGGGTGCATTGGCGGGCGGGCGGCTGCAGGCCGTGTGCGTCCCTGCCGAAGCCCTGTTGCAGTACACGGTGCCCCGCGATGAATTCCTGAAAAACACCCTCACCCTCAAGCCCGGCATGGTGTACAACCGGGAGGCCCTGGTGGCCCGGCTGTTTGCCGCCGGGTATGTGCGCCGCAGTCAGGTGGACGGCCCCGGCCAGTTCAGCGTGCGCGGCGATATCGTGGACATCTATGCCCCGGATATGCGCCAGCCTGCCCGTGTGGAATACTGGGACGATGAGATCGACTCCATGGCCTCCTTTGACCTGCTGACCCAGCGGCGGGACGGCGCACTGGAAAAGATCTACCTTTCCCCTGCCCGCGAGGTGCTGTTCGGCAGCACCGAAGAGACTGCCGAGGCCCTGCGTGCCGCTGTGAAAAAGGCCCGCGGCAAACACCGCACCGCGCTGGAAAAGGCCACCGAGGCCGACCTGTCCCAGCTGGACTCCGGCCTGATGCCGGAAGCCATGGACAAGTATTACGGCATCCGCTACCCGGAACCGGCCACCCTGCTGGATCATCTGGACGCGCCCCTGTTCATTCTGGACGAGGTGGGCGGCATCCGCGATGCCCAGAAGGCTACCGAATTCCGCCGCAGTGAGGAGCTGACCGGCCTGCTGGAAGAGGGCGTGCTCTGCCCCGGGCTGGATGTGCTGTACCAGACCATGGACGATCTGGTCATCGCCGCCCAGAAGCAGAGCACCCTGCTGTGCGAGAACTTCCTGCGCGGCATGAACGAGTTCAAACTGAAAGACCTCATCAATGCCGAGGCCTTTGCGGCCCCCAATTGGAACGGCGACCTTGCCTCCCTGCGGGAGGACCTGGACCCGCTCCTTGCCCAAGGGTATGCCATCACCCTGTTTTCCGGCACCCCCAAGGGTGCCGCTGCCCTCACCCGTGACCTGGCCGACAAGGGCTACTCGGTGAGCATGAGCCGGGATGTGCGCCCCGCCAAGGGCATCGTACAGGTGCTGCCGGGCCATCTGACCGCCGGGTGCACCTTCCCGTTTGCTCACGCGGCCGTGCTCTCGTCCCGTCGGCATGGTCTGGACGAAGAGACCGCCGCCGAAACCAAAAAGCGCAAAAAGAACAAAAACGCCCTGTCCAGCCTTTCCGATATCAAGCCCGGCGACTATGTGGTGCACCAGAGCCACGGCATCGGCATGTATGCGGGCATCCAGCGGCTGGAAGTGCAGGGTGCCATCAAGGATTACCTCAAGGTGCAGTATTCCGGCTCGGACGTGCTGTATGTGCCCGTCACCCAGCTGGACCTGCTGAGCCGCTACACCGCCCCCGGCGACGAAGAAAAGGTCAAGTTGGCCAAACTGGGCGGTGCCGAGTGGCAGCGCACCCGTGCCAAGGTCAAAAAGGCCACCGAGGAGATGGCGCAGGAGCTCATCGAGCTGTATGCCCGCCGTCGGCAGGCCACCGGCTACGCCTTCCCGCCCGACGGCGACTGGCAGCGGGACTTTGAGACCCGTTTCGACTACGACGAGACGGACGATCAGCTCAACGCCACCGCCGAGATCAAACAGGACATGGAAAAGGGTTACCCCATGGACCGGCTGCTCTGCGGCGACGTGGGCGTGGGCAAGACCGAAGTAGCCCTGCGGGCCGCCTTCAAGTGCGTGATGGGCGGTAAGCAGTGCGCCATTCTGGCCCCCACGACCCTGCTGGCCTGGCAGCACTACAACACCATCCTCTCCCGTATGGAGGCCTTCCCCGTGAAGGTGGAGATGATGTCCCGCTTCCGCACCGCCAAGCAGCAGAAGGAGACCCTGCGGGGCCTGCAGTCCGGCAGCGTGGACATCGTGGTGGGCACCCACCGCCTGCTCTCCAAGGATGTGCGTTTCCACGACCTGGGTCTTGTCATCATCGATGAGGAGCAGCGGTTCGGCGTGAAACACAAGGAGAAGCTGAAGGAAAACTTCATCGGTGTGGATATGCTGACCCTCTCGGCCACGCCCATCCCCCGCACCCTGAACATGGCCATGAGCGGCATCCGCGACCTGTCCACCATCGAGCAGCCGCCCATTGAGCGCCAGCCCGTGGAGACCTTTGTGCTGGAGTACAACGATGTCATCCTTGCCGAAGCCATGAAGAAGGAGCTGGCCCGGGGCGGTCAGGTGTACTACCTGCACAACCGGGTGGACAACATCGAGTCCACCGCCGCCCATGTCAGCCAGTTGGTACCCGGTGCCCGGGTGGGCATTGCCCACGGCAAGATGACCGAGGAGGAGCTGAACCCGGTCTGGCAGCATCTGCTCAACGGCGAGATCGATATTCTGGTCTGCACCACCCTGATTGAAACGGGCATCGATGTGCGCAACTGCAACACCCTCATCATTGAGGATGCCGACCGGATGGGCCTTGCCCAGCTGTACCAGATCCGGGGCCGGGTGGGCCGCTCCGGCCGCAAGGCCTATGCCTACTTCACCTTCCGGCGGGACAAGACCCTGACCGACATCGCCCAGAAGCGGCTTTCCGCCATCCGGGAGTTCACGGCCTTCGGCTCCGGCTTCCGCATCGCCATGCGCGATCTCCAGATCCGCGGCGCAGGCAGTCTGCTGGGCCACAGCCAGCACGGCCACATGGAGGCCGTGGGCTACGACCTCTATGTAAAAATGCTGGGGCAGGCCATCGCCCGGGCCAAGGGCGAGCCTGTGCAGCGCGACAAGAGCGAGTGCCTGATCGACCTGCGGGTGGATGCCTACATCCCCGAAACGTACATTGCCGACGGGCCGGGCCGCATTGAAGCCTACAAGCGGATCGCAGCCATCCAGACCCCCGAGGATGCCGCCGATGTGCTGGACGAGCTCATCGACCGCTACGGCGACCCGCCGCCCTCAGTCAGCGATCTGGTCAATGTCTCGCTGGCGCGGGTGCAGGCCACCGCCGTGGGCGTGTACGAGGTGACCCAGAAGAAGGACACCCTGGTGCTGCAGGTGGAGCAGCTGGACCTCCGGATGATCCAGGGCCTGCTGGTGGCCTTCAACGGCCGCGTTGTCACCGGGGCCGGCGCAAAGCCCTACCTCTCCGTCACCCTGCAAAAAGAGGAAAAGCCGCTGGAGCTGCTGCAGAGCATCCTCCGGGCGATGCAGGATATTTTGAAAGATTAACGGCCTCACCCTCTCAGTCAAAGCCAATAGGCTTTGCCAGCTCCCCCAAAGGGGGAGCCTCTGGCGGCTCCCCAAGACCTTGCGGGGAATTGCCAAAGCCTCTCCCCTTGGGAGAGGTGGCAGCGCGCTTGCGCTGACGAAGAGGGCGGGCGATCCGAACGACAGGAGCATAACAATGAAAAAGAAACTGATCGCACTTCTTGCCGCCGTGGCAATGGTATTTTCCCTTGCCGCCTGCGGCTCCACCCCGGATTCGGTGGGCACCATCGGCACGGTGGACATCACCTCGGGCCTGTATCTGCTGGCCCAGTACGACGCTTACCAGAAGGCCGCTGATCTGGCCACCTCGGAGCAGGATGCCACCGATGTGAAGGCCTTCCTGAAGCAGACCATCACCGTGGATGCCGACAGCGGCGAGACCGCCACCGTCAGCGACTATGTGAGCCAGAAAACCATGGAGAACCTTGAGACCTACGCCGCCATCGAGACCCGCTTTGAGGAGCTGGGCGGCCAGCTGACCGCAGAAGAGGAAGCACAGGCCGACAGCTACGCCTCCCAGCTGATGGAGCAGTACGGCGACACCTACAAGGCCAACGGCATCGGCCTGAACACCGTCCAGCGGTTTGAGCGCATCCTCATCAAGAGCACCGACCTGCTGGAGCTGGTCTACGGCGTGGACGGCGAGACCCCGGTGTCGGATGCCGACCTGACCAGCCATCTGGAGAACAACATGTATGAGCTGGCCTATTACACCATCCCGCTCTACAACACCAGCACCTATGCCTCTGCCGATGAGGACCAGACCAGCGAGATGTTGGATTTGGTACAGGATGCCGTGGATCAGACCAATGCCTACGCTGCTTCCTTGACCGGCCTGAGCGATTCCGATTTCAGCAGCGCCCTGCTGGGCTACTTCTCCAGCGTGGTCACCTCCGCCCTGCCGGAGGTCTACGCCGTGCTGGGCTCCACCTATTCCTCCGATTCCAATGCACCTTCTCTGGAGCTCATCGGGGACAGCACCGTGACCTCTGCCTTTACCGCAGAGGGTGCCGCCGACACCATCCGGGGCCTGTCCATCGGGCAGGCAGCGGCTGTGAAGTACAACAGCTACGCCCTGATGGCCGCCCTGCGGCTCGACCCGCTGAGCCTGAAGGCGCTGGATGACCTGCGCGGACAGGTGCTCAACGATATGAAGGGGGAGGAGCTCTCCGAGGCGCTGACCGCCTACAGCGCTTCTCTGGAGCACAACCTGAGCAGCTCCGCCATGAACAGGATGCCCGCTTCCAAGATCGTGAACAGCAGCACCAACTAAGTTTTTATTGATATGCAAAAAGGCTGTTGCCTAAACTCCTTCCGTCATCGCTGACGCGATGCCACCTCCCTCTGAGAGGGAGGCTTTCACAGTTCACCGTTACGCCAAGGCTCCCTTCGAGAGGGAGCTGGCACGGCGAAGCCGTGACTGAGGGAGTTACAGGGTAACAGCCTTCTATTTTTATTCTGTCGCTTTCTCAAACGCCGCTTCCAGCGCCTGGTTCACGGCACGCACAGCGGCGGGGTCGGGCTTGATGGCGGCGCGGTCGTAGGTAAACAGGCCGTTCACCTCGTCCTCCACATCGCTCACCTGGGTGTACACCAGGGCCGAAAGCCCCTTTTTCAGCTGAGGGAGCACCGTTTCCAATTGCAGCTTTTTCCAGCGGGCGGTCAGCTCGGCCCGGCTCTTTGCCGTGCCGTAGCCATACGCCCTGCGGGGCGGCTCATGGCCGGGCATGGGCCAGGCAATGCCGCCGTATTCGCTCAGGGCCACCACCCGGCTCCGGGGCCTGACCCGGAGCGGATAGAAATAGTTGTGCAGGGAATCCACATCTCCCCCGCCCTGATCGTACCAGCCGCTGGCCTCGTCCACAAGGCGGGTATCGTCCAGCCTGCGGACGGCCTCCACGGCCCCGGCGGCATCGAACTGCCCCCACCCCTCATTGAAGGGCACCCAGCAGCCCACGCAGGGGTGGCACTGCAGGGCCTTTACCGTAGCTTCCAGCTCCCGGGCATATTCTTCCCTGCCCGCTTCCGTTTCGCGGCCCAGCAGGCCCCAAAGGGGCCTTGCGTCGGGCAGGCGGCGCAGCAGCGGCTGGAACACGTTGGTCAGGTAGGTCACGAACCAGAGCTTGTAGGGCCCGCCGCCGTTCACCATGTCCTGCCAGACGATGAGGCCCAGCTTATCGCAGTGGTAATACCAGCGCTGCGGCTCGATCTTGGCGTGCTTGCGCAGAAGGTTGAAGCCCAGCTCTTTTATGGTCTGCAGTTCCCGCACCACTGCCCCATCGCTGGGCGGGGTGTACAGGCCCTCGGGCCAGTAGCCCTGATCCAGCAGGCCGTTGAGCAGGATGGGCTTGCCGTTCAGGCAGAAGCGCATGATCCCGTGGACATCCGGCGCACAGCTCCACTTGCGCAGGGCAAAGTAGCTGTGCACGGTGTCGAACTGCTCTTCCTCTCCCTGCGTAGTGCCTACGGTCAGGTCGTACAAAAAGGGCGTGTCCGGGCTCCATGGGAAGAAATACTCGTCCGCAATATGCAGCGTCAGAACATTCATTTACGCCCGAACAACCGTTTTTATCATTTGCTGAGATACCGGATTGAAGGCACTCTGCCAATCCTCCCTGCTCAGAAGAAGAAGGTCTATCAGGATTATCTGTCTGATGAACATGATTATATGAACACTGACAAAAAGCCGTGGTACACCTATCCCGGCTGCCCGGAAGCTTCCTATCTCTCCTTTGAAGAGATCTTTGAACAGGCACTTCAGAACAGTCATCAGCTTCTTGAGAACCTGGACAGCTGCCTTGCATGGGGCATGGACCGTGAAGAACTCATCAACAGCATTATTCATCTCATTCCTTATCCATCAATATAAAAAGAGCTCTTTGAGGTTTTATCTGAACCCCAAAGAGCTTAAATATATTTAATACATGACCATCAGACGGCTGATCAGGAACTGATACTCGTCGATGGTCTTTTTCATTGCCAATGCCTCGTCAATGTCAAAGTCCGTGAACTGACCGGCTTTATAGGCAATGACTCTGTTGGTCGCACCGCCGGACAACAGGTCAACGGCATAAGCACCCATTGTGGATGCGTATACCCTGTCTTTAGCTGTCGGCGAGCCGCCTCTCTGAATATGACCAAGAATCGTGGCTCTTGTCTCAATACCTGTGGCCGTTTCTATACGTTTGGCCAGTCGATTCGAATCCCCGATACCTTCCGCATTGATGACAACATGATGTTTCTTGCCTTTCAAACGGTTTGAGAGGATCGTCTCGATCAGATCCTGCTCATCGAACTGTTCCTTTTCAGGTATCAGAATGCCGTCCGCACCGTTGGCAATTTCGCACCAAAGGGCAATATAACCTGCATTTCTGCCCATGACTTCAATGATGCTGCATCGCTCATG
>ERZ827150.5057-NODE-5057-length-10940-cov-2.329169_pt1 | contig 10940 bp, 9 predicted proteins | sample MGYA00519779_ERZ827150 | MGnify/ENA primary metagenome ERZ827150 (study PRJEB31778, sample SAMEA3449267) | human gut metagenome | biome: human gut; feature: human-associated habitat; material: faeces | place: United Kingdom | collected 2010/2012 ...
GGGCCCGCTGCGCCCGCCCTCCGGAACCTGCATCCGCGGCCCCCGGAGACGGCAAGGCACGGCAGCACCGTCACTGCCTGACCGTAGTGCGGAAGCCGAAGCGGTGACACATCAGGAGATAGCTGACCGCCTCCTCCGCCGAATCGACGAGGTGGAAGAGCTCCATATCCGCGGGAGAGATCGTCTTTTCCTTAACCAGCACGTTCTTGAACCAGTGCAGCAGCCCGCTCCAGAAATCCTTGCCGACCAGGATCACCGGAATCCGGTTGATCTTGCCGGTCTGGATCATGGTCAGAACTTCGCAGAGCTCGTCGAGCGTGCCGAAGCCGCCCGGGTACACGATGATCGCCGTCGAATATTTCAGGAAGCAGACCTTCCGCACGAAGAAGTAGCGGAACGAAAGCGAATTGGTCTGGTAATGGTTCGGATGCTGCTCCATCGGCAACTCGATATTGAGCCCGACCGACTTGCCGCCCGCGTCGAAGGCTCCCTTCGACGCCCCGCCCATAATGCCGGGACCGCCGCCGGTGATGACGCCGTATCCATTTTCCACCAGCAGCCTGCCGAGCGCGCATGCCGACTTGAAATCCGGATTGTCCTCCGCCGTACGCGCCGAACCGAACACGGCAACCAGCCGCTCCGGCAGCTGGCTCATATCCTCGAACGACTCGACGAATTCGGACATGATCCGCAAAATCCGCCAGGAGTCGACCGGCATGAAGTCGTGATTGTTGAAGCTGCCTCCCCCGTTCGGGCCGTCAAACTGATTTTCCATCATTGCAGATTCCTCCATTCATGGTATCATATGTCAGGAATATACCAGCCGCCTCCCGCGAAGTCAAGTCCGGGAGAACACTTTCCCCGAAAATCGAAAATGCCGGACTTGACGAATCCTCTCCGCCGTGGTATCTTTCCGGAAAGAGGAGGACGATTTTATGAAAAAAGCGGAATTCCTGCCGTTCGATCCCGAAAACTGGCCGCGCCGGAGCCATTTCGAGCACTACCGGAAGTCGGGCTGTTCCTTCAACCTGACCGCCAAAGTCAACATCCGGAGCTTTCTCGACACCTGCCGGCGAACCGGGGTGCGGAGCTATCCCGCGCTCGCCGTGCTCGTGACGCAGACCGTGAACCGAATCCCCGAATTCCGCACCGCCGTCGATGCGGACGGGCGGCCGGGATACTGGGAGTACGTCTCTCCCTCGCTGCCGGTTTTCCATGAAGAGGACCACACCTTTTCGTGCTTCTGCACTCCCTACGACCCGGACGCGCGCAATTTCTATGACGCGCTGACCGCCGACCTCGAACGCCGCAGCAGGGAACGCGGCATCCTGCTCGGCGAATTTCCGCCGAATCTGGTCCATCTCTCCTGCCTGCCGTGGTTCCCGACAACGGCTTTTTCGCTTGAGCTTCAGGATGCCGGCTGTCTCGCCCCGGTCATCACCTGGGGCAGATACGAGTCCGCCGACGGACGGACGCTCCTGCCGGTTTCGCTGCGGCTCAACCATGCCGCCGCGGACGGCTGGCACGCCTCCCTCTTTCTCCGGCTGCTCGAAGAAAGTGCGGCAAATTTCAACATACTGTCTTGACTATTCGGTTTATCAAACTATATTGAATCAGAAAGGGAGGTGTGATCATGAAAAAGCTGTCCGTTCTCCTTCGAACCGCTGTGCTGTTCGGCTGCATCTCGGCCTGGGCCGGCGAATCGGCCGTCAAAACCGCAGCCCCGGCCCCCGCGGCGGAACAGCCGGAACAGGCAAAGCCGCTGAATCCGGGTTCACTCGTCGGTTCGGTGAAAATCGGCGATGCGACGATCGTCACGACTCCCGGCGGAAAATCCGAAGTGCTGATAGAAACCGGCAATACGGTCATCTTCCAGAAAAACGGAGCCTCGACCTTCACCGAAGTCCCGCGCAAAGGGGAGACTCCGCAGTTCGTGCACGACTCCGGCGGGAAGGTCGTCGGGCCGCTGTCCGCCGGCAGCGCGCCGAAAATACGGCCGCGCCCGAATCCGGTCCCTTCCGCAGCATCGCCATCGCCCGGTACGGGGGCGGAACGCGAAAGCGCGAACCGTTCCGGCTCGACGCGAAGCACGCCTTCCGCCCGGCAGAACCGCCCGTCGCCGATCGAACGCTCGGAGCGGCCGAGCCGCAGTACGATGCCGAGCTCGCCGTTCCTGCGCCCGAATCCGATTCGCCGCTGAGCGGAGGATTTGAAAATGACGAGACACAAAGCATATGTTTCCGTTGTTTTCAGCATTCTCACAGCAGCGAACCTGTTGTTTTTCACAGCAGTCATCACGCACGACGTCCTGCTCAGTCCGCCGGGCATCGCATTATGGAGCCTGGGGGGGATTCTCTGGTGGGATATGCGGCGCGGCCGGCCAGCAGCCGGAGAAATCCGCCATTGGCGGGAGTGGGCGCTGTTCTGGCTTGTTCTCGCCACCCTCTGGAGCATCCCGGCTTTCACAGGTGCCCTGCCGGTCGTCAACCCCGACAGCAGCCGACCCGATTTCGCACCGTCTTTCTGGCCGCGCGCCTTCGCCGCCGTCTGGATGTTCTGCGGAATAAACGCAGTCGGGAAGCTGGCCGGAGAATCCGGTTTTCTCCGGAACCGGCGGCTTTGCGAACGGTTCCGGCCGATCATCCGTTTTCTGAAACCGGTCCCGTTTCTTCTGCTGGGCCTTGCAACCCTTTCCGACCTCTGCCGGGAGGATGGAAGATTTACGTTGATTCCGCTCGCTTCGGTCCTCTTTTTCATGCTCGTGAGCCTGATCGAATGCTTCCGGGGCATATTTCACAAACCACGCCGGAAACATCTGTTCCGGGCCGGAGCCCTGTTTCTGCTCGGATTATTTCTCGCTTTCTTTGCCATCCCCCAATTCGGCCGGGCCCGGGAACCGGCTAAACGCATCGCGTGCCGGAATAACCTCAGGCAGCTGCAATTCATGCTGGAGCAATATCTTGCCGACGAACATTCCCTGCCTCCGGACCTGAAAACACTCCATGACGGCGGATATCTGTCGGAGCCGAGCACCTGCGTCTGCCCGACCCGGTCCGGTCCGGCCGTTTCGCCGGATGCCTTTCGGACCGATTATCTCTACACGGTCGAAAACGATATCGTCACGCTGGCCGACAAACCGGACAACCATCCGCACGGCTTCGTCAACAAAATCAGCTTTCCGCTTTCGAGCCCCTGAGAGGCGATTTGCATAAAACCGCCCCATGCGGTATAGTATCCACGCAACCAACGCGGAGGAGTCTGTCTATGAAATTCCGAAAACTTCTGTCGGCCGCGATTCTTTTTTTCGCGGCATTTTTCGTTCGCGGCGTCGAAGTCGTCAATGCCGGGCATTCGGGCTGGAACTCGCGGCAACTGCGCGAAATTTTCCGGCAGGAGCTCGATAAAAACAGGCCGGACCTCATCATCCTGATGGTCGGAACCAACGACAACCTGAACAGCTACAACCTCGTCCCGCCGGAAGAGTTCGAGAAAAACCTGACCGCGATGGCCGAGTCCGCCAGAGCCTCCGGCGCCGAGCTCCTGCTCTGCGAAATCCCGAACGCCTGCCAGGAGCTCATGCAGAAACGGCACAAAGCCGATTTCTTCCGCCGCGAAACCGCCGAAGACAAGGTCCGCCGCGCCAACCAAATCGTCGCGGCCGTGGCCGAAGCGCAGCGCATCCCCCTCCTGAAAACCACCGAAATCCTCGGGAAAGCCACGACCGACGCGGCCAGTCTCATCCGCAATCCGGCCAACTCCGGCAACGAGGACGGCGTACACCCGACTCCGAACGGCTATTTCCGCCTGGCCGACGCCATCGCGAAGCGGATCAAAGCCGAACAATGGAAGCCGAAGCGCATTCTCTGTATCGGCGACAGCATCACCTTCGGCGCCGCGGTCAAAGGAGCCGGAACCGCCGCTCCCGACGCAGAAACCTATCCCGGCCGCCTCGCCCGGGAATTGAACGCCAGATAGTCCCCATGCCCTCAACCGCCGCCCGGCACGGCGGGCGGCACAGGCCGGTCAGCGAAGATTTTTGATCAGCTCCTCGCGCTGCCGGAAGAGCTCGCGCAAAGCGCGCATCTCCTCGAGCATCCGTTCCGGCGGATACTCTGCCGCGAATGCCCGCAGTTTCAGGAAGCCATCGCAGATTTTGTCGTCGATGTGGGCGGAGGCCTTCACGCTCTCGGCCGCAAACCGCGCCGCTTCGGCCAGCCGGCCGCTTTCCCTCAGGAGCTCCGTCTCCCGCGGGAAACGCGTTTTGAGCTCCGACAGCAGAGCGGCCGACTCAAGCTTGAAGCCGGTCTTGTTCCGTTCCGTCACCGCAAAGCCGGTCACCCCCTCAACCGCCGCCCGGCCGGCCAGGCCGAACAGCAGCTGCATGATCAGCGTGACGCCGAAGCCGATGATCTGCACGACCAGGAGCGTCCGGGTCGAAATGCCGTTCCCATAGACGGGAATCATGATCATCGTGAAAATAAAATAGCCGACCACCACCACACCGCTGCCGGCGCGGAACAGCCCGAAGCTCTCCTTCAGACGGCTGCCGAAATCGGCGAACGAAAATCCGAACATGGCCTCAGCCAGCATGATCGGCACGAGGGTGACCCAGAATCCGGTGTCCCGCTCCGGACTTTCCACCAGCAGCAGCCCGGCGGCCGCCGTCATCCCGAGAAGCAGCAGCGTGATGACCGGCCATACCAGTTTCGATTTGCCTGACATGATTTCGCGTCTCCTTTCCATCAACTCAACTTCGTACCGCACCCGCACAGAAGCACCAGCAAAAATCCTGCCGCCGCAGTTCGGGCATTGACCGGCAGCATGATCCGGGAATTCGGGTCTTCAAGCGGCATCGGTCCGGCGGTCTTCCACGGAATATCGAGCTTGAGCGCTTTCCGGATAAACCAGGTTTCGGCGGAAAAAGGGAGACTCCTCCGTCACCGTTTTCACGATCGAGATCAGCCCCGGACCATCGGCCGGGCTCGAAACATGACGGCCGGGGCAGAACGGGCAGACCACCTTCCCGCCCTGCGGCTGGACCGTCTCCTGCGACTCCGAAACGATCAGCGGCGTCCCGCTCGAAGACTCCCGGAAATTTCCATGCGAAGACACCGGGTCCGGCATCCTGCTTCACGGCATCGATAACCGTCATTGCTGCCTGCCTTTCACATATTTCGGGAAGCGGACGGAAAACGGCTGCGCGGCATATCTCCGCCCATCATAACAGATATCCGGAATAACATAATTCCGGTCAGGGAAAAAAACAAGCGCCGGAAATGCGCGAATCCGTATTTTTGCCTCATCGCCGTTCAGCCGGGAAAAAAATGAGTTCCGGCCCGCGGCGCATTTCAGCCGCAAACCGGAACCATCCGTCTGCACCGGACCGGGGGAGCACCTATTCCGGAATCACCTCGATCGCGTTCAGGAAACGCACCGACGGATGCACTCCGTCCGGCACCGTAAAGTCGAGTGTCAGCATGCCGTCCGTCACTTCGATGCCTTTCATTTCACGCACGATCGCCCGGTTGAAGCTGCCCGCCTCCCGGAACAGGTCGAAGTTGTCGAGGAATCTGCGCCCGTTGACCGTCAGCGTAAAGACTCCCCTCCCCTCCTTTGCATTCGGTTCGTAGCCGATCTTCAGATAGACCCTCACCGTGTAAGCGCCGTTGCGGACCTTGAACCGGTAGGCGTCGAGATTGTACGCCTCCGTCGCATAGAGTTCGGGGTCGTCGGTACCTTCGATGTTCTGAATCGCCCGCCCGATCTGGCTGCCGTCGCTGACGGAGCCGTAAACGCCGTCCCACGGATGATCCGGGAAGAAGAGCGTGCCGTCCTTCGCCACATAATAGTCATACTCGCCGCTGCCGCAGTTCACCGCAAAACGCGACGCCCGGATCATCTCCTGCCGCTTCAGCAAATGGCCGTTTTCCGCCGGCGGCAACTGCCGGATCACGCCGTTCAGCAGCTTCGAAAACAGCAGCCGGTGCGCTTCGGCGTACTCGTTCCGCCCGACGGCGCGCTTCGCTTCCCCGAGTTTCTTCTCGGCCCTGTCGGATGCGAGCCCGGCCTTCCGCAGAAACTCCAAGGTCCTGTCGAGCTCCTTCAGGCGCTTTGCGGCCGCCTGCCGCTGGCGCTCCGAAATCTGCGCGCCTTCAACTTTCGGAGCAACTTTGCCCGGAGTGAAAAAGCTGCGCAGTTCGTACGCCTTCAGCGGCAGCGTCAATTTGCCGTCGGGCGGAACCGCCAGCGATTCTCCGGTCGAAAGATCCGTGACAATGGTGTCCGCCGGGAGCGAAAGCGTAACTGCGCCGGCGTCCCAGAGCAAACTCGCCGCATAGAAATAGGTGCCGTCCTTCGCCTCGAAATAGCGGACGGTCACCGGGTCGTGCGGTCCTTCGGCGAGCGTGAACGGTTCGGCCGGCAGCGCCGTATAGGCCCGGGCGAACTCGCGCGCTTCGGCGTCGCGCCCCCAGGTCCCGATCGGCTGCGCGCCGATGAGAATCCGGGAGGCGTCGGCCGCCGCGACGTTGAACACCAGCTCCTTCAGGAAGAACCGCCCGTGCGGCTTGACGTCCGCATTCTGGAAGTAAGCCTTGAACACATCCGGCTGCAGCGAATCGTTGAAGGTCTCGAAGTATTGCAGATAGCTGTTGGCCACGCCGGCCGGACCGAACGGCTTCATGCGCTCGAAGTCGTAGAGCTGCTCGTCGATGGTCGACTCCGGCTTGCCCCAATGCTTCGCCCAGCGATAGTCGGTCGCAAAACGCATGGCCGCGAGCCGGAAGCCCGGGATTTTCGCCGCGGCGCCGAGGTCGAGCGCGCTGTTTTCATAATACCATTTCGCCGTGTCGATGCCGTCGCCGCTCTCGAGCGCATAACTGCCGCGCAGCGGTTCGCCGCTGACCGACAGGACCGTCGACAGCGCCGGATTCGCGGCCTTCACCACCGCCGCAACTTCGGTCAGGAAGGAGGTGAGCCCGTCGGCCCGGAATTTCAACCATTCATCGCGGTAACGGCCGTTCAGCAGTTCGTAACGCTCCTTCATCGACTCCGGCAGCGCGATGTTCCGCAACCGCGCGAATTCGCCGGCGGTCCAGTTGTCGTAGCCGTGTTCGGCATTCAGCGTAAAACCGCCCCAGAGGTCGATCCCGCGGAAACCCGGCAGATTGCCGTACCGCCCGACGATCCTCCGGATGTGATCGAGAATCAGCCGGCGCGCCTCGGGGTGGAAAAAGTTCGGCGCGGCCGATTCGGCGGCTTCATCCCTGTAATCGTAAAGCAGAAATCCCTTTTCGCGCAGCGCGGCGCGGTTCTGCGGCTGGAGGTTGAACTCCGGCAGATTGTAGATGTTCACGCTCGATACGAAATCGATGCCGCTGCCGTGCAGCATGCGGAGAAAGAGCGGCACATCGCCCGGCGCATACGGCAGAAGCCCGTTCCCGACATAGTTGTTCAGCGGATAGAAGCAGAAGTCGTAGCGAAGGAGCGAGTACGAAAGCATATTCTGCCCTGTGTAGTTCATGTATTCGGCGAGACGGTCGGCCACCCGCCCGGTGCGGAACGGGCTCCGGACCCGGCTCTCAATGTCGTAGCCGAAGGTCATATCGACGGTCTGGTCCTCGTCGAGATGGCCGAAGCTGCGCGGACGGCAGCCGTCCGGCATTTTCACGGCAAGTCCGGGCAGCCCCTCCGGCAGTTCGTAGACGCTGACCCGCGACACGGCGGCCGGAAGATGGTCAATCATGGTGCGCGCCTCGAAGAGATAGCGCGATTCACCGGGGTAGAACAGATAACGCGTCTTCACCATCCTGCCGGAGTTACATCTTCGTCGTAGTGCATCAGAAATTCCCCGGCCTGAATGCCGCCCTCGAGGCGGTCGCGATGCATCGCCTCATCGCTTTTCACATACAGATAGAGCCCCATCGAGCGCGGTTTGTCGTCGGGCCACTCGATTTCGAGCAGGACCGGCCTGCCCCGGCGGTGCATGGCCCCGAACGGAATCTCGAAAGCGAAACGGTTCCCCTTGCGTTCCCCGGCCTCTGTGTACTTCCCTGCCTCGGAACTGCCCTGCCGGACCGGCGCATCCGCGAGAAATCCGCTCAGCGGAGGAGCGGTCAGATCGCGGGTGAAAATCCGCGCTCCGATCTTCAGCTCCGTTCCGGCAGCAGCGGTTTTCCGCTCATACTCCGGGCGGTAGACGGTCACCGGGAAACTCCGCCGGGCAGGAACTCCCTCCGGGTTTTCGATCTCCGCCTGCAGGTGGTAGAGCTTCTGCGGCAGCTTTCCGGCCCGCAGGGCAAAGCGCTGCACGCCGGTTGTCCCGACTGGATTGAAGGAGCCCCGGCACAACACCTTTTTCTCCTCCGGGTCGCAGAGCTTCAGCGTGAGTTTCCGCGCCGCGAGCGGTTCGTCCGGATCGTATCCGTCCGGCTTCGGCACGCTGTAGAAATCCGCCGGAGCCGCAGCGACTTCGAGGACAACCTCCTCATCGGTCGTAAAGGCGGCCTTGTCAAGCATCAGGTCGAACGGGACGAAGCGGCGGAATTCGGCGGAGACCTCCCGCCAGGTCAGCGGGCGGTTGTAAACTTTGAACTCATCGATCGCTCCGTCGGCCGCGCGGACGAGACCGTTCGTCTCCGGCGCGGAGCCGACCAGCAGCTGTTTCACCTTGCCGAAATCGAAGTTGCCGATCCGGACCGGTTTCTCATCCATCCAGGTCGAACCGATCTTGTACGGCAGAGCGTTGACATAGATCGTGCTCCAGCCGCTGTTGTCATAGACGAACGCGAGATGAATCCAGTCGCCGGGGTGATTGATCGCCCGCATCATGCGGGCCAGCGAAACCGGCTCGAGATCGCCGCGGCGCGGAAAATCGGCGCGCAGCCAGTTCCACCAGAAGATGTTCACGGCGTTTTTCCCGCTCTCATCCTGCCCGGTAAGCAGATGGTACCACGGCATCGAATCGCGCACCTCGCCCTCCCAGTCCGGCCGGAACCAGAAGCTGAACGCCCCCTGCGACGGATTCAGCCGGACCGGGAAACAGATCCCGGAGTTTCCGTTCCGCAGGGTACGGATCACTGCCGCCTGACCGCTCAAACCGGGTTCGAACGAGACGCCGCCGCTCCCCGCCGCCCTGACCGGCCCCGCGTCGGCCGTACCGTCGAACGGCGCATACAGAATCGGCGGAGCCGCCGGGTCGGCCGCCGTATTCGCCGCCTCGAGCTCCTCGAGCGAGGCGCTGCGGAGCGCGAGGTCGCCGCGGTATCCGTAAGCCTGCACCTCCGCAAGTTCCCCGAGATCGAAGTCGATGCTGCCGACATACTTCCGGTTGCAGCTGATTTCGATGAAACCGCCGCGGTATTCGAGTTCGAGCTTCGTCCATGCGTTTGACAGCGTGCCGGAGAGCTTCGGTGCGATCGGACCTATCGCCTCTTCGCCGCCGGAGAGCGGAACATAGTTGACCGTGTCGCCGCGCGTCAGCAGATGAAGCTTGCGCCTGCTCCCGACCAGCAGGAACCCGCAGTGCTGCCCGGCCGGATTCAAATTGAAAGTCTGGAACTCGGCGGCGAACCGGAAGTTCGTCCTGCCGCCGCCGTCGAACAGCGGAACGGTTTTCATCTCCTTCCGCCGTGTTTTCACGGTCAGCATCTTCTGCGGCTCATCATCGAACCGGACCGTTTCGGCATACAGTACCCCCGCGGCGGCGATGAGCGCCGCCGAAACCATCCATCGATTCATGTCTCAACTCCGATACGGTTTCCGTGTTTTCTCTTCAAACTCTTTTCCGCCGGTCTCCGTCCGGAGCGGTCACTGATTGTCGGGGTAGGTAAGGTCGTAATGCTGCCGGGCCGAGGTATAATCCGTGCCGAAAATCCAGTAGCCGACGATGTCGTAGTACTTGTAGTTGCGGACGCTGCCGTCGACCGTGGCGATGTTGGTGCCGCCGCCGTGGCCGTCGATATACAGCCCCTGCCCGAACTCTCCGAACGGCGCCCAGTTCGACGAATAGTAATCGAAACGGTCGATGGAGTTCGCATATCCGACGGCCGCGCCATCGGTTTCGGCTCCGTTCGGATGGCGGTCGAAGGCTTTATTGATGCAGGTGAAGAGGAAAATATTCGACGGCCTTTTGATCGATGTGATCTTCTTGCCGGCGGGATTCCGCGGATTCAGATTCGGGTGGTCGCCGAAATTCGTCATATTGACATCCGCATTGATCATATACGACAGCGGGCGGGTATCGCGCCAGAATCCCTTCGTATGCTTGTCGAGTTTGCAGTGGAACACCTTGTAGCCCTGGCCGGTGTACTTCGAGACCTGCCAGCTCCAGGCGCCGCCATCCTCATCGACCTGATTCACAATCGAAGGGTCGCGCCGGACGGGCACGATATAATCGCTGTAGTCGTTCGTGTACATCAATGACGCCTGGCCGACCTGCTTCAGGTTTCCGACGCAGTCGCCGCCGTAGGCGCGTTCGCGCGCCTGCTGCAGCGCCGGCAGGAGCATGGAGGCGAGAATCCCGATGATTGCAATAACCACCAGCAGTTCGATCAGGGTGAAGCGGTTCCTGTACATGGCACTGTCTCCTTTTGTTCCGTTATATTTACCGGGAAGCGGTTGCACCAGTGACTCATCCGGAATCCGGATCAGGTCGTCTCGCCGGGAACAAAGATCACCGGCAGTTTTTCCTCATCGCCGGAGTCCGTTCCGGAATCCGCCGTTTTCAGCAGCCGCCGGGCGGCGGCGGCCCCGATTTCGAAATCATCCATCGCGACGCGGGTGATTTTCAGGATCGATTTTTCTTCGACCAGGCTGTCGCAGCAGGCCACCGCGCACTCCTCCGGAATGCGGATTCCGCGCGACGAAAAGACGTCGCAGCAGCCCCGCGCCGAATCGTGGCTCACGAACAGCAGCGCGCTGACCGGGGAGGCTCCGCCGGG